>CENV01016274.1_pt1 | contig 100713 bp, 96 predicted proteins | sample 530231 | NCBI WGS metagenome assembly CENV01 (sample SAMEA2619815, study PRJEB7988) | marine metagenome | biome: marine biome (ENVO:00000447); feature: surface water layer (ENVO:00002042); material: "saline water (ENVO:00002010), including plankton (ENVO:xxxxxxxx)" | depth 5 m
TGATTTCGTGATCCCCTTGCGGTGGGGACACCATCAAAACAGGGCGTGGGGAGGCCGTTGTCTCTCCACTCCTTATTCTTTTTTGATGGTGGAGGGGGGATTCAGACCAGTTTCTGAACTCGCCGCTCCGGTAAGCGAGGGGGTGGCCATTTCGATGTATTCTCGCTGTTGCTCAGGCTGGCCTGGATAGAGCGCTGCCGCGCGCTCTGCAGGTGTCTTGGCTGCCGCCAGCGCTGCAGCGAGGTTGTCGCGCCTCGTGCGGGTCGAAAGGGTGCGGCGTTCCCGCAGACCCACGTATGGCTTGGGCGGGTAGCGGGGAGGGTCGAAGGTCTTGCCCTTGCGCCGGAGCTTCTCCTTCAGCCACTTGAAGCAGCGTTCGGGCAGGCGGGCCATGTCGAAAAAGTAGGCATTGGAGACCTGTCTCACTTGCGGACCTTCACCGGGAGCATTGCCGGTGCGTTCGGTACGCCGGATCCAATCGATGAACCCGTGCGCGTTGAGCTGCTTTAGACAGCGCACGATCGTCGCGCGTGACAGCCTGGTCAGACGCATCAGGGCATCGAGGCTGGGCTCGCACAGACCTGTCTTGAAGTTGATGCATTTGCGCAGGATCGTCGCCAGCACCGTGCGGCAGTTGGCGTTGAGCTCATGCTGCTCGCCCTTGCGCTTGATCAGGTTGCGCCAGTCGTCGAACACATCGAGGTAGCGGTCGACGAAGGCAATACCGTGCTGGAGGGGCCTGAACACCTGCGCGCGAGGATCGTTGATATCGAAGCTGTTGCGCCGAACCGGCTGGCCGGTGGTTTTGGTGCCGAACAGTGCGTGCGGCCGCGTGCCTGCCGCGCCGCTCATGCTTCACACCGTGCGGTTCTTAGTGCCGCGGTCCTTCGCGCAGGACCTTGAAGTGGGGCATGCCGTCCATGAGAAGGTCGGCCCATTCCTGCGCTAGTTCGCGCCGACGTGGCATATAGGCGGCGCGGTTGTAGATCGCCTCCACACCCTGTGGTTTGTGCGCCAGCATCAGGTCGATGACCGCCCGGTCTCCCGGCCGGCCAAGCTCGCTCGCACGCTCGTTCATGATCGTGGAGAAGGTGCTGCGCCAACCGTGCGGCACATGCCGACCAGCGAATTTGCTGCGGAGATAGGTTACCGAAAGCGTGGCATCGCTGATGGGACGGTGCGAGAAGCGGATCGAGGGGAAGAGGTACTGACGCTGGCTTCCCCACTCGCCGATCGCTAGTTTGACGAGCTCGGCCGATTGTCGCGAGAGGGGCAGCACGAACTCGAAGTCCTCGCGCTCCGCCTCTGCCAGTGCGAGCTTCATCTTGCGTGCGGGCACTACCCACACCGGTTCCGGCCCATCCAAGCCGTGAAATTCCGGAATCTCGGCCATTCGGACCATCCCCGGCCTGGCTGCTGTCAGGGCCAGCAGAAATGATGCCATTCTCGTTGATGGCTGCGAGGGCTGGACTGCCAGCTCCTTCAGCAGAGATTGAGCCTGAGCCAGGTTCGTCAACGCTGGATAAGCCTGCTTGCGGACCGGGCGCAGGATCGCACGAATGGCCTGGGCAGGGTTCGAAGTAGCCTGTTCGGTTACGACGGCCAGATCGAAGATCGCAGAGATGCGGCCAAGCACCTGATGCGCGGTTCCTTCGGTTCCGCGTGCCTGTATCGCCTCGATCACCGAACGCACATCTGAAGGCTTGATCGCCGTGAGTGGGAGCGAGCCCAGGCGAGGATAGACATCGACTTCGAGGCTGCGGGCAACCTTCTTGGCGTGATTGGGGCGCCAGCGCCCGTCCTGTCGTGCCAGCCATCGCTTGGCCGCTGCGCGAAATGTGGTCTCTTCCGGCGTTGGCGCTGAGCGTCGCTCGCGGATAGCCTTGGCCTTGTTGCCGGGGTCGAGACCATCGCGAAGCATGCGCAAGGCGTCCTCGCGCTTCAGTCTGGCCTCCTTCAACGTGACCTTCGGATAGGGGCCGAGAGTGAGTTGCTTCTCTTTGCCCCCGAATCGATACTTGAGGCGCCAGCTCTTGAACCCGGTCGGAGTTACGTACAGGTGCAGACCATGACCGTCGAAGAGCTTCACCGGGCGTGGGCCTGGCGAGGCGTTGCGACAATCTCGATCGGTCAACATCCGGTGCCCCCAGCAGCTTGGGCGTGTGCCCCCAGAATACCCCCAGATGCCCCGCGCTTCCCTGCGAACGGGTGGGAACTCTTGCTAAGCTGAATGCACGGAAAACCGTGCTTTTGCAACGGTTGTGGGAGCTTCCAGCAATGTCGGGGAAGGGCGAATGGTGGGCGCGGCAAGGATTGAACTTGCGACCCCACCCGTGTGAAGGGTGTGCTCTACCACTGAGCTACGCGCCCGCCCTGGCGATTCGCGATAGGTCGCGTCCCGGGCAGGGGCGCGCCTTTGCCAGTTGTCCTCGCACTTGGCAAGGGCCTCGTGCGCAGAGACCCGATCAACGCCCCGTCAGGAACGACAGCGCCGCATCCCAACCCAGCGGTGCTGGCGCATCGACAGAGCTGCGGGCTTGCCCCTCGACTACGCATCCAAGGCACCGCGCCTGCACGCCGGGCGTGGCCAAAATCTGCTCCAGATCGCGGAGCATGTCGGCCACGATTTCTCGCTTGTCGCCCGCAATCGCGGCGGAAACTGACAGCGGTGCGCGTGCCTCCGGCGGCTGCCCGGTCAGCACGCTCGCAACCATCGCCTCGAATGGATCGGGCTTGTCGGCCAGCCGTTTCACGCCCCAGTCTCCGTCCTCAAGCCCGGCCTGCTCAGCGGCATAGGCGAGGGCATCGTCGAGCCCGCCGAACTGGTCCACCAGTCCGATCTGACGCGCCGTGCCGCCGGTCCATACGCGCCCTTGCGCCACCTCTTCGACCTGCGCTTGCGATAGCTTGCGTGCCTCTCGCACGAGGCCGGTGAAGCGGCGGTAATAGGATTGCGTTTCGATCCGCAGCAATGCATCGGCCTCTGGCGAGAAGCCGCCCAGCAGATCGGGTTGGCCAGATAGCGGCGTGACCCCGATGTGCTCGGGATTGACGCCATAGTCCCGCAGCAGGCCTTCAAACGAGGGGACCATCAGCACAACGCCAATCGAGCCAGTCACCGTCTCGGGCTCGGCGAAAATTCTCTGGCCTGCGGTGGAGATCCAATAACCGCCGCTGGTGGCATAGTTGGCCATCGAAATCACCACCGGAATGTTCTTGTCGCGGTAGCGCATGAGCGCGCGGCGGATCGTTTCCGAACCGGTGACCGTGCCGCCGGGCGAATCGACCCGCACCACCAGCGCGGCAAGATCGTCGTCGAGTGCATCGTTGAGTAAACGCTCGATCCTGGCGGCGCCGGCGGTGCCGGGGCCCGCATTGCTGTCGTTGATCGCCCCGGCGATGGTCACCACGCCGATCCGCTTGTCGCCAGTGTCGTCGTCCGCCGCCGTGTTGGCGAGAAAGACGCCAAGCTCGGTGTGGGCGAAGGCACCGGGAAGATCGCTCCACTCGTCCTTGCCGGCCAGCTCGGCCATATGCGCGCCCCACTGGGCATAGGTACCGATGGTATCGGCGAACCCGGCGTTGACGGCGAGCTTGGCCATGTCGCCGTCCTCAGCCGTGAGCGCGGCCTCGATGTTGGTGGTGATCGCGTCGAAGTCGGCCTCGGGGCGGGCCCTGACGATTGCCGCCTGATATTCTTCCCACAGCTGGCTGATATAGGTTTCGGTGTTCTGGCGGAATTCGGGCGACATGGCGGCATTGGCATAGGGTTCGCCCGTGCCTTTGTAGTCGCCTGCCTGATAGACATGCGCGGTCACGCCGAACCGCTTGAGGGCATCGGCATAGAACAGGATCGTGCCGCCGGGGCCGCGAATGGCGACGCCGCCGAGCGGGTCGACCCAGACATCGTCGGCCTGAGCCGCCAGCATCATTCCATCATCGGTGTAGGCGAGGGCATAGCTGCTCACTTTCTTGCCCGTCGCGCGGAAGCGGGCGAGCGCATCGGCGACGTCCTTGACCGAGACCTGACCGCCGCCAGTGAAGGTGGTCAGGTCAAGCGCGATGGCCTTGATCCGGTCGTCTTCGGCGGCGCTGTCGATTGCGCGGATGAGATCGTGCGCGGCATATTCGCGCGTTGGCAGGCTGCGCGACAACAGGGTCGAGAGCGGGTCGATGGTGGCGACCTCCTCGACGATGGAGCCATCGAGCTTCAGCAGCAGTGCACCGTCGCGGACATCGCCCGGATTGGGGCGGGCGGTGAGGGCGGCGAACAGAACGGTGAAAAACAGCAGGAGGAAGGCAAGTGCCAACGCATCCTTGATTCCGACCAGCAGGCGCCAGACCTTGCGCGCAAAACTCATGTTATTGACCCTATTTCTCGTCCGATGCCTGCCAGCCTAGTCAGCCTTTGCCAAGCCCGCCAGCGGCAAAAGCGCTTGAGCCGCAGGGCGCTTGCGATTAACGGCTCAGGCTTGATGACATCGGCGCACACTTCTTCGGCCGGCTCGCGCTTTCCCGCGGGCAAACGGGCCTATCCGCACCGCGACCTGATCGCCATTTCCCAACTTGAGCGGCACGAGATCCTCTACCTGCTGGCCGAGGCCGAGCAATGGGTGGAGTTCAACCGCCGCGCCAACAAGCATTCGGATGCGCTGGCCGGGCTCACCATCATCAACGCCTTCTTCGAGAACTCGACGCGCACGCTGCTGAGCTTCGAGATCGCGGGCAAGCGACTGGGGGCCGATGTGGTCAACATGCATGCCTCGCAATCGAGCATCAAGAAGGGCGAAACGCTGATCGACACGGCGGTGACGCTGAATGCCATGCGCGCCGATGCGATCGTGATCCGCCACGGGTCGAGCGGGGCCGTGGGGCTGATCGCGAGCAAGGTCGATTGCCCGGTGCTCAATGCGGGCGACGGGCAGCACGAACACCCGACGCAGGCGCTGCTCGATGCGCTGGCCCTGCGGCGTGCTCTGCGCGAGCGGGGCGCGGATAACGAGGACTTTACCGGGCTGACGGTGACGATCTGCGGCGACATCCTGCACAGCCGGGTCGCGCGGTCCAACATCCTGTCGTTGCAGGCGCTGGGGGCAACGGTGCGCGCCTGCGCGCCGCCAGCGCTGATGCCGAAGGGGATCGAGGCCATGGGCGTGCAGCCGTTCCACGATTTCGACCGGGCGCTGGCCGGGACTGACGTGGTGATGATGCTGCGCCTTCAGAACGAGCGGATGGACGGGCAGTTCATTCCTTCCCCACGCGAATATCACCACCTCTATGGTCTCACCCGCGAACGATTGGCGAACCATGCGCCTGAGGCCATCGTGATGCATCCCGGTCCGATGAACCGCGGCGTGGAGATCGACAGCGACGTAGCGGACGATCCGGCGGTGTCGCTGATCACGGCGCAGGTCGAGATGGGCGTGGCGATCCGCATGGCCTGCCTCGATGTGCTGACCCGCCGCACGCGCGGTGTGGCCGGGTGGAAAGACGGGGAGTGGGTATGAAACAGCACGCTCCGCTTGCGATTGCCAATGGCCGTCTGGTCACGCCTGGGGGCGTGGTCGAGGGGGGCTTGCGCTGCGCCGATGGGCTGATCCTCGCCGTGGGCGACGTCTCGCCGGAAGAGGGCGACACTGTTGTCGATGCGGGCGGGCTGCTGATCGCGCCGGGTCTGGTCGACCTTGGTGTCTTCGCGGTCGACAAGCCGGCGTTCCACTTTGGCGGGATCACTCGGGCCGGGCTGATGCCCGATTGTTCGCCGTTTCTCGATCACCCGGCGCGGGTGCGGTTCATGGCACAGAGTGGCAAGCCCGACTTCTGGGTTCATCCCTTTGCTGCGGCCACCATCGGTCTTGCCGGAGAGCAACTGGCCGAACTGGCGCTGATGCGTGAGGCCGGGGCGAAGGCGGTGGCGACCGGGCGGCGCTGGATCGGCGATAGCGGCGTGATGCTGCGGCTGATGCAATATGCCGCCATGCTCGATTTGCCCGTGGTCGCCCATGCCGAGGATGCGGGGCTGGCGGGCCGCGCTGCTGCCACGGCGGGCGAAATGGCCACGCGGCTGGGCTTGCCCTCGGCCCCTGCTGAAGCCGAAACGCTGGCCTTGGCGCGCGATATTGCGCTGGCCGAGATGACCGGCGCGCGTCTCCATGCAAGGCAGGTGACGACGCGGGCAGGGCTCGCACTGGTGCGTGCGGCCAAGGCACGCGGCGTGGCGGTCACCGCCGGGGTGACGCCTGCCCACTTCATGCTCTCGGACCTCGCTCTGGCCGACTTCCGCACCTTCGCTCGCCTTTCGCCGCCCTTGCGCAGCGAAGACGACCGGCAGGCCGTGATCGAGGCGATTGGCGATGGCACAATTGATACAATCGGCTCCGGACACGATCCGCGCGGGCCGGAAGACAAGCGTCTGCCCTTTGCCGATGCCGAACCCGGCATGGCCGGAGCCGAAACGCTGCTCGCCATGGTGCTGACGCTGGTGCGCGATGGGGTGATCGATATGTCCCGCGCTTTCGATCTGGTGGCACGCAACCCGGCAGACATTCTCGGCGTTGCGGCGGGCATTCTGGACCCCAATGCCGAGGCCGACATCGTGCTGGTCGATCCGGCGCGGCCCTGGCTGGTGGACCGGCGCAAGATGGCGGCGGCGGCGGGGAACACCCCGTTTGATCGGCAACCGGCGGAAGGGCGTGTCACCCGGATGTGGAAGGGCGGCGTGGAGATCGCGCTCTAATGCAAACGGGCCGCCATCCGGTTGGAATGGCGACCCGCTTGGGGAAACCTTGGTTTTTTTGAGGCGGGATCAGCGGCGCGCGAGCTGCGGGGCTGCGGTGATCGCGCCGGGCAGCGGATTGGCCGCCGACCAGCTGATGCAGCCGGAACCGGCCGAACGCACATTGCGGCACATCGCGGCGCTGGCGTTGCGGTCGAAGCCATTGGCCGACACGCGCCAGTAACGCTTGCCGCGCACCGTTGCCTGCGTAATCACCATGTCGTGATTGGCCAGCTCGGGGAAGCGCCCGAGATAGACGTTCCAGGCCCGGCGTGCACCGGCTTCGCTAGTGAAGCTGCCAAGCTGGACCAGATGCGAGCCATCGGCGCTACGGCTGGCCAGCGGCGTGTTGCCCGGCGCAACCATGCGCGCAGGGGCTGCCGCCGGAAGCGCCTGCACCACCGGGTTGCTGACGTAGGTCAGGCTATCGGTGGCGGTGGCGCGCTCGATGACGCTCGCGGCGGGGGGCACATCAGAGAAAGTCGTAGCGAAGTTGCTGGAAGGCGTCGGGGCGACAGGAGCCGCTTCCATCGCCAGCGTGGCAGCAGTTTCGGCCGCAGGGGCGGAAACCACCGGCGCATGGCCAGCGGAGGAACTGAGAGCGGGGACATCGCCCACCGCGGCCAGTTCAGCACCATCATAGATGGCGGTCGGGAAGCTCTCGACCTCGGCGTACTGCGGTGCGCCTTGTGCGGGCGAAAGCGCCAGTTCGAGCGGCTGGCCGCTATCCTGAACATTTGCGGGCACGCCAAGCAGGCCGGCAATCCGCTGCTGGTAAGCATCGGCGCTGGCAAGGCCCGCCCATTCCTCAAGCCGGTCATCGACGTCGCCGGACGCAAGATCCTGCTGCGCCATCAGCCGTGCTTCGCGCCAACGTCCGGCCATGGCAAAGGCATAGGCGAGGTTCTGGCGCATCTTGACCGTGTTTTCGCCCGCGCGGATCGCGTTCGACATGATGTGAATGCCGCGCTCGGGCTGACCGGCGAGCGACATGGCGAGGCCAAGGTCGGCCTTCGCGATCTCGCCGCTCCAGGTGTCGAGCAGTACGGTAGCTTCGGGGTACTTGGCCTGAGCGATCTGGGCGAGCGCGAGGCTCAGCGCCACGCGCGGGCTGTTCTCGCCAAGGTCCATGGCATCGGTGAAGGTGGTTTCCGCCGAGGCAAAGCGGCCTGCATCGAGGTAGGCATCGCCCAGCGCAAGGCGCAGCTTGGCATCGCGCGGGCTGGCGGCGACTGCGGCCTCTGCCTGCTCAATTGCCGGGTTGGTTTCGGCCATCTGGACCGTTTCGCCAGCGTAGGACGCCTCGGTGTGGGCGACAGGTCCGCCCGCGCAGCCGGTCACAAAGGCGGCGGCCATGGCCGAGGTGAGGCCATGGCGAAGAGCTGTCTTGGAGATCATGGCAGTCATGGTCGTATGTCCCTCAGGCCCTGGAAGTGGTTGCAACGGCGGTGCGGGCGAGCCGTTCGCGTTGCGCAAGTGTCATCGAGAAAGTGGTTGAACAGCCGGTCATTGCTGCGCGACCCGGCGGCCGAACCCGCCTTGCGGCCGGGCACCTGCGCCCTGCTGCGAGACCTTCTGGTGGCCGGAGAAAACGGTGCGCCGGAAGTTCTTTTCGAGCCGGTCAGCGATGTAGTTCCATAGCGCGGCAACTTCCTGCGCGCTGCGCCCCTCGGGATCGACCTCCATCACCGTGCGGCCATCGATCATCGAGGCGGCGAAATCGGTGCGGTGGTGCACCGTGATCGGAGCAACCGTGCCGTGCTGCGACAGCGCAACGGCGGCTTCGGACGTGATTCGCGCCTTCGGGGTGGCGCCGTTGACGACGAAGATCAGCGGCTTGCCCGCGCGCTCACACAGATCGACCGTAGCGCCGACAGCGCGCAGATCGTGCGGGCTGGGGCGGGTGGGCACGACCATCAGTTCGGCCACCGCGATTACGGACTGGATCGCCATGGTGATGGCGGGCGGTGTATCGATGACGGCAAGCTTGAAGCCCTGCTGGCGCAGGATGGCGAGATCGTTGGCAAGGCGGGCCACGGTGGTCTGGGCGAAGGCGGGAAAGTCTGCCTCGCGCTCGTTCCACCAGTCGGCCAGAGAGCCTTGCGGATCGATGTCGATCAGGACCACCGGTCCGGCGCCGGCGCGTTGCGCCTGCACGGCCAGGTGGCCTGACAGCGTGGTCTTTCCAGAGCCACCCTTCTGTGATGCCAAAGCCAGTACGCGCAAGGCGTGTCCCCTTTGAAAACCGTTGGTCAAACAATGCACTCGAAGGTGCTTTGGATGCTGGCTTCGCAGATCACCGTTTATTTTGGGTTAAGCTGACGCCGGATGGTGTGCCCTATTCGCTGCAGGGGCGGTGCCCTTAGTGATCACCTCGGGCCATGCGGAAGCCATGGCGGGGCAATCGCACCGCACATAAACTCTTTGCTAAAGCTTGATTTACTATGAGAGGATCGAACTGGCTGGCATTGGCCTGATTGCTTAAGGAAGCGGCATGTTCCTGCGCACAAAAATCGGCACTGTGTTTACTGTGATCGCGGCGGCATCGCTGGGGAGCGCAGGCCCGCTCATGGCCAACGTTCGCGACGGTGTCGACGCCTGGAGCCGGGGTGACTATTCCGAAGCGGTCGCGCTGTGGGAAGGTCCGGCGGCGGCTGGCGATGCCGATGCCCTGTTCAATCTGGCGCAGGCATACCGCCTCGGGCGCGGCGTGCCGTCCGACATGGCCATGGCCCAGGATCTCTATCGCCGCGCGGCTGAGGCGGGCCACGTGCAGGCAGCCGATACCTATGGCCTTATGCTGTTCCAGGACGGGCGCCGCGAAGAAGCCTTGCCCTATGTCATGTCAGCGGCGCGGCGCGGCGATCCGCGCGCACAGTATTTGCTCGGCATTGCGCATTTCAACGGCGACCTGGCCGAGCGCGACTGGGTGCAGGCCTATGCCCTGATGACTTTAGCCAATGCGCAAGGCCTGCCGCAGGCCGCGCCCGCGATTGCCGAGATGGACCAGCACATTCCGCTGGAGCAGCGCCAGCAGGCGGCGGCGCTGGCGCGGCGACTTCAGGCCGAAGCGGAATCGGCGCGCGCGGTGGAGCTGGCCCAGTTCGACCTGACCGGGCAGGCCGGACCGGGTGCGCCGAGCACGCCCAGCGCCAGTTCTCCGGTGCCGCGGGCAATTCCCACCACCGCGGTGTCGCCGTCGGTTGCCGCTGCACGGGCTGCCGTAATCGAGGCAAGGCAAGCCACCGGCACCGAAAGCCCGGCCGAGGCAGGCGCAACCTTCGCCCGTGCGCCCCAAGCGACCCCGCCAACCAGACCTGCTCCGGCACCGACGCCGGCTCGCGTGGCGGCTGCAGAATCGCAACCCCGTCCCGCACCGGCCCCTTCCGCCATGACCGGGCCTTGGAAGGTCCAGCTGGGCGCGTTCTCCGTGCAGGGCAATGCGGAGCGGCTTTGGTCTTCGCTCGCCGGGCGCAGCGAACTGGCCGGGGCGCAGCGCGTGCTGGTGCCCAGCGGCCGCGTGACGCGCTTGCTCGCTGGCGGGTTCCCCAGCCGCAGCGCTGCGCAGACGGCGTGCTCGGCGCTCAAGCGCGGCGGGCATGACTGCCTCGTCACCCGCAACTAGGCCCTGACGCAAGCCGCCTGCGCATAGTCTTTCGCGCGCCGCGCGACCTCTGCTAGATGCTTGCGGCCATGCCGACGAGCGCACCCCTTCCAGACCACCGTGAGGCGCTCCCGGTTGCGGCCCCTCAGCGCTTGTCGAGCCTCGACTTCATTCGCGGAATTGCGGTGCTGGGCATTCTTGTCGCCAATGTGGTGGGCTTCGGCCAGCCGCTGCTTGCCTATATGTGGCCGGGGGCCTTCCTGACGCCGCATGGCGAGGGTTCGGACTGGCTGTGGGTGGCGCAGTTCGTGCTCGTCGATGGCAAGATGCGCGGGCTGTTCTCGCTGTTGTTCGGCGCCGGGCTGGCGCTGATGGCGGAAAAGGCGGGCGAAGACGGGCGGGTGGGGCTGATGAGCCTGCAATTGCGCAGGCTTGGCTGGCTTTTGCTGTTCGGCCTGCTCCACTTCTACTTCCTGTGGCGCGGCGATATTCTGGTGCTCTACGCGCTGATGGGCATGGCGGCGCTGCTGTTCCTGCACTGGCCGCGGATGAACCTGCTGGTGATGGGCACGCTGCTCTATGTGCTGGGCATGGTGATCAACATGGCGCTCATGGCGAGCCCTTTCCTGATTGCCGAGACCAGCCTTGGCGCAGGCGAGGCCATGGCCGAGGCGCGGGCTTCCCTTGTCACGGCGGAGCAGGCGGCGATCGCGCGGAGCGCGGTGGAAACGGCGATCATGACCTCGGGCAGCTATGCGGACTTCGTCGCGCACAACCTGAGGCAGTACCTCACGGCGCCCTTTACCAATGCCTTGCTCTATCTGTTCGAGACCTTGCCGCTGATGCTGATCGGCATGGCGCTCTATCGCTATGGCCTGTTCAGCGGCGGCCTCGATGCGGTGCGCCTGCGCTGGTGGAGCTGGGCAGGGGTGGTGCTCGGATCGCTCGCCACGCTGGCGGTGGCGCTGTGGATCAAGGCGACGGGGCTGACCTATTGGGGCACCATTGCCGCTTTCATGGCCTTCTCGCATTTGCTGCGATTGCCGGTGATCCTTGGCCTTGCGGCGCTGCTCGCGCTTGCTGCACCTTCAGCGCAAGGCTGGCTGGCGCGGAGGTTACGAGCGGCGGGGCAAATGGCCTTCAGCAACTATCTCGGCACCTCGGTGGTGATGGTGCTGGTGTTTCATCCCTGGGCGGGAGGGCTGTGGGGCAAGCTGACGAGGCCGGAGCTTTATCTGGTGGCGCTGGGCGGCTGCGTGTTGATGCTCACATGGTCGCAGCCGTGGCTGGTACGGTTCCGATTCGGTCCGCTCGAATGGTTGTGGCGCTGCCTGACCTATGGGCGGCTGTTTCCGCTTAGACGGGAGGACTAATATTGCCCTTGCTATTGCGAATAGATCGCATAGACTGGCTCGTGCGAATCAATCGCAGGAGTGGACAGGGTCAATGTACATCTGCATCTGCAATGCCATTAAGGAATGCGAACTGCGCAAGGCTGCGCGGCTGTGCCCCGGTGATGCGGAAGGTATCTATGACGCGCTTGGCAAGAAGCCGAACTGCGGCCACTGCCTTGAAGAGGCAGAAGACCTGATCGCGGAAGAGCGCAGTTCGGTCCTCCAGCCGGAGTATATTGCGGCCTGATTTGCATTCGCAAAAGCGCAGTTTTCCGCCATTTTTCAACACTGAAATCGTAGAAATCGCTTGCCCTGCTGCGGCATGGTGTCCCACATGGCCGTATATTCCCTAAGCCAGTGGAGAAATCACATGAAGGGCGACGAAAAGGTCATCGAGTTCCTCAACCAGGCACTCACCAATGAACTGACCGCGATCAACCAGTACTGGCTGCACTACCGTGTGCTGAAGGACTGGGGCGTGCACAAGCTCGCCGAATACGAGCGGCACGAGAGCATCGACGAGATGAAGCACGCCGATATTCTCGCCGAGCGTATCCTGTTCCTGAACGGGCTGCCCAATTTCCAGGCGATCCACCGGCTGAAGGTGGGGGAGACGGTCGAGGAAATCCTCAAGGCCGATCTGGCGATGGAGAACGATGCGATTCCCCTGCTGCGCGATGCGGTCGCTCACTGCGAGGTGGTGCGTGACTATGTCAGCCGCGACCTGTTCGCCTCGATCCTCGAAAGCGAGGAAGAGCATGTCGACTTCCTCGAAACCCAGTTCGACATGATCGAACGGATGGGTCTGCAGAACTACGTTCAGCTTAATTCGTCGGCCCCCAGCGAAGGCTGATCCGGGCTTGGGCCCGGCGAGAGCCGGGCCGCCAGCTCACTCCACGTGCCAGAACGGCAGGCGTCCGCGGTTATCGCGGCGGACGCTCGCGAGCCTGCGATCTTTTTGCCAGACTTCAGCCACACCGGCGGTCATGACGATGTCGGTCACCACGAGCGCCGTGCGCAGATCGGGCACGTCGAACGTCATGGCAGAACCGCCTGCGGCAGGTGTGGGGGAAATATGCAGCGAATAACGATCCATCAGATCTCTCCAACACAGCCGCAGGATGCCCGTCCCGCGCGCCTTCGTTCGATCCCCAAGTCCCTTATGACAGGGAAATGGTGCAGGAATATGTCAGGATCTGTCGCAGGTGTATCACCCGCCGAAATTTTCGCTCAGTCGAACGGGTTTTTCGGACTCTTGAGCGTGAGCCGCACCGGAACGGCGCCAAAGTCCAGCTCCTTGCGAATCGAGTTCACCAGATAGCGCTCATAACTGGCGGGCAGATCGTCGAGCCGGGTGCCGAAGATCACGAAGCGCGGCGGCCGCGTGCCAACCTGGGTGATGTAGCGCAGCTTGATCCGCCGCCCACCAGGTGCCGGGGGCGGGTTCATATCCAGCGCATGCTCGAACCAGCGGTTGAGGCCGGACGTCGATACACGGCGGCTCCATGCCTCGCGCAGCTCGAAAGCGGCGGAAAGCATCTGGTCGAGCCCCTTGCCGGTCACAGCCGAGACTGCGAGGATCGGCACGCCCTTCAGCTGCGACAGCCCGTCTTCGAGCGCGGCGCGCACGCCGTTGAACAGGGCGCTGGGCTCTTCGGCGATGTCCCACTTGTTGATCGCCACCATCAGCGCGCGGCCCTCTTCGATCACCTTGCTGGCGATCTTGAGATCCTGCACCTCCAGCCCGCGCGTGGCATCAAGCAGCAGCACCACGACTTCGGCAAAGTCGACTGCGCGCAGGCCATCGGCGACCGAGAGCTTCTCCAGCTTGTCGACCACCTTGGCGCGTTTGCGCATCCCGGCGGTGTCGATCAGCCGGATCTTGCGCTGTTCGCCGGACTTGGGCTCGGTCCAGTCCCAGTCGATGGCAATTGAATCGCGCGTAATGCCCGCTTCGGGCCCGGTCAGCAGCCGGTCTTCGCCCAGCAGCTTGTTCACCAGCGTGGACTTGCCCGCATTGGGCCGTCCGACGATGGCCAGCGCCAGCGGGGCAGCGGGGTCGTGCGCTTCCAGCTCGATGCCTTCGGCCTCGGCCGCTTCGGCAGCGGCGCGCATGCGGTCGGCCTCGATAGCGGCTTCGGCCTCGGCCTCGATCTGCATCTGTTCGGCCTTGTCCGCGATCAGCGGAGACAGCGCGGTGTAAAGATCGGCAATGCCTTCGCCATGTTCGGCGCTGACTGGCACCGGCTCGCCGAGGCCGAGCGACCAGCCCTCGATAATCCCGCTTTCGCCTGCATTGCCTTCGGACTTGTTGGCGATCAGCACCACCGGCACTTCCTGCTCACGCAGCCAGCGAGCGATCTCCTCGTCGAGCGGGGTCAGGCCCGAACGCGCATCGTAGACGAACAGCGCGGCATCGGCGCCGGTCAGGCTGACCTGCGTTTGCGCCAGCATCCGGCCCGGCAGGCTCTTGGCGTCCTCGTCTTCCCAGCCGGCGGTATCGACCGCCTCGAACTCCAGCCCGAGCAGGCCCGCTTCCCCCATGCGCCGGTCGCGCGTGACGCCGGGCTGATCGTCCACCAGGGCGAGCCTTTTGCCCACCAGACGATTGAACAGGGTCGACTTGCCGACATTGGGACGGCCGATGATAACCACCTGGGGGAGCTTGCGCATTTTCATGATGGCTCTGCAGGTGGCGCTCCGAGCGACGGATGGCAAGTGTTCTTGGCACGGAGGCGCGGAAGGGAAGGCGTGGTAACTGCGCTGTTAACCCCGTATTCTAACCAAACTTACCGACCAGTTGCTAACCTTCACGCGGCAAGACGTTGCCGTTATGAGGAAAATTCTTGCCGCCAGCCTGCTTATTGCTGCCGCCAGCACCGGGGCACCGGCCGTTGCCGATTATGTCTCGCATGCGCCCGGCGCGCCAGGCACGGCCACCGGAGCCTATCTGCAGTGCGTGCCCTATGCCCGCGAGGTCTCGGGCATCAATATCTATGGTGACGCGCACACCTGGTGGGGCCAGGCGGAAGGGCGCTATGCTCGCGGCCATACGCCCCGCATCGGCGCGGTGATGGCATTCGAGCCGTACCGCAACATGACGCTTGGCCATGTCGCCGCGGTCAGCCGGATTGTCGATGCGCGCACGGTCTTGTTGCGCCACGCGAACTGGTCGGAAATCAACGGCCGGCGCGGGCAGATTGAGGATAATGTTCGCGCGGTGGACGTTTCGCCGAACAACGACTGGAGCGAGGTGCGGGTTTGGTACGGCACGACCAATTCGCTGGGCACCACGCACTGGCCTGTTGCCGGGTTCATCTACAACGAGAAGCCCGGCTTGCAGTCGGTGCCGTTCCGCTATGCCTTTGTCGATCTGCCCGCCGCGGGCAAGCCAAGTGCTCCGGCAGCGCGGATGCAAACGAGCGCGTCCACCCGCCCTGTGGCGGATAGCCGCAGCGATACCTTCGAGGCCGAGCTGGCGCTTGACCGGATGGGCGGCGATGCGCGGTTCGCGCGTGCCTTTGCCAGCCTGCGCTAGGCGCGATCCCCGATAAGGCCGGGGTCGGGCCTGGCGCTGCTGCAATGCGGTTGCGCCGTTACCAGCTGCCGGTGTTTTCCATGCTCGCCCACGGCTCGGCGGGTTCGAGGTGGCCATCCTGTAGCAATTCGATCGAGATGCCATCGGGCGTGCGCACGAAGGCCATGTGTCCGTCGCGCGGAGGGCGGTTGATGGTGACGCCCGCATCCATCAGCTTCTGGCAGGTGGCGTAGATATCATCGACCCGATAGGCGAGGTGGCCGAAATTGCGCCCGCCGGTGTAGACTTCCGGCGCGCTGCCATCCTCTGCCGGCCAGTTATAGGTCAGCTCGACTTCGGCGACGTCCTTCTGGCCGGGGGCAGCGAGGAAAACGAGCGTGAAACGCCCTTTCTCGTTTTCCATGCGGTTGACCTCTTCCAGCCCGAGCAGCCCGAAAAAGGCGATGGTGGCGTCCAGATCGGAAACACGGATCATCGTGTGGAGATATTTCAGCATGGAATCGTGCCTCGGTTCATCGTTGTTCAAAAACGGTTCACCGCCCGTAAGCCACAGTTCGTCGTGGCAATTGAGCAGGGAGATCGCAGATGAGCAGCAATACCGAGGAAACAAGTGGCAGCGCCACCGAAAATTCCGCGCCATTCTGGAAACGCCCGCAGGCGCAGCTGTTTTTCGGCACGGCCTTGATCCTTTCGGCGGGGCTGGTGGCGGGCGGCTACCTGATGGGCGATGGCCTGCTGCGTGCGCGGCTGGCCGATCGCTCGGTGACGGTGCGCGGGCTGGCCGAACGCGACGTGACCGCCGACCTTGCGACCTGGACCATTTCCTATTCCGCGAGTGCTGCCAACCTCGGCGAGGCGCAGGCGAGCGTTGACCGTGATACGGAGCAGCTCACCGCCTTCTTCAAGGAACTGGGCTTTCCTGACGAGGCGCTGCAACCGGTGGCGGTGAACGTGTCGAGCTATACCAACGATGGCTATACGACCTTCACCGTGCGCCAGCGCATGAGCCTGCGCACGACCGACATCGAGAAGGCGCAGGCCGCGGTGCGGCGCCAGTTCGATCTGGTGCGGCGCGGGGTCATGCTCGAGGAGGGATCGGGGATGAGCTATTCGTTCACCCGGCTCAACGAGATCAAGCCCGAGATGGTGGCCGAGGCGACCCGTGATGCGCGGGCGGCGGCGGAACAGTTTGCTGAGGATTCGGGCAGCGAGGTCGGCGCGATCCGGCAGGCGACGCAGGGCTATTTCTCGATCGAGGCGCGTGATGGCGACGGCGGCGGCTGGGGCACGGCGGATACGCCATTCAAGAAGGTACGGGTGGTGACAACGGTCGACTTCATGATCGACTGAGACTTCGCGAGGTGGGGCGGATGACGCGGCCCACATAAAGAAAAGGCCCGCACCTTTCGGTGCGGGCCTTTCCCCCTGTTGGTATCAGGAAATTAGAAGCTGGCCGACAGCGTCGCGACCACGGCGTCGTCGACGAAGTCGTATTGATACGGAGCAACGCTCGGATCAGCCGGAGTGATGGTGGTGGGGTCGCCTTCGGCGCCGACGTAAGCAACGCCAACCGAAACCACGGGGCCCAGCGCCACGTCAGCACCGAGCGACCAGTCCCAAGCCGTACCATCGCTGGTGTAGGTCAGGAAGCCGTCGGTGTAGCCGAGGTGGCCCGAGATGCTGACCGGGGTCTGCGGAATGCCAACGCCAACATCGGTGTAGATGTAGAAGTTGTCCTGGCCGTTGAGCGAATCCTGCTCGGGCGCATAGGCGACGCCAAGGGTCACATCAGCCGGGCCAACGGTCGCGCCGACCGAGGCATAGGGCTCGATGTAGTCGTAGTCGCCCGGACCGGCGTTCGGGTAGAGGTAGGCGAGCACACCGATGTCGTAGCTGATGACGCCAGCCGAGCCAGCGTAGCCGGCGTAGATGTCGAGCTCGGTGCTGCCGTAGCCGACGGTGTCTTCGTCGAGGCTCGAACCCCAGGTGCCGACATAGAAGCCACCGATCGAAGCATCGACGCCGCCCTGGATGGCGATGTCGCCGCCCGACAGGTCAACACCACGGAAGCGGTATTCCGAAACGACGGCGGAGTTGCCCGACAGCTCGATGTCCTGCGCGGCGGCAGGAGCGGCGGCGGCAAAAACGGAACCGGCGAGAACAGTAGCAGCCAGAAGGCTGCGGACGGACATAAGCATGGGCAATTTCCTCGATTGCTTGTTAAACTGTGCCTCGTCCCACCTGCTTAGCAACGTCTCGACCTCTAATTATTCGTTCGGGTCGATAACCATTTGCTGGGGTCAATTAGCTGCCAACTTGTGTTGCGTCGCACAAGACGAATTGCTGAAATGCCGCATCTCGTGTAATTTGTGTGTCATAATCGCATCACCAGGTGTTACTTGTTGTGCCTTTGCGCCACATGACCTGGAGCGGTCGGCATCGGAATGGTGTGAAAGCAGGGTGCCGCCGTATTGACTGTGCCGGGGCGAAGCCCAATTGCACGTGGTGATCATGGCGGGTTTTCTCAAAAGACTGTTCGGCGCCTCCTCGGCGGAGCCGGAGCCGCGTGCAAGGCTGCCGGAAGGCAGGCGCGTCTATGCGATTGGCGATGTGCACGGTCGGCTTGATCTGCTCACCGCGCTCGCCGCTGCGATCGAGAGCGATGATCAGGCGCGCGCACCTGCGAAGACCAGCGTGATCTTGTTGGGAGACCTGGTTGATCGCGGACCAGACAGTGCAGGGGTGGTCGCCTTTGCACGCAGCTGGCAGCAGCGCCGCGAGGTGCGCGTGTTAGGGGGCAACCATGAGGAAATGTTCCTCAAGAGCTTCGAGAACACCGACATGCTGCGCCATTTCCTGCGCCACGGTGGCCGCGATACGCTCTTCAGCTATGGCGTCGCCCCGAAATCCTATTCTCAGGCCACGGTGGAGCAGCTTCAGGCGATCATGACCAAGGCCGTGAGCGAGGAAGATCGTTCCTATATTGCCGGCTTTGAGGAAATGATCGTGCTGGGCGACTATGTGTTCGTTCATGCCGGCATCGACCCAAGTCAGCCCATCGAAGCGCAAACCGGCGCCAACCTGCGCTGGATTCGCGAGCCGTTCCTTAGCCATACGCAGCCGCTCGGGTGTGTCGTGGTGCATGGCCACACGATTACCCCGGAGCCGGTCCTGCGCGAAAACCGAATCGGGCTCGACACCGGGGCCTATGCCAGCGGCAAGCTGACCGCGCTGGTGCTCGAAGGCGAAGAGCAGAGCTTCATCGAGGCCGTACAGGGCGAGGATGGGACAATCGCGACGCGCGCGTACTGACTTTCGCATCGGGCTCGGTGTGCCGGGGAGCCTGTAAGCCGGGTTCTGTGTCCGCCGACCTTATCCTGCATGCAGGAAGGTATCGGCGGCGGCAGCCATTCGTCTGGGCGGCCGGTTGCCCGGCGCGCTCTTGCGACCAACCCGGATCGCTCGGGGCGAAACACCCCTGCCGTAAACGGCGCGCGACCCCTATGCGGTCTTGCTCCGGGTGGGGTTTGCCATGCGAGCGCTGTTGCCAGCGCCCCGGTGCGCTCTTGCCGCACCCTTTCACCCTTGCCTGTGCCCTTTAGGGGCCATCGGCGGTATACTCTCTGTGGCACTGTCCCTGACCCCGGATCAGATCCGGGGCCGGCGGGCGTTACCCGCCACCCTCGTTTCGTGGAGCCCGGACTTTCCTCGCATCTCCTTGCGGATTACGCGGCTGCCCGGCTCCCCGGCACGGCGAGGCTTATAGGGGCGGCGCGGCGATGCGCAAGCTAGCCTGCCTTGTCGGCATACTGGTCGTAGGCCTCAAGCGCCTGGGCGGCATACATCGCGCTTGGACCTGCGCCCATATAGACCGCGAGCCCCATCGTTTCGGCGATTTCCTCGCGGGTGGCGCCATGTTTGCGTGCGCCTTCGACATGGAAGGTGATGCACGGATCGCACCGCGTGGCGACGGCAATGGCGACGGCGAGCAGTTCCTTGGTCTTGGCATCGAGCGCGCCGCCTTCATGCGCCGCTGCGCCCATCTCGCGGAAGGCTTTCATCACGCTGGGGGCGCTCTTGTGCAGTTCGCGCACAGCAGGGATGAGGTTGACGGCCATGGCGGGCCAGTCCTTGAACTGGGTATGGGACATGTAACAAAGGCTCCGTTGCGCTCGGCGATATGCCGAGTCTTCGAGCACTTACTTAGTCACTTACCGATAGTCAGGAATGATCTGGATCAACCAACTATCGCGCAAGGCCGCGGTCGCGGTCGAGCAATAGCTGGAACAGGATCGCGCGGCATTCGCCATCGATCACGCCGTCGATCAGGTCGGGCCGCCAGCGGCGCTGGAACGCCTCGACCACCTTGGTCTGATCGGAAATATCATAACCGAAGCGGTCAAGCGCGAGCAGGAAGGCCCCATCGTTTTCGAAGGGATCGCCCAGATCGAGCCGCTCGGGGCAGGGCAGGCACAGGCCCACCTTTGCCAGGCGCCCCCACGGGAACAGCTCGCCCGGATCGACCTTGCGGTCAGGCGCAATGTCCGAATGGGCGACCACGTTGGCGCGCGGGATATCGTGTCGCTTCACGATCGAATGGACCAGCGGGATCAGCGCCTCGATCTGTGCATCGGCGAAGGGGCGATAGCCGTTGGTGTGGCCGGGGTGATCCAGCTCGATGCCGATGCTGGCCGAATTAACATCGTGAATGCCGCGCCACGCGGACTTGCCCGCATGCCAGGCGCGCTTGTCCTCGTCGACCAGCTGGATGATCGCACCGTCTTCCTCGATCAGATAGTGCGCCGATACCCCAGCCTCGGCATCGCACATCCGGTCAAGCGCCGCATCCTTGCCCACCATGTCGGTGTAATGCAGGACGAGCATCGAGATCGGCAGTTGCCGCTCGTTCCAGTTGGGCGAGGGGGCGTGGCGTTCGACCAGGTCGGCAGGGTCGAGCGGTGGCCCGTTCATCGTCAGCCGATCATGCCGGGAACGGGCGGAAGCGCGGCGCCGAGCACGAGCATCTCATCGGCGCGGGCGGAGCGCAGTTCGCCGCCATTCTCGCGGGCGAGCAGGTGGATCATGTGCGCAGGTGCGGTGCGGCCGGTAAGCTCGCTCTCGGGCAACTCGCCCGCCAGCGCCTGCCCCACGGTCTCGTCGAAGGCGATTTTCGGCCCCTCGGCGCGAATCACGATTTCGGTCGCGCCATCGCTGCGCTCGGCTCCGACCGTCAGTGTTCCCCCGCGCACCAGCGAATCCAGCCCGATGGCGGCAAGGTTGAGCAGGATCTTCACCGCCGGCTTCGACAGCGTGTTAACCTCAAGCGCCCAGCCAAGGCTGACGCGCGCATTGCCCTCGGCGAGGCCTGCGATCAGGTCCCGCGGCTCCTCGATGGCGACCTGTTCGCCAAAGCCGCCTGCCGCCCCGAAGGCGAGGCGGAAGAACTTGAGCTTCATCGCGGTGGTCTTGGCGCTCTGTTCGAGCAGCTCGACGCACCGCTCGCGCATTTCGGGGTCCTGCTCGTCGGCGAGCAGTTCCAGCCCGTTGTTGAGCGCCCCGACGGGACTGAGCATGTCGTGGCACAGGCGTGAGCAGAGGAGGGCGGCGAGATCGGTCGAGGAGGTCATTGGGGCCGGTCCTTACCCACTTGGGGCCGTTGTGGAAAGCGCTTCAAAGCCATGTTTACCATCGTACCACAGCCCGATCGCCCCGTTGTGCCCCACGATAGCCCATATCCGGCCGTCGCGCGCCGCCATGGCGCGGTCGGTGGCGGAGGGCTCGGCAGGCCCGCGCGGGTGGGAGTGGTAGTAGCCAAGCACCTGCGGACCGCCCGCGCGTTCGGCGCGGTGCGCGTCGATTAGCGCCTGTGGTTCGATTTCGAAGTGCGTTTGCGGCGAGAGGTGGACGTTGCGGGCAGGGCGGGCCTCGGTGATTGTGCTGCCTTCGCCGAGCAAGAGGCCGCAGCATTCGAGCGGGGCGGAGAGTTGCGCATGGTCGCGGATTTGCTGGGCGACGGTGTCACTTAACTCGCCAACCGCTCGTCCTGAGCTTGTCGAAGGGCTGCTTTTCTCTCTAGACGGACGCATGCCGTTCTGGACCTACATGCTGCATCGTTGCGGAGGCTCGATCTACGCCGGGAACTCTGTCAGTCTGGACCTGCACATGGTGCAAGGCAAGGCTAGTCCTTCGACAAGCTCAGGACAGTCGGATGACTGAGATTCTGACTGGAACGCTTGCCAGCCCGGGCCGCCTCGACAAGGCGCTGGCCGAAGCGAGCGAGCTGTCGCGCGAGCGGATCAAGGCCCTGATCGCCGAAGGAATGGTCGAGGTTGACGGCAAGGTCGCAACATCGCCCTCGGCCAAGGTCCGGGCGGATTTGCGTTTCGTTATCCACCTTCCGCCCCCAGACGATCCACAGGCTCGTCCACAGGATATCCCGCTCACCGTGGTGTTCGAAGACGCGCACCTGATCGTGGTCGACAAACCGGCAGGAATGGTGGTCCACCCTGCGGCGGGCAATCCTGACGGCACGCTGGTGAACGCGCTGCTGCACCATTGCGCTGGCCAACTGAGCGGCATCGGCGGGGTGGCACGACCGGGGATCGTCCACCGGATCGACAAGGATACCTCGGGCCTGCTCGTGGTCGCCAAAAGCGACGTCGCGCACGAAGGGCTGGCCAAACAGTTCGCCGACCACTCGATCGAGCGGCGCTATCTCGCCGTCTGCGGCGGGCATATCAGCCCCGCGCAGGGCACCATCGATGCCCGGCTGGGCCGGTCTGAGCGGGATCGAAAGAAAATGGCGGTGCTCGACAACAATTCCTCGCGTGGCAAGCATGCGATCACCCATTACAAGCTGATCGAACGGCTCGATCATGCGAGTCTTGTCGAATGTCGGCTTGAAACGGGGCGTACCCACCAGGTGCGGGTTCATCTTTCGTCAATCGGCCATGCGCTATTGGGAGATCCTGTCTATGGACGCGATCCGTCAGCCATTCGTGCCACGATCCGCAACCTCGGTTTTGCGCGCCAGGCGCTGCATGCGAAAAGCCTTGGATTCGTCCATCCCGTCACCGGCGAAATGTTACAATTTGCGACGGAATTGCCGGCCGATATGCGGGAACTCATCGACGAACTCGGTCGTTCTGATCGATGAAATGCACACACATCGTGTGCAAAGCTCCTATAAAGGAAAAATGCTCCATCCAGAGCATCCCATGTGGCCCCACAGCCGAGATGCCCAGCAGGGGTCCGGCATCGGCGGTCGACAAAAGAGAAAGGTAAGGGAACAGTGAGCCAAGTCCGACCCAGCGTTCCGGCCCTTGGCGGTGAGCAGAGCCTCAACCGCTATCTGGCCGAGATCAAGAAATTCCCAGTGCTGACGGCAGAGCAGGAATATATGCTCGCCAAGCGCTATCAGGAACATGAAGACCCCGAAGCTGCCGCGCAGCTCGTCACCTCGCACCTGCGGTTGGTGGCGAAGATCGCGATGGGCTATCGCGGCTATGGCCTGCCCGTGTCCGACCTCATTTCCGAAGGCAATGTCGGCCTGATGCAGGGCGTCAAGAAGTTCGAGCCCGACCGCGGCTTCCGCCTCGCCACCTATGCCATGTGGTGGATCAAGGCCTCGATGCAAGAGTTCATCCTGCGCTCGTGGAGCCTCGTGAAGATGGGCACCACCGCCGCGCAGAAGAAGCTGTTCTTCAACCTGCGCCGGATGAAGAAGCAGCTTGAGGCCTACGAAGACTCCGACCTGCACCCCGATGACGTGAAGAAGATCGCCACCGATCTGGGCGTGTCCGAAACCGAAGTCGTCAATATGAACCGGCGGATGATGATGGGCGGCGATGGCTCGCTCAACACGCCGATGCGCAATGGCGAGGAAGGTTCGGGCGAGTGGCAGGACTGGCTGACTGACGACCGTCCGCTGCAGGACGAGACCGTGGCCGACGCCGAAGAGGCCGAGGTGCGTCATGATATGCTGCTCGAAGCGATGGACAGCCTGAACGACCGTGAGAAGCACATTCTCACCGAACGTCGGCTGACCGAGAACCCCCAGACGCTCGAAGAGCTGTCGCAGGTTTACGACGTGAGCCGCGAGCGTATCCGCCAGATCGAGGTGCGTGCGTTCGAGAAGCTGCAGAAGGCGATGCAGCGGATCGCCGGCGAGAAGCTGCTGCCCGGCGTGGCCTGAGCCAACCGGCGCTGACACAAAAAGGGGCGCGGAAGAGTGATCTTCCGCGCCCCTTTTGTTTGCGCCACACGCCGCCCGATTGCGCTCAGCTCGGCGGGGCGAGGTCCATCACGGCGGTGATCAGCGCCTCGGCCCCCAGCGTCACCGTAGCCTCTCCGTCGATGCGGAAGAATGGCGAATGGTGCGAGGGGACGGGAGGGCCGCCGTCGGCCGCCGCCGCGATGTCCTCAAGCGGGGTGCTGCCGATCGAGAAGAAGTATCCCGGAACGCCGGTGTCCTCGGTTATGAAATATGCGAAGTCCTCGGCGCCCATACCGGTCTGCTTGGTGACCACCACGGTTTCCTCACCGAAGGCACCGCGCAATGCCGCATCCAGCCGCCGGGCCAGGGCGTCGTTGTTGATGCCGGGCGGGGTGCCATACTGGTGCGTGACTTCGGGCAGCATGTCTTCCGAGATGCCGTGTGCGCGGGCGGTGTTCACCGTCACGCGTTCGATCGACTCGAGTAGTTGCGTGCGCACAGCCGGATCGTTGCTGCGCACGGTCAGTTGCAGATCGGCGCGGTCGGGGATGATGTTGCGCTTGGTTCCGGCGTTGAACATGCCCACCGTGATCACCGACGGCTGCAAGGGGGCCACCTCGCGGCTGACGATGCTTTGCAGGCCCGTCACGATTTCGGCTCCGATATAGACCGGGTCGCGCCCGGCATGCGGATAGGCCCCGTGCGCGCCCACGCCATGGACGACGATATCGACCGCATCGGAACTCGACGAGAAGAGGTTGTTGGTGTCGGGAACGTTGATCGTTCCGACCGGCGCGCCGGCCGCGGAATGAAAGCCGAGGGCGTAGTCGGGCTTGCCGAAACGCTCGTACAGCCCGTCATCGAGCATGGCGCGAGCACCGCCGAGGCGCTCTTCGGCGGGCTGGACCACCAGCATCACCGTGCCCGACCACTTGTCGGTGTGGGCGGCGAGATAGCGGGCGATGCCGACCAGCGCGGTGATGTGCGAATCGTGGCCGCAGGCGTGCATCACCGGATACTCGATCCCGTCGGCATCGACCTGGGTGACGGTGGAGGCATAGGCGAGCCCGCTGTCTTCCTTGAGCGGCAGTCCGTCCATGTCCGCGCGCAGCATGACCAGCGGACCGTCGCCGTTGCGCAGCATCCCGACGACGCCGGTGCCGCCGACGTTCTCGGTCACATCGGCACCGGCGGCGCGTAGTTCCTCGGCCATGCGCGCGGCGGTCTGCACTTCCATGAACGACAGCTCGGGGTTGCGGTGAAAGTGTTCGAACAGGGCGGCAAGATGGCCGTCCCAGTCAGCCTCGATGGCGGCGGCCATCTCCGCGTCCTGCGCCAGTGCGGGCGTGGCCGTAGTGGAAAGGAGCAAGGCGGCGAGCAGACTGGTGCGGATAATGGCGAGAATTCCTTCAATAGCGACCGATTAACGCATGCATTGTGCCGGAAACGCTCAATGTTGCAAGAGGGTTGAGGAGGTGGATGTTCATGGCCTCTCCAGCTCGCTATGACGGGAAGTCTATGGTTACGCGCATGTTTATCTGGCTCGCCCGGCTTATCGTGGCTTTCGTGGTGCTGAGCCTGTTGGCGGTGGGCCTGTGGCGTTTCGTGCCGGTGCCTGTCACCGCCACCATGCTGATGGACGCAAACGGCTACACCCGTGACTGGGAGCCGCTCTCGCGGATCGACCGCAATATGGTCTCGGCCGTCATCGCCGCCGAGGATAGCAAGTTCTGCGAGCATTCCGGCTTTGACACCGAGGCGATCGAGCAGGCGCTTGAGGAACGCATGGCGGGCAAGCGCGAGCGTGGGGCTTCCACGATCAGCCAGCAGACCGCCAAGAATGTGTTCCTGTGGCAGGGCGGCGGCTTTTTCCGCAAGGGGCTGGAGGCCTGGTTTACCTTCCTGATCGAGCACCTGTGGGGCAAGCGGCGGATCATGGAGGTCTATCTCAACGTCGCCGAAACGGGGATCGGCACCTATGGCGTGGCCGCGGGGGCCGAGCGCTATTTCCAGCATTCGGCGGCAAAGCTCAGCGAGAGCGAGGCGGCGCGGATGGCGGCAGCGCTGCCAAGCCCGAAGAAGCGCGCGGTGGTCAATCCCAGCGGGTTCACCCGGCGCTATGGCAATTCGATCAAGGCGCGGATTGGCGTAGTGCGACGTGACGCGCTCGACGCTTGCGTCTACGAGTGATGCGATGAGCGCTACGCACAGCCATAGCCATGGCCACAGTCATGGGCACGACCATGGTCATTCGCACGGGCACGGGCATTCCCACGCGCCCAAGGACTTCGGGCGGGCCTTCATCATCGGCATCGTGCTCAACACCGGGTTTGTCGCGGTGGAGGCGATCTACGGCTATATTTCCGGCTCGATGGCGCTGGTGGCCGATGCGGGGCACAACCTCAGCGACGTGCTGGGCCTGATCATCGCCTGGGGCGCCAGCGTTGCCGCCAAGCGGCCACCCACGGCGCGCTTCACCTATGGCCTGAAAAGTTCGACCATTCTGGCCGCGCTCGCCAATGCCACGCTGTTGCTGATCGCGATCGGGGCGATCCTGTTCGAGACCGTGCACCGGCTGTTCAACCCGGTCGAGCCGCAAGGCTGGACGATGATCTGGGTGGCGGGCGTGGGTATCGTGATCAACACCATCACTGCGCTGATGTTCATGCGCGGGCAGCATGACGACCTCAACGTGCGCGGCGCGTTCCTGCACATGGCTGCCGATGCGCTTGTTTCGGTGGGCGTCGTGGTGGCAGGCGTGGTGATCCTGCTCACCGGCGCGGTGATCGTCGATCCGCTGGTGAGCCTCGTGATCGTGGCGGTGATCGGCTGGGGCACCTGGGGCTTGCTGAAAGACAGCGTGAAGCTGGGCCTCGCCGGAGTTCCCGCCGGAGTGGACGAAGAGGCCGTGGTTGCGCGGCTGGCGAGCCTGCCGGGGGTGAGCGAAGTCCATCATGTTCACATATGGGCCATGAGCACGACCGAGACCGCGCTGACCGCCCATCTGGTGATGCCGGGTGGCCATCCGGGCGATGCATTCCTGCGCGAGGCGGCGCACCAACTCGAACATAATCATGCCATTGGCCACACCACCTTGCAGATCGAGGATAGCAGCCATGCCTGCGACGGATGTGCCTGAGCAGCGGGCAGTAACGCCCGTGTAACCGTTGCGTTCGCGCGGATTACCGTAATTAACCTGTCGGGCAGTGAAGGCCTCGGCATGATCGTCGCCATAACCGGGCTGCGGCCTGCGTTGGCGGGATCGGGGGCTTCCGCGGCGCGCTGGCAGCGGCTCTCGTGAAAGGACCGATCATGACCGCCGCCGACCATACCTTCGATCACGCTGACACCGCACAAGCCCTGTCCGACCGTCTCATCATGGCCTGCGAAGCAGTGGTGCGCTGCCGTGCCGCCAGCTTTCGCCAGAGCTATGGCCTCACTGAAATTCACTATCGCCTGCTGGCCCAGGTCAATTCCTGCGCCCCGATCACGCTCGGCACCTTGGCGCGCAAGCTGAACCGCGACTGCGGGCAGGTCAGCCGGATGGTCAAGATGCTTACCACGCGGGGCCTGATCGCCAGCCCACGACGGCCTGCACCGCGTCCGCTGTCCATTCGCCTCACCGCGATGGGCCAGACAGTCTGCGACGGCATGACGCAGATCGCGCAGGACAGCGAGCAGGCGATCGGGGCCTTGATGCCCGAAGAGGACAAGGTGCAGGCATCGCTCGCGGTCGAGCGCCTCTATTGCGCCGCGCGCACGGTGCTCGAAGACGAGCAGCACATGCTCGCCTGAGCCCTGTCATCAGCTCAGAGTGCGGTGGGCAGGGGTTAGCCGTCTGCTTTGCGCTCGGCCTGCCAGCGGGCGCGGATCATGTCCGAGGTTTCGCGTGAGCCGTCATGGCTCCAGCCGGGCGGCCTCAGCAGGTACCCGAGCTTTGCCCGCCATGGCGCGCGCCACAGATCTTGCGCAATGCCGATCCATTCGTGGAACGCTGCCCACAGCACGCCGGTGATCCCGCCCGTGCGTTCGAGCGGTTTGACGATGCCGTAGCGGATCGTTTCCTCGCTGGTTTCGGGCACGAAGGTGCCGAACATCTTGTCCCACACGATGAAGGTGCCCGCGAAATTGGTGTCGAGATAGCGCGGGTTGGTGGCGTGGTGGACGCGGTGATGCGAGGGGGTGTTCATCACCGCCTCGAACCAGCGCGGCATCCGGTCCACCGCCTCGGTGTGAATCCAGTACTGGTAGATGAGGTTCAGGCCCACCAGGAACAGCACCATCGCGGGAGGAAAGCCGATCCAGAACAGCGGCAGCCGGAACACGAACGAGAGCGCGAAAAAGCCGGTCCAGGTCTGCCGCAGCGCGGTGGAAAGGTTATAGTGCTCGCTCGAATGGTGGACCACGTGCGAGGCCCAGAACCAGCGGACCCGGTGCGCCGTGCGGTGGAACCAGTAATAGGCCAGATCGTCGAGCACGAAGGCGAGCGGCCAGGCCCACCAGACATAGCCGATATCGAACAGCCGGTGCGCATAGACCGCCGTGGCCATAGCCACCACCGCGCCGCCGGTTATCAGCCCCGCCAGCGCGCTGCCGATGCCGAGCATCAACGAGGTAAAAGTGTCGCTGCCGGTGTAGCGAACGCGCCCGCTGCGCCCTCCTAGCCATGCTTCGGCGAGCATGGTCACGATGAAGGCGGGGATCGCCAGCAAAGTGGGGTCGGGCAGGTCCATTACGCCAAGATAGGCGCTTTGAAAAAGAGTTTCGAGAAGAAACTTACCTTGCGGGGTAACCGCAGGGTCAGGGATGCAGGCACCGCTGGGATGCCTGCATCCTGATGGCTTTGCTTATTGGGCCGGCGGTTCGTTGGCGGCCTCGGGGAGGGCGCCGAGCGGATCGCTCTCGACCATCTGCGCGACCTGCTCGTAGGCGGCGGCGTTCTGGTTCATCTGTTCGGCCACCGGCGGGTTCTGTTCGCCGACCTGGCGAAAGAACATGCTGGCGTCGCGCAGAAGCTTGGCGGCGAGTTGGGCATTGTTGGACATGAATTGGCTCCTTCTAGGGCCACACGCCGTGCAGGCGCGCGGCATGGTGCGCGCGTCAGCTAGGGCAGCGCGCGCAAAAGCAGGCCCCCGAGGGGGCCTGCGCGAAAATCCGACGATTATTGGCCGGGTGGGAGGCGGGGCGGCCCGCGATTAGGCCGCCTGCTCCTTCTTCTTGTCGTCGTCGTTCGAGACCACGCGGACGGGTTCCTTGCGGCCCTCGACCACGTCAGCATCGACGACCACTTCGGTGACGCCTTCCATGCTCGGCAGATCGAACATGGTATCGAGCAGCAAGCCTTCGACGATCGAACGCAGGCCGCGGGCGCCGGTCTTGCGCTTGATGGCCTTCTGAGCGATCTTTTCGAGCGCCTCGTCGGTGAAGGTCAGTTCGACCTCTTCCAGCTCGAACAGGCGGGCATACTGCTTCACCAGCGCGTTCTTCGGTTCCTTCAGGATCGTCACCAAAGCATCGACATCGAGGTCGTGCAGGGTGGCGATCACCGGCAGACGGCCGACGAATTCGGGGATCAGGCCGAACTTGAGCAGATCCTCAGGCTCGCACTTTTCGAGCATTTCGCCCACGCGCGCCTTGGCCGGGTCCGACACGTTGGCGCCGAAGCCGATCGAACGCTTCTGCAGACGGTCGCCGATCACCTTTTCCAGGCCGGCGAAAGCGCCGCCGCAGATGAACAGGATGTTCGTGGTGTCGACCTGCAGGAACTCCTGCTGCGGATGCTTGCGCCCGCCCTGCGGCGGAACCGAGGCGGTGGTGCCTTCCATCAGCTTGAGCAGCGCCTGCTGCACGCCTTCGCCGCTGACATCGCGCGTGATCGAGGGGTTCTCGGCCTTGCGCGTGATCTTGTCGATCTCGTCGATATAGACGATCCCGTGCTGGGCCTTCTCGACGTTGTAGTCGGACGCCTGCAGCAGCTTGAGGATGATGTTCTCCACGTCCTCGCCGACGTAGCCGGCTTCGGTCAGCGTGGTGGCATCGGCCATGGTGAAGGGCACGTCGAAGGTACGGGCCAGCGTCTGGGCGAGCAGCGTCTTGCCCGAACCGGTCGGCCCGACGAGCAGGATGTTCGACTTGGCCAGCTCGACCTCGTTGCCCTTGCCGGCGTGCTTGAGCCGCTTGTAGTGGTTGTGCACGGCGACCGAGAGCACGCGCTTGGCGCGTTCCTGGCCAATCACATAGTCGTTCAGCGTGTCGCAGATTTCGATCGGAGCGGGGACGGAGCCGTCCTTCTTGCCGCCGACGCCTGCCTTGGCTTCTTCACGAATGATGTCGTTGCACAGCTCGACGCATTCATCACAGATGAACACGGTGGGCCCGGCGATCAGCTTGCGCACCTCGTGCTGGGACTTACCGCAGAAGCTGCAGTAAAGGGTGCTCTTGCTATCGGATCCGCTCAACTTTGTCATAATCCTTGTCCAGTGCGCGCCCTTGTTGCTCCACCGCCCTGACCTTGGCCGGGCGGGAGAGTCGAATAGGGCAGTCTAGGCCGCGTGGGCGCAAGATCAATTCCATTAAGCCTTAATTCGTTCGGCTTGCAGGATGGTGAACCCACACGGTTGCCAATTGGCTACAGCATCCCCCCGGTTTGCCCGGATTTGGGACACTGTGCCTTTAACTTATTCAGGAGCGCCGCCCGATCCTTCGGCAGCGCCATCCTCATCGCCCTTGGGGCGATGTGCGAAAACCTCGTCAACGAGGCCGAATTCCTTGGCTTCGTCAGCTTCGAGGAAGGTGTCGCGGTCCATCGCGCGTTCCACCGTTTCCAGATCCTGCCCGGTGTATTTCACGTAAAGGTCGTTCATCCGCGCTTTGATGCGGAGGATTTCCTTGGCCTGAATCTCGATATCCGAGGCCATGCCGCGCGCGCCGCCCGAAGGCTGGTGGATCATGATCCGCGCATTGGGCAGTGCCACGCGCATGCCCGGTTCACCGGCGGCCAGCAGGAACGAGCCCATCGAGGCGGCCTGGCCGATGCACAGGGTGCGCACCTTGGGCTTGATGTACTGCATGGTGTCGTGGATCGCCATGCCGGCCGTCACCACGCCGCCCGGCGAGTTGATGTACATGGAGATATCCTGCGAGTTCTCGCTTTCGAGGAACAGCAGCTGGGCCACGATCAGCGAGGCCATGTTGTCTTCCACCTGGCCGGTGACGAACACGATGCGTTCGCGCAGCAGGCGGCTGAAGATGTCGAAGCTGCGTTCGCCGCGGCTGGTCGATTCGACCACGACAGGCACGAGCGCGCCGGTCATGGGGTCGGTGTGGAAACGGTCCTTGGCGTCGCCGAAAACGTCGAACATGAATATCCCTTCGTGTGATCCGAACGCTATGTCGCGTCTGCCCGCGCGATGTTCAAGAGGTTTGGCTCTTGGAGCTGTGCATCACTGCCACCACACGCGGCCCGCGATCCGAGCGCGCAGGCTCTTTGGCACACAACCCGCTTGCCTCCTGCTCGCCCCTGCATCCGTAAATTTACGTGTAACGCCGGTGGTGAAGCGCCAGCCGGTTCGCGGCAGCGTGAGGCGCGCGTGTCTAGCAGAAAGGTTAGGTTATATCATGGTGTAATCGTATCGATACAAAAGCACTCTTGCCGCACGGCGAGCGCGCCTCTAGCCATTTGCCATGGGAGAAGGGGGCACTATCCGATCAAAGCGTGGCCACAATAGCGCCAGCATTGCAGCACTGGCGATCGGACTTGCCATGTCTTCCGCGCCCGCTTCCGCGCAAAGCGAGGGCGAGAGCGACGATCCTGTGCCCCCCTTGGCGAGCGAAGCCGCCGGGCGCGAGGTGTTTACCCCGGCTGACTTTGCCAGCTTCGCTCCCCGCAGCGCGCTGGACATGCTGCAGCGGGTGCCCGGCTTTTCGATCGATGAGCGCAATGGCGGGCAGGGGCGCGGCCTCGGGCAGGCCTCGGGTAACGTGCTGCTTAACGGCGAGCGGCTCGCGTCCAAGTCGGATTCGATCACCGATCAGCTGGCACGCATTCCGGCGAGCAATGTCATCCGTATTGAAATCGTCGATGGCGCCGCGCTTGACGTGCCGGGGCTGACGGGGCGGGTGGCCAACATCATCGCCAATTCGACCGGCGGATTGCAGGTGCAGTTCGAGTGGCGCCCGCAATTGGCCGCGGAATACGCGAAGGCCCGTTGGCTGGAGGGCGTGATCTCCGCCTCCGGCACCGTGGGCGCGCTCGACTTCACCTTCGCCGCGGAGGGGAAGCCGTTCTACGGCGGATCGGGCGGGCCGAACTTCGTGACCTTTGCCGATGGCCGTCTGGAAGAACGCTTCAGCACCGGCATCGAACAGGGCGACGACACCAAGTATTCGACCTCGCTGCGTTATGGCTTGCCGGGCGGGGCGGTGGCGAATCTCAACGCCTCGCTGCTGCTGCGCCGTTTTCGCGAGTGGCAGCAGGAACGCACCGTGAGCCCCGATGTCCCGCCCCTGTTCGAGGACATCTCTTCGCTCAAGCGCGGCTACGACTACGAGATTGGTGGCGATGTGGAGTTCGATCTGGCCGGTGGGCGGCTGAAGCTGATCGGGCTGGAGCGCTACGATCGGCTGACCTTCCGCTCGCAAGCGGAGGTTGATCCGGCCACTGGCGAGCCGATCACCGGCACCTTGTTCAGCCGGTTTACCGAAAGCGGCGAGCGCATCGGCCGTGCCGAATACGATTGGGGCATGCTCGGCGGCGATTGGCAGGTCTCGGGCGAGGCCGCGTTCAATCGGCTCGACCGTATCTCCGACCTGTTCACGCTTGCGCCTGACGGCAATTTCACGCCGCTCGATTTCAGCGCGGGAACCGGGGGCGTCACCGAAGACCGCTATTCGGCGAGCCTGTCGCATAGCCGGGCGCTCACGCCCAGTATTTCGATGCAGCTGATCGTGGGGGGTGAGTATTCGCGCATCCAGCAAACCGGCAGCGGCGCGCTGGCGCGCAGTTTCCGCCGACCGACTGGCTCGCTTTCACTCTCCTGGGCCGCGAGCGAGCGGCTCAACGTCTCGCTCAAGATCGAGCGGCGCACCGGTCAGCTAGACTTTGGTGACGTGCTGGCCGAAGTGAACCTTGCCGACGACAACCAGAATGCCGCCAACAACCAGCTCAGGCCGAGCCAGAACTGGGCTTATGATCTGGAGGCGGCGCGCGACTTCGGGCCTTGGGGCAATGCCACTTTGCGCCTCTTCCAGCGCGACTTTACCGATTACACCACCTTCGTCCCGACCCCTAGCGGCGGGTCTGCCCGGGGCAATATCGACTCGGCGCAGATCCAGGGTGTCGAGCTTTATGGCACGTTCCGGTTCGAGCCGGTCGGGATCAACGGGGCACGGCTCGACTACTCGCTGAACCTGCGCGAATCGACCTATACCGATCCGGTGCTGGGCGGGCCGCTCCCGGTGGGATTTGCCGAGCCGTTCGAGCTTGAGCTGGACTGGCGCCACGATGTGCCTGCCACCGATTGGGCCTGGGGGGCGGGGCTGCGCCGCACGCGGTTCAACCCCAGCTTCCGGGTGGACGAATACGGCTACGATCACCGCATCGGCAACGCCGTCTCGCTGTTCGTCGAGCACAAGGACGTGTTCGGGCTTACTGTGCAGGCCAAGATGTCGAACCTGCTGCAGGACGAACTCGTCTATGATCGCTATGTGTTCGACGGGCCGCGCGCGGACGACAATTTCCTTTTCCGCGAGAACCGCCGCCGCGAGATCGGCCGGGTGATGGAATTCATCATCAAGGGCAGCTTCTAGCCAAACGAAAAGGGCGGCCCCTCGTGAGGCCGCCCTTTCGTGTGTTCGTGAAAGCTGAGCTTACTCGGCTGCGGGCTTCTTGGCCGGGGCCTTCTTGGCAGCAGGCTTCTTGGCCGGAGCCTTTTTCGCCGGAGCCTTCTTGGCCGGGGCTGCGTCTGCATCGGCAGCAGCGGTCTTGGCCGGAGCCTTCTTCGCAGGAGCCTTCTTGGCGGGCGCCTTCTTCGCGGCCGGCTTGGCCTCTGCCTCGCCGTCTGCGTCAGCCGCCTTCTTGGCCGGGGCTTTCTTGGCCGGAGCCTTCTTGGCAGCAGGCTTCTTCTTCTCTTCGGCGCCGGCTTCGTCAGCCTCGATCGCCGCTTCGATTTCCTCGCGGGTCACTTCACGCTCGGTCACGTCGGCCTTGTCGAACAGGTAGTCGACGACCTTGTCCTCATAGAGCGGAGCACGCAGCTGGGCCTGGGCCATCGGCTCGTTGCGGACGTAGTCCACGAACTGCTGGCGCTGCTCGGCCGGATACTGCTGGGCGGCCTGCTGGATGAGCATGCCCATTTCCTGCTGGCTGATCTCCACGCCATTGGCCTGGCCGATCTCCGACAGCAGCAGGCCCAGACGCACGCGGCGTTCGGCAATGCGCTTGTAGTCGTCCTTCTCGGCCTCGATCTCGGCCTTGGCGGCTTCGGGATCTTCTTCCTGGGCAGCTTCGTTCTGCAGCTGCTGCCAGATCTGGTCGAACTCGGCTTCCACCATGGTCGGCGGAACGGGGAAATCGTGCGATGCGGCCAGCGTGTCGAGCAGCTGGCGCTTCATCTGCGTGCGGGTGAGGCCGGCGCTTTCCTGCTCCAGCTGGCCCTTCACGAGGCCGGTGAGCTGTTCGAGGCTCTCAAGGCCGAGCGACTTGGCGAAGTCTTCGTCGATCTTGCTTTCGGCTTCGACCTTCACCTGCTTCACGGTGATCGCGAACTGGGCTTCCTTGCCCTTCAGGTGCTCGGCCGGATAGTCTTCGGGGAAGGTGACGGTGATGGTCTTTTCCTCACCGGTCTTCACGCCCGTCAGCTGCTCTTCGAAGCCGGGGATGAACTGGCCCGAGCCGATCACCAGCGGAGCGTCTTCAGCCTTGCCGCCTTCGAATTCCACTCCGTCGACCGAGCCGACGAAATCGATGATGACCTGGTCGCCCTCGGCAGCCTTCTTGGTCTTGGCGGCGTCCTTGTAGCTCTTCTGGCCCTCGGCGATCTTCGCCAGCGCCTCGTCGAGCTGCTCGTCGGTTACAGCGACGGTCAGCTTTTCGAGCTTCAGACCTTCAAGTGAAGGCACCTCGATCTCGGGCAGCACTTCCAGCTCGACGCTCAGCTCGGCGTCTTTGCCCTGCTCATAGCCCTCGGCCATGTCGACCTTCGGCTGCAGCGCGGGGCGCAGCTTCTTTTCTGCCATCAGCTCGTCAATCGCGCCGCGCAGCGTGTTGTTGAGCACGTCGGCGTGGATCGCATCGCCGTGCATCTTCTTCACGAGGTTGGCGGGGACCTTGCCGGGGCGGAAGCCGGGCATCTTCACCTGCGGGGCGATCTTCTTGATCTCCGCGCCGACTTTGTCGGCGATGTCGCCGGCCGGGATGGTCAGCGTATAGCCGCGCTTGAGGCCTTCATTGGTGGTTTCGACGATCTGCATTGCCATATCTGAGTTCTTTCAGGCCTTCTAATTGCTGCGGACCGGGCACAAAGGCCCGCATCCGATAGCCGGGTATCGGGGCGCCACCGGAACTGGTGCGGGCGAAGGGACTCGAACCCCCACATCTTACGATACTGGTACCTAAAACCAGCGCGTCTACCAATTCCGCCACGCCCGCGGCCCGACGATGAGCTGCAAGGCGGCAAGCCCCCTCGCAAAAATCGAAGCCGCGCCCTTAAAGGGCAGCGCGGCAAAGGGCAAGCACGAAGGGTGTGTAGCGATGCGGATCAGGATTGCCACGCGGCTGGCTGCGCTCTAGTGGCCATGCCCCATGAGCGAAGAGCAAACCCCCGATACCGCCCCCGAGCCGACCCCTGCCGCCTCGGACGTGCCGCCCGATCATTTGGCGATCGATCCGCGCAGCCCCCATTTCGATGGCGAGAAGCTGCAGCGCGGCGTCGGCATCCGCTTCAAGGGTCGCGAACGGCGCGACATCGAGGAATACTGCGTCTCCGAAGGCTGGGTGCGTGTGCAGGCTGGCAAGGCGATGGACCGCAAGGGCCGCCCGCTGACGATCAAGCTGAAGGGCGAAGTCGAAGCCTGGTACGAAGATCTCGGCGAGAACGCACCGGTCGCCAAAGCCTGAGATTAGCAAGGTTCCGACGCTGGTCGGAACCTTGCAATTCCAACCTTAAACGATTGGATCGTTCGGGTCGTCGTATTCCGGGCGCACCTTGGTGACGAGCCGCAGCACGCCGTAACCCACCACCGCGCTGATCACAGAGCCGACGAGGATGCCGATCTTGGCCTCTTCGCGCAGCAGGCGCATCATGTCGCCCGAGCCGGGGAAGGCCAGTTCGCCGATGAACAGGCTCATCGTGAAGCCGATTCCGCACAGGATCGACACGCCCCAGATTTCTGCCCAGGTGCAATCCTTCGGCTTTTCCACGATACCGAGCTTCACCGCGCCAAACACGCAGGAGAAGATCCCGAGCTGCTTGCCGATCACGAGACCGGCAGCCACGCCCAGCGGAAGCGGGTCGAGCAGGTTTTTCAGCCCGATATCGGAGAGGTCGACACCGGCGTTGGCGAAGCCGAATATCGGAACCACGATATAGGCATTCCAAGGCACCAGCGCATGTTCGACATTTTCGAGCATTGAGTTGCCGTCTTGTTTTTTCATCGGGATCGTCAGCGCGGCAACAACGCCGGCAATCGTCGCATGAACGCCGGAAAAGAGCACGAACAGCCACAAGATCACCGCAGCAAGGATGAAGGGCCACAGCTTGCTCACCCCGAAGCGGTTCATCGCCACCATCACGCCGACCACAACAGCCGCCGCAGCAAGCCAGGCAAGGGACAGGTGGGCGGTGTAGAATACCGCGATGATCAGCACGGCGCCAATGTCGTCGACAATGGCGACGGTCAGCAGGAACAGCCGCAAGGGGGCAGGGACGCGGGTGCCGAGTAGGCCGATGACGCCCATGGCAAAGGCGATGTCAGTCGCGGCGGGAATCGCCCAGCCACGCGCGAGGCCCGGCTCGCTCCCGGCCGAGAGCATGAACACAGCGGCCGGCATGGCCATGCCCGCGATGGCGGCCAGCACCGGCAGGTTGCGCTGTTTCGGATCGGCGAGGTTGCCCGCGATAAGCTCGCGCTTCACCTCAAGCCCGACGACGAAGAAGAAGATCACCATCAACCCGTCGTTGATCCACAGGTGCATGGTGTTGAGGTAGAAGGTTTCCTTCGACCACAGATAGCCTTGGAACAGCTCATGATAGGCTTGGGAAACGCCGGAATTGGCCACGATCATGGCCAATACAGCAACCGCGATAAGCAGGATGCCTTCGAAGCTATCGGCCTTGAACAGGGCCTTGAATGGGCGGACGGCGGTGCTGATCAGGGAAGGCTGGTTCATCTTGCCGCCACATTTCGCAGATGCGGCATCGATTGCAAGCCCCCGCGCTTCTTGATCATCTCAGATCGCCAGAGAGTTCGTTGAGTTTAAGTAGAATATCATATACATATCGTTGCTTACTAGAACGAGGGGGCGTTCATGGGGGTCGACGTTTGGCCAGTTGCGGAGTGGTTGGCGCTGGTCCAGTACGAGCTGTTGCTGTTTGCGGGGGTCTTTTTCCTCATTGGGTCGATCGATGAACTTGCCATCGATCTGATCTATTTCGTCAAGCGCTGGCGCGGGGAACTGCGCACCCTGACCATGGAGACGCACAATCTGCCGAGTCGCAAGCTTTCGGGGCTGGCGGTGGTGATGATTCCCGCGTGGCGTGAAGAGAAGGTGATTGCGCACACCGTCACCCATGCGCTGTCGGCCTGGCCGCATGACGACCTGCGGATCTACGTTGGCTGCTATGCGAACGATCCGGACACGCTGGAGGCAGCCATGCGCGGTGCCAGGGGCGACCCGCGTCTGCGAATCGTGGTTCATGCCAAGGAAGGGCCGACCAGCAAGGCCGATTGCCTCAACCGAATCTACGCCGCCATGGCCCATGACGAGATGCGCACGGGCCGCGTGGCGCGCATGGTGATTCTGCACGATGCCGAGGACATGGTCGATCCATCAGCCCTGCCGCTGCTTGATCGCGCGATCGAACGGGCTGAGTTCGTGCAGCTGCCGGTGCTGCCCATGCCGCAGCCGGATAGCCGCTGGATCGGCAGCCACTATTGCGAGGAATTTGCCGAGTCGCATGGCAAGGCAATGGTGGTGCGTGCCGCGCTTGCGACTGGCTTGCCCGCGGCGGGGGTCGGCTGTGCGTTCGAGCGTCAGATGCTGGCGGAAATGGAACTCCAGCGCGGCGAGGTTGGCCCTTTCGCAGAGCGCTCGCTCACCGAAGACTATGAACTTGGGCTGCGTGTCGCTTTGGCGGGCGGTCGCTCGCGCTTCTTGCGTGTACGCGACAAGGCGGGCCGACTGGTGGCGACCCGGGCCTATTTCCCGTCCGACATTGCCAGCGCCGTGCAGCAGAAGTCGCGCTGGGTACATGGCATTGCGTTGCAGGGCTGGGACCGGCTCGGCTGGAGCCGGGGCATGGGCGAATGGTGGATGCGCATGCGCGATCGGCGTGGACCGTTTGCGGCGCTGGTGCTGTTCACCGGATATGTGCTGGCGGTGCTGGGCGGACTGTCGTTCCTGCTCATGCAGCTCGGGACCGGTGCGGCATGGAGGCCGAACGGGTTGCTGCTGTGGCTGTTGTGGCTGAATCTGGGCAGTCTGATCTGGCGCGCGAGCATGCGGTTCGCCTTCACCGCGCGCGAATATGGCTGGGCCGAGGGGCTGCGCGCGTTGCTGCGCATCCCGGTTGCCAATGTCATCTCTATCATGGCTGGGCGGCGTGCGCTGTTCGCCTACGTTCGCACGCTGGCCGGTGCGGCACCGAAGTGGGACAAGACCGAGCACGACATCCATCCGGCGCATGCCCGTGACGAAAGCGTTCTGTGTTCGCAGAGACCGCTTGACGAAGCTGCAAAGTGACGGCGCTCAGAGTGGACGCCGCGCGGGGCCAGCCGCTGGTCGCCATGGTGGTGGTCCTGATCGTGTGGGTTTCGCTGCGGCTGGTCTTTTGGCAATCGCCGCTGATGCTCAGGGAGGTGCGCTCCGAGTGGGCATTTCCCGGAGCGATCGCAACGCTGCCGGAACGCTTGGGCGACACAGCGCGCGTGGCGGGCGAAATGTCTGCACTGGGCCTTGCGCGCCTGGAAGCTGATTTCCAGCCACTGGTCAGGATCGAGCTTGGCGGACTGGAGAAAGGCCGCGTGCAGGATTGGTCGGCAGGAGGGGAGGCACACTTGAGCGCCCCTTCGCTTACGCCGGGGCATCTGCGGGGTCGCCCCTCGTTGCAGCTCAGCGAATCGCCGCGCGGGGACAGTCGCAGGCGGGCGGTCGCCTCTGCGGCGACGATGGCCGACCCGGTGTTCACACCCGTGCAGGCCGTGCCGTCGCGCTGGACCATGAGCAGCTGGCTCTTCTGGCGCGACGATAGTCTGGGCGGGCGTCAGGCGGCGACCACCCCGAACTATGGCCGCAGTCAGGCCGGGGTGGTGCTAGCCTACCGGTTGGCTCCCGAAAGCAAGCATCGCCCGCAAGCCTATGCCCGCGCCATCACGGCGCTCGAAGGTCCAGGCGAGGCCGATCTGGCGGCGGGCCTTTCGGCGCGGCCCTTGCCCGATGTGCCGCTGCGCCTCGCAGCAGAGGCGCGGCTGGCCTTGCGCGACGGCGCAAGTGAACTGCGCCCGGCGGCTTTTGTGGTCACAGAACTGCCGCCCTTTGCGCTTCCGGGGCAATTCGTGGGCGAGGTCTATGCGCAGGCAGGCTGGGTTGGCGGTGACTTTGCGACCGGGTTCGTCGACGGGCAGGTGCGACTCAACCGCGTGCTGGAGCAGAACCAGGGCTTTACGCTGTCTGCCGGTGGAGGCGCATGGGTTGGCGCGCAAAAGGGCACGCGGCGATTCGATATCGGCCCGACTGCCGCTGTCAGCTTCCGCCTCGGGGATGATGTCTATGGCCGCCTTTCTGCCGACTACCGGGTGCGCGTGGCGGGCAATGCGGCACCTGCGAGTGGCCCTGCGCTCACACTGTCCGCAGGATTTTAGCCGCAGCGCAGCAATCGCCTTTGCCTGAGGCGTGCCATGCGATAGGCCGCTGGCATGGACGTATACCTTCCCATCGCGAACTTGTCGGTAAACGGGCTGTTTATCGTCATGCTTGGCTTTGGTACCGGTATCCTCTCGGGCATTTTCGGCGTCGGCGGTGGGTTCCTCACCACACCGCTGCTGATCTTCTACGGCATTCCGCCCACGGTCGCCGCCGCTTCTGCAGCCACGCAGGTCACCGGGGCCAGCGTCTCGGGCGTGTCCGCCCACATGCGCAACAAGGGCGTCGACTTCCAGATCGGCGCGGTGATGGTCGCAGGCGGCCTGTGCGGCGCGCTGATCGGGGCGGGGCTGTTCTCGCTGTTGCAGGCGATTGGCCAGATCGACGTGGTCATCAACCTGCTTTACGTGCTCCTGCTGGGCACGATCGGCTGGCTGATGATGCGCGAGGCGCTGGCCGAACTGAAGCCCGCGCGTTTCGGCACCAAGAAGCGCGCGGCCAAGCGCCGCCATCACCCGATGATCGCGGCGCTGCCTTACCGGATGCGGTTCTATGCCTCGGGCATCTACGTCTCCCCGTTGGGGCCGATGCTGCTCGGGCTGCTGGTCGGCATCCTGACCATGCTGATGGGCGTGGGCGGCGGCTTCATGATGGTGCCCGCGATGCTCTATATCCTCGGGATGAGCGCGCGGGTGGTCGTTGGCACGAGCCTGTTCAACATCCTGTTCATCACCATGCTGGTGACCATGGTCCATTCGTTCACCACCCACGCGGTCGACATCGTGCTGGCGGGGCTGCTGCTGGTCGGTTCGGTGACGGGCGCGCAATATGGCACCCGTATCGCGCAGGTCGCCAAACCTGAACTGCTGCGCTTGATCCTCGCCGTCATCGTGCTGGCGATTGCGCTGCGCATGGCCTTCGGCCTCACCATCCGGCCCGACGAGGTCTATTCGGTGGTGCCCTTGTGATGGCGGCCTTGCTGTCATCTGTTCGCCTTGGCGCACTGCTGCGCTTGGCAGCGGCGGTCGTGCTTGCTGCCGCGGCGTTTGTCGGCCCGGTTCACGCGCAGGGACGCGATCCGATCCTCGTCGTGGGCGCATCGCAGACCGATATCATCCTGCGGCAGGGTTTTACCGGCACCGAGCTGCTACTCTATGGCGCGCTGCTCGATCCGCGTGGGCGCCGGGCCGAGGAAGACTACGACATCGTGGTTGTCCTCAAGGGGCCGACCGAGCCGATTACCCTGCGCGAGAAGGAGCAGATCGCTGGCATCTGGCTCAATGCCGCGAGTACCGACTACCGTTCGGTCCCCAGCTTCTACGCCATGGCCTCATCGCGCCCGGTGTCCGAGATTGTCGATCCGCGCACCGCGGCGATCTATGAATTCGGGCTCGATTACATCCAGCTCTCGCCCACCGGCACCATCGACCCGGCGGAACAGGCGCGGTTCTCGTCCGGGTTGGTCGATCTGCGTCAGCGGCAGGGGCTCTACAGCCAGCTCGACGGTGCGGTCGATCTCGAAGAGGGCGTGCTTTATTCGGTGCGCCTGCCGATCCCCTCCAACGTGCGGCCGGGTGAATATACCGCGGAAACCTTTGCCGTTCTGCGCGGGCGGGTCATCGCCTCGAACAGCCGCGAGCTGGTGGTTCACAAGGAGGGCGTTGAGCTCGCCATCGCCAATCGGGCGCAGGACAGTTCGTTTCTCTATGGCCTGTTCGCGATCAGCATGTCGCTGTTCATGGGCTGGGCGGCGGGGCGCCTGTTCTCGATTGTCTAACGGCCTGTCAACTATAGACGAACCCCTAGTTTTGACGCGATCTTAACTAACCGGCTGCTATTCGCGTTCCATTCAAATCGCTTGGAGCGGAAGTAGCCGATGACCGACATGCGCCAGAACTTCTCCCTCGGCGCGCAGCCGCAAAGTAGGGCTGTAGAACCGGAGACCGCTCCGCTTTCGCCAGACGAGGCTGTTGATCTTGCCGCGCTTCCGATCGGTTGTGTGCTCGAAGTTTCGGGCGCTGGCTCGGCCATTGCGCTTGATCTCGCCCGTCTCAACGAGTGCATGAAAGACGAGGACCCCTCGATTGCGCTGGCCGGGCAGGTCGGCAGCCAAATCAAGGTGCGCACCAACGAGGGGTGGCTGCTCGGCTCGGTGCGTGATCAACGGCAGGACCGGCGCGGCGAGGGCAACGTGATCGTGGCCCATATCGATTTCATGGGCGAGGGACTGGAAGAGCGGCTGACCGGCAAGCTCCACTCGTTCCGCCGCGGCGTGACGCGTTATCCGATCCCCGGCGCGGAGATCTTTCCCGCCACCACCGATGACCTGAAGCAGATCTATTCCTCCGATGGCCGCCGTTCGATCCAGGTCGGCACGGTCTATCCCACGCGCGACATTCGTGCCGGGATCTATGTCGATGCGATGCTCGGCAAGCACTTCGCGCTGCTCGGCTCGACCGGTACCGGTAAGTCGACCGGCGCGGCGCTGATTCTGCACCGCATTTGCCAGGCGGCGCCGCAGGGCCACATCGCGATGATCGATCCGCACGGCGAATATGCCGCGGCATTCCGCAACACTGGAATGATCTTCGACGTCTCCAACCTGCAGATGCCCTACTGGCTGATGAACTTCGAGGAGCACTGCGAGGTGCTGCTGCGTTCATCCGGCAACGATCTGCAGGAAGACAAGGACATTCTCGCCAAGTGCCTGCTGGCGGCGCGGTCGAAGAACCGGCTGGCAGAGGGGCTGGGCAAGATCACCGTCGATTCGCCGATCCCCTATCTCCTCTCCGACCTCACCAACATGTTACAGGACGAGATGGGTAAGCTCGACAAGGCGACGACCACCGCGCCCTACATGCGCATCAAGACCAAGATCGAGGAACTGCGCGCCGATCCGCGTTACCAGTTCATGTTCTCCGGTATGCTGGTGGGCGACACCATGTCCGACTTCATTTCCAAGGTCTTCCGCCTGCCCAGTTCGGACAAGCCGGTTTCGATCATCGACGTTTCGGGCGTTCCCTCCGACATCACCAGCACAGTGGTCGCAGTGCTCAGCCGCATGGTGTTCGACTTTGCGATCTGGAGCCGGGGCGAACGCACTACGCCGATCCTGCTGGTCTGCGAGGAAGCCCACCGCTACGTGCCGAGCGAACGCAATTCGGATGGCAACTCGGTTGGCCGCATCCTGTCGCGCATCGCCAAGGAGGGCCGTAAGTACGGCATCTCGCTCGGCCTTATCACCCAGCGGCCCTCCGACCTTGCCGAAGGCGTGCTCTCGCAGTGCGGCACGATCATCTCGATGCGGCTCAACAACGAGCGCGACCAGGCCTTTGTGAAGGCGGCCATGCCCGAAGGCGCGCGCGGGTTCCTCGATTCGGTGCCGGCGCTGCGCAACCGCGAATGCATCATCTGCGGTGAGGGCGTGTCGATCCCGATGCGCGTCAACTTCGACAACCTGGAGGAGGCCAAGCGCCCGGCCTCCGAAGACCCCAGCTTCATCGAGCTTTGGAGCAATGGTGGCGGCGAAGACGAGATCGTCCATCGCACGGTGCAGCGCTGGAGAACGCAAGGGGGCTGACCCCCACCAGCACTAGAGATCCGCGCTCATCCGTCCCGTGGCCTGCCCCTCGGCATGGGCCCCTTCTGCCGCCATTTCCGGGCTATGCGCGCCCGCCGCAGCGCGCCAGTTGAAGTGATGGTAGAAGTACCAGCCCAGCGCCAGGCCCACCGCCGCCCCGACCGGGAAGCTGAGCCAGATCGCGTCGGCTTCGAGCCAATGGTAAGTCGCCTCGTAGAAACCGAGCCGCACCGGGAACAGCGCCACCGCCACCACCACCAGCGGAATCCACACCGCGCCGGCCGCACGCATCGTGGCGGTATAGACCATGGTCACCCCGAACAGGATGAAGTTCCAGCTCGCCAGCAGCTGGATATGCTGCGCAATCGGCACCGCCGGGCTGTCCGGTCCGAGGAACAGCACCAGCACGGGCCGGTCGAACAGCAGCAGCAGCAAGGTGACAACGCCGGTAAAGGTGAGGTTAAGCCACAGCCCGGCCTTGGTCACCTTGTCGAGCCCGTCCCACTTCCTCGCGCCGATGAACTGCGCGGCCATCGCGCTCACCGCGCCGCCGATCGCCATGGCGGGCATCTGGATGTAGTTGAACAGCTGCATGGTCGCGCCATAGGCCGCCGTGGTCAGCAGCCCCTCGCGGTTGACGAGGCCGACCACGATGATCCCGCCGCTGCTCATCACCAGCAGCTGCGCGCCCATGGGCAGGCCCTTGGTGAGGATGAAGCGCAGTTCCTCCTTCGAGGGCCAGAGGTAGCGCAGCTCCTTCGCGCGCAAACGCAAGGGCAGATCCTTGGCATAGACATAGGCGACCATCGCGCAGAACGAGATCAGCGCCGAGATGATCGTCGCCAGCGCCGAACCCGCGATGCCGAGTTGCGGGAACGGGCCATAGCCCGAGATCAGCAGCGGGTTGAGCATGGTGTCTAGCCCCACGGTCACACCCATGAAGATGAGCGGCGTGCTGGCGTCACCCGTGCCGCGCAGGCCCATAGAGAGGATGATCGAGACCATCATGAACGGCATCGAGAGGAAGATCAGCTGGAGGTAGACCAGCGCCAGCGGATAGGCCGCTTCGGGCGTTGCCAGCAGGCGCAGCAGCGGCCCCGCAAAGGCATAGCCCAGTGCGGCAATCGCCAGCATCAGCATGGCGCAAAAGCCCACCGCCGAGCCGAAGCTGCGCCGCGCCCCGTCGATGTCACGCGCGCCGAAGCGCTGGCCGATCAGCACCGTGCCGGCCATGCCGAAGCCGAAGGCCGCCGAACTGACGAGGAACATCACGATATTGGCATTGGCGGTGGCGGCCAGCGCCTCCTCGCCGATCAGCCGACCGACCCAGATCGAGTTGACTGTGCCCGACAGCGACTGCAGCACATTGGTGAGCAGCGCGGGCAGGCTGAACATCAGCAAGGTCTTGGGGATCGGCCCTGCGGTGAGGTCGCCGCGCATCTTGGCCGGAGCTCGGTCGGGTGCCTTCGCGGGCATGTCTGTTGGCGAATCGGACATAGTCAAGTTCCGCGTGTATCGCCAAACAGGTGAATGTGCATCCTGTCACTCATGCGAAAGCCGTGGGCAAGGCAGATCGGGGCCAGCCACGTCTCGCGTTCGCGTAGCGTTTCGCTGTCGGTGCCTTCGGGCATCAGGTACACCTTGCCGGGTGTGATCATGTGCTTGCGAACGAGGGCCAGCACCTCGTCGACATGCTCGCTGGCGCCGATCACGAACTTGAGCACCGCGCGGCTTTCGCTGGCCCAGAAGTCGAGCATCTCGGGCTTGAGCGCCAGTTCAGCAGCATTGCCCGAATGGGCGAGCTTGGGGCTGACGTTGAACTGGTCGACCCGAACGTCGAGCCGGGCGGGGGGCTTTGCGGTGCCATTGGTCTCGATCTCGACCGCGATGTCGGGCAGGTGTTCGAGCATCGTAGCCAGCGCGCCGCCTTGCAGCATCGGTTCGCCGCCGGTGATCACGAGCCGCTTCTGGCCCAATGCCTTGATCCTGCGCGCGACCTCTTCCTCGTCGAGCGTGATCTGGTTGGCTGTGCGGTCGTAGGTGGCCGTGTCGCGGTGGGGGCGCTCGTCGCCCTCGAAGTGCCAGGTGTAGGGCGTGTCGCACCAGACGCAGGCGAGGTTGCAGCGCGACAGGCGCACGAAGGCGACCGGGGTGCCGGTGCTCGGCCCTTCGCCTTGCAGGGAGGCGAAGATCTCGGGCTCGCCCGGGGCCTGTGTGGCGAGCACTAGCGCCATGGTTCAGCCCCAAGGTGTGACAGGTGTGACAGTGTCCTGAGGGGGAAAACTTGGCGCTTTGTAGCGGGCGCGCAAAGGGGGCGGGTGAGGGTCATGGCGTTTTCCATGCCACAGGCGGCGCGCTGTAGGAAATGTCTAGCAGCGCACCCGCTCGCGCTGAGCTTGTCGAAGGGCAGGTAGTCCCTTTGGGCCATCGAGGTGACTATCCTTCGGCAAGCTCAGGATGAGCGAGGTTGTGTTTGGGGGCAGGCTGGGGGCCTTACCCCAGCCTTGCCAGCGCCGCCGTCAGCCGTTCGATCTCGCCCGCGTGGTGGGCGTGATCGGCGCGGGCCTTTTCGACCGCTTCGGGCTTGGCCTTCTCGGCAAAGTTCGGGTTGGACAAGCGCCCGTCGAGGCTCTTGAACTCCTTCTGCGAGGCCGCCAGCGCCTTTTCCAGACGTGCCTTCTCGGCATCGAGATCGACCACGCCTTCAAGCGGGATCAGGAACACGTCGTCCATCGCCGCGACCTCCATCGCCGCGCCAGCCGGGGCCTCGGCGAACTCCACCGGCGTAAGCCGCGCCAGTCGCTCGATCGCTGCCGCGCTGCGCTCGACCACGCGCTTGGCGAGGTCGGACGGGGCGGGGCAGTAGGCGGCAAGCTTCGCGCCGGGCGCAATGCCCAGCTCGTTCTTCGCCGCGCGGGTGGCGGTGGTGAGCGCGATCACCCAGTCGATAGCGTCGGTCGCGTCCTTGGAGACGCTGGCCTCGGGCGCGGGCCATTGGGCAAGGATCAGGTCGTAGGGCCGCTCGCCTTGCGCGTGCCACAGTTCCTCGGTGATGAAGGGCATGAACGGGTGCAGCATGACGAGGATCTGGTCGAGCGCCCAGCCAGCCACGGCGCGGGTTTCGACAGCGGCGGGGCTGTCCGCATCGCCCGCGAAGACCGGCTTGATCAGCTCCAGATACCAGTCGCAGAAGCGGCTCCAGGCGAACTGGTAGATGGTGTTGGCGGCGGCATCGAAGCGCAGCTCGGCCATGGCCTTGTCCAGCGCCTCGACCGTCTGCGCGACCTCGCCGATAATCCACTGGTTTGCCGCCAGTTTGGCTGCAGGTGCAGCGACGCTATCGCTCGCGCCGATGCCGTTCGACTGGCAGAAGCGGGTGGCGTTCCAGAGCTTGGTGGCGAAGTTGCGATAGCCTTCGACGCGGCTCTCATCCATCTTGATGTCGCGGCCCTGGCTTTCCATCGCCGCCATGAAGAAGCGCAGCGCATCGGCGCCATATTTGTCGATCAGGATCAGCGGGTCGACCACGTTGCCCTTCGACTTCGACATCTTCGAGCCATCGGCGGCGCGCACCAGCCCGTGCAGATAGAGGCGCGGCCAGGGGTTCTGGCCGGTCATCTGCTGGCCCATCATCATCATGCGGGCATCCCAGAAGAACAGGATGTCAAAGCCCGAGACGAGCAGGTTGTTGGGGTAGTGCTTTTCGACCAGCGCGGTCTCGTCGGGCCAGCCGAGCGTGGCGAAGGGCCACAGCGCGGAGGAGAACCAGGTGTCGAGGACGTCGTTGTCGCGGGTCAGGGGCTTCCCACCCGCAAGCGCCTTGGCCTCTTCCTCGGTCTCGGCAACGTAGGCCTGACCGTCCGCATCATACCAAGCCGGAATCCGGTGTCCCCACCACAGCTGGCGGCTCACACACCACGGCTGGATATTCTCCATCCAGTTGAAGAAGGTTTTCTCCCAGCTCTTGGGCACGATCTCGACATCGCCGTTCTTCACTGCGTCAATCGGCTTGCCCGCCAGCTTCTCGGCATCGACATACCACTGGTCGGTCAGCCACGGTTCGATCACCACGCCGCCACGGTCGCCGAAGGGGGTGGCGATCACGCGCGGCTCGGCGTCGTGTTCGACCTCTTCGCCCTTCTTGGTCTTGGCGATGTGGGGGATCAGCAGGCCCTCGGCCTTGAGCGCCGCCACGACCTTTTCGCGCGCGCCGTCCTCGCCATCGCGCTTGAAGCGGTGCAGGCCGATATAGTCCTCGGGCACCAGCCTGTCCGCCGTCTGGCAGACGTTGGCATCCTGATCGAGCATGTTGAGCATGTCGGCAGGCGCAATCCCAGCGCGCTTGCCCACTTCGAAGTCGTTGAAATCGTGCCCCGGCGTGATCTTCACCGCGCCTGAGCCCAGCTCGGGATCGGCATGCTCGTCGGCGACGATGGGGATGCGCCGTCCGGTGATCGGCAGCGTCACGAACTTGCCGACCACGCTGGCATAGCGCTCGTCGCTCGGGTGCACCGCCACGGCCATATCGGCCAGCATCGTTTCGGGGCGGGTGGTGGCCACTTCGATATAGTCGCGACCGTCATCGAGGGTCACGCCATCGGCAAGCGGATACTTGAAGTGCCAGAACCCGCCGTTCACATTCTGCGTCTCGACCTCAAGGTCGGAGATCGCGGTCTTCAGCTTGGGGTCCCAGTTCACCAGCCGTTTGTCGCGGTAAATCAACCCCTTGTTATAGAGGTCGACAAAGACCTTGAGCACGGCCTTGGTGAAGTGCTCGTCCATGGTGAACTGCTCGCGGCTCCAGTCCATCGAGCAGCCGAGGCGGCGCAGCTGGCGGGTGATCGTGCCGCCGCTCTCGTGTTTCCACTCCCACACCTTCTCGATGAACTGCTCGCGGGTGTAGTTGGTGCGCTTGTCCTGCGCCGCTTCCATCTGCCGTTCGACCACCATCTGCGTGGCGATCCCGGCGTGGTCGGTGCCCACCACCCACAGTGCATCTTTGCCTTTCATGCGCTCGTACCGGATCACAATGTCCTGCAGAGTGTTATCCAGCGCATGACCGATATGCAGCGAGCCCGTGACGTTGGGCGGAGGATTGACGATGGTGAAGGGTTCGGCATCCGGGCGCTCGGGCCGGAACGCGCCGGTTTCCTCCCAATGGGTGTACCATTTCGCCTCGATGGCGGCGGGATCAAAAGTCTTGGACAGTTCTTCGCTCATGGCGCCCGCCTTTGCCAGCGGCTTTCCCCAAGGGCAATGGCCATAAGCCCGCGCCGCGCTTGTATGCGCGGCACTTTGGCCGCATAGCGTGCCCATGCGCGAGTGGGCGGAGCATAGCATACACGAGGCAGGGGGAAGCCTGACCGTCGCGATCAGCGGGCCTTTGCGCGTATCCTCGATCGGCAAGCTCGACCCCCAGCTGCGCGCAATGGAAGAGCCGGTGCAGACGGTGGACCTCAGCGAGGTGACCGAAGTCGATACGGTCGGCGCCTGGGTCGTTCAGCGTTTTGTCGAAGCCAACAATGCCACGGTAGTCGGTGCCAGCGAACAGGCCCGGGTGCTGATGGAATCGGTGCGCGAGGCACAGTCCAGCGCCGATGTGAAGCGGCCGCGCCTGCCGTTCTTCACCCGCGTGCCCGAGTTCACCGGCGAGAAGGTCGTCCACTGGTTCCAGGGCGTCTACGGCATGTTCGGCTTTCTGGGTGCGGTGATCATCGCCTTTTTCGGCACGATCCGCCATCCGGGCCGCTTTCGCGGGCTGGCGCTGGTGCGGCAGATGGAGATGGTCGGCGTTTCGAGCCTGCCCATTATCGGCCTGATGAGCTTCCTGATCGGCATCGTTATCGCGCAGCAGGGCGCGGTGCAGTTGCAACAGTTCGGCGCTGAGACGCTGACGGTGAACCTCGTGGGCCGCATCACCCTGCGCGAACTGGGCGTGCTGATGACCGCGATCATGGTGGCGGGTCGCTCGGGCAGCGCCTTTGCCGCGCAGATCGGCACCATGAAGCTGACCGAGGAAGTCGACGCCATGCGCACCATCGGCGTGGCCCCGATCGAGGCGCTGGTCCTGCCGCGTATCCTTGCCGCCGTGCTGATGATGCCGCTGCTGGGGTTCTTCTCCAGTGTCGTGGCGATCATCGGCGGGGCGGTGATCGGTGATGTGATGCTGGGCATTCCGTTCCTCACCTTCCTCGCCCGCATTCAGGAAGTGGTGCCACTGCACGATTTCTATGTCGGCATGGTCAAGGCCCCGGTGTTCGGCCTGATCGTGGCGGTATCGGGTTGCCATCAAGGCATGCTGGTGAAGGGCAATGCCGAGGAGGTGGGCCTGCGCACTACCCAGGCGGTGGTGCAGGCGATTTTCATGGTGATCGTGCTCGACGCCTTCTTTGCGGTGTTTTTCACCGAGATCGGCTGGGGATGAGCGAAGAGCAAATGTCCACCCCGGCCCCTGCCGAAGCGGAAGACCTGCCCGAGACCGAACGGTTCGAAGGTGAATACCCGATCCGTATCCACGACCTGCGCACCAGTTTCGGCGAGCAGGTCGTCCACGAGCACCTCGACCTCGAGGTGCGCCGCGGCGAGATCCTCGGCGTGGTGGGTGGATCGGGCACCGGCAAGAGCGTGCTGATGCGCGCGATCATCGGCCTGCAGGTGCCTGACGAAGGCACGATCGAGGTGTTCGGCCAGGACATCACCCGCGCCGAGCCCGATGAGGTGATCGGCGTGCGCAACCGCTGGGGTGTGCTGTTTCAGGGCGGCGCACTGTTCTCCACGCTAACCGTGGCCGAAAACGTGCAGGTGCCGCTCAAGCAGTTCTACCCGGAACTGAGCCAGGAACTGCTCGACGAGATTGCCCGCTACAAGGTGGTGTTCGGCGGATTGCCCGAAGATGCCGCGAACAAGTATCCGTCGGAGCTGTCGGGCGGAATGCGCAAGCGCGCCGGTCTCGCCCGGGCGCTGGCGCTTGATCCCGAACTGCTGTTCCTTGATGAGCCGACCGCCGGGCTTGACCCGATTGCGGCGGCCAAATTCGACGATCTCACCCGCGAACTGGCCGATCGGCTGGGGCTGACCGTGTTCCTGATCACGCACGATCTCGATACGCTCTATGCCATCTGTGACCGGGTCGCGGTGCTGGCCGATCACAAGGTGGTGGGCGTGGGTACGATCCCCGAATTGCTCGAAAGCGGGCACCCGTGGATCGAGGAGTATTTCAACGGGCCACGCGCCCGTGCAGCGCAGGGTACGCACAAGGCAGCCCTGGCAAAGGGAACCGCTGAGGCGGGGAAATATTTGGACAATACGGACCCGCAGGGTTCATAGGGGCGGGCAATGGAAACAAGAGCCAATCACGTCTGGGTCGGAATCGTCACCCTGTTGCTGTTGGCGGCGGCGGCGCTCTTTTTCGTCTGGCTCGCCCGGCTCGATCAGGCGAACCAGAAGGAATATGACATCTTCTTTGGCCAGTCGGTCGGCGGTGTGGCCAGCGGTTCGGTGGTTACCTATTCGGGCGTGCCGGTCGGCCAGGTCGCGAACATCTCGATCTGGGACAAGGACCCCGAGTTCGTGAAGGTCCGCATCAAGGTGCAGGGCAATACCCCGATCCTTGTCGGCACCACGGCCACCGTCTCGTCCAGCTTCACCGGCGTTTCCAACATCAGCCTCGATGGCGGCCGTGCCAATCAGCCCGAGATCAGCTGCGCGACCACCGATTGCCCCGAAGGGGTTCCGGTAATCCCGCCTGCGCCCGGTGCGCTTGGCGAAATCCTCGCCAGTGCGCCGCTGCTGCTCGAACGGCTGGCCACCCTGACCGAGCGTCTCAGCCGCGTGCTTGATGACGACAATCAGGAATCGATTGCGGGCATTCTGAAGAACACCAACAAGATCAGCGCCAGCCTGGCCCAGACCGCGCCTGAAGTGCGGGTGGCCATGCGCGAATTGCAAGGCACGCTTGCCCAATCGACCCGCACGCTGGCGGCCTTCGAAGGGACGCTGAACACGGCCAATTCGATGCTGGGCGAAGAAGGCGAAGCGCTGGCGGCTGAACTGCGCGAGACCTTGAGCAGCGCCAAGGGCGCGGCGGACCAGCTGCAAACCACGCTGGCCAGTGTCGATCCGGTGACGGACCAGTTGCAGCGCGACACCCTGCCCGCGGCCAGCGCCACATTGCAGGACATCCGCCGCACCAGCGAGAGCCTGCGCAATCTCACTGAACGGCTCGAAAACAACGGCGCGGGCGCGCTGGTGGGTGGGGCCAAGCTGCCGGATTACGAACCATGAGAGATCTTCCGATGAGCCACACTCCTGCAATGGCCCGGCGGTTTTCAGCGCTTGTTGCGGCCGTGGCCGGTGCCGCGCTGCTGAGCGGTTGCATCAGCTTCGGCAAAGAGCCGCCCGCGCAGATGCTGACGCTGACCTCGGCGAGCCAGATCGCCGCCGGAGCGGCGCGCGACGGTGCGATCAGTTCGGCGCTTGCGGTGCAGGAACCGAACGTGTCGCAGCTTCTCAACGTCAACCGCATTCCGGTGATGACGACTGACAGCTCGCTGGCCTACCTGAAGGACGCCTACTGGGTCGAGAAGCCCGCTAATCTGTTCCAGGGTGTGCTGGCCGAAACGATTCGGGCGGGCGGCAAGCGGCTCGTGGTTGATGGCGGTGATCTTGCCTATGCCGCACCCACGCAGCTGACCGGCGAACTGCTCCAGATGGGCTATGACGCGCCGAGCGGCTCGGCCGTGGTCGTTTACGATGCCGTGCTGGCTGAACCAAACGGGGATCTGCGCACGCAGAGGTTCGAACACCGCGTGACTGGCGTGCGGGCCGAAGCGCTTGACGTTGGCCGCGCGCTTAACGAGGCGGCCAACGCGGTGGCGGCTGACGTTGCCGAGTGGGTGGGCTGAGGCTTTAGGCCCAAGCCCGCTCTCCCTGAGTATTTCGAAGAGCAGGCTCCGGCTGAGCGGTCGCCGGGTTATTCGGCGGGTTCGCGCACAGCCTCGGCAAATTCCGCCGCTTTCAGGAATGCTGCCAGCCGCAAGGCGCGCACCTGTTCGGCTTCCCAGTCGCTGCCCCATAGCTCGGCTTGCCAGTCTTCCTCGGCATTGGTGGCGGAGAAAAGCTGTTCGGCATCGGCGTTGTCTTCCAGCACTGCCAGCGCCGCGATCAGCGAGGCTGCCAGCGAGGCGAGGGTGAGCAGGGCGGCGAGGGTAAAGTCGCTCTCACCTTCCAGCCGCTTGCGCAGGGCTGCCATCGTGGCGGCGGGCTGAGGCCGGTGGATAATCCCGCTGATCCGCTCGAACCGGGCTGTGTGCTGTGCCTCACAGGCTGTTACCAGCGGCTCCCACAGGGCTTCCTGCCGCTCGAATAGCGCTTCGCCGGGCTCGGCGCGGTAACACAGGGTATCGGTCTCGGCATAGGCGAGCAGCTTGGCAATGGTCGCCTCGCGCTCGGGCGCAATCGTGTCGATGGCAAGATCGGCAAGGTCGCGGAACACGAAGCTCTTGGGGTCGATCTCCTCGCCTTGCGCGTCCCACTCGCTTGCCAGCAACCGCGCAGTGGCCTCGGTGGGCACGACCTGCTGGCTGCCGCCTTGTGTCCTGATCCCGCGTCCGTCGAGGTGCACCTGCCAGCCGTGCGCTACGCGGTCAGTGCTGGCTTCCTTGTAAAACCGCTTCATTCGTCGGGCGTCTTCCAGCGCTTCGCCATCATTATCGGCATCACGAAAAACTCGAACAGGCCGAATGCCACCAGGCCGTAGCCGAGCACGGGCGGGCCTGCGATTGCGCCGCCGATAATCACCAGCCCGCCCAGTGTAAGCAGGGCACCGCCAAGGCGCATCAGTTGCAACATGATCCAGCGCCCCTGCGCCGGATCGGCTTCGGGCTCGGTGCTCATCCGATCAACTCTTCCAGTTCGGCCATGCTGGTGGCCACGGCCTCGGCCCCGGCATTGCGCAGCTCGCTGGCCTCGTGATAGCCCCAGTCGACCCCGATGGCGCGCACCTGCGCCGACTGGGCCATCACGATGTCGTAGACCGTATCGCCGATCATCACGGTGTCTTCGGGCGCGGCGAGGCAATCGTCCATCGCTGCCAGCAGCATGGCGGGATCGGGTTTCGAGGGATGGCGGTCGGCGGTGTGAAGCGGGCCGAACAGCGGGGCAAGACCATTGGCGGCCAAGGTGCTTGCGAGCCCCCGGTCGGACTTGCCGGTGGCGACGCCCAGCGTCCAGCCCTTGGCGTGGAGGCGCTGGAGCAGCTCGGGAATGCCTGCGTAAAGCGGTTCCTTGAGCGAGCCGTCCTCACGCATGGCGCGAAAAGCGCTCTTGTAGCTTTCGACAAGGTCGCGGACCGCTTCCTCGTCCGCCTGCGGGGCCAGCTCGCGCATGGCTTGCGGCAGGCTCAACCCGACGATGCGGCGCACCGTGTGGTGATCGGGCGAGGGCAGGCCGTGCTCGGCAAAGGCGCTCTCCATCGCGCGCACGACGCCGGCTTGCCCGTCTGCCAGGGTGCCGTCGCAATCGAATACTGCGAGGCGGACGCTCATCGTTTCGGGCGTCCCTTGGGCGCGGGCTTGCCGCCCGGCTTGCCCACCGGTGCTGACCGGCGCGCACGGCGTTCGCCCTTGCGGGTCTTGCGATATTGCTTGGCGTGCTGGCGTGCGGCCTGCTTCTTTTCCTCGCGACTGCGCTCGGGCGGGGGAGCGGCAACCGGGGCTGCCTCGCTCAGCGACATGTCAAAGCCGAGCTGTTCCATCGAGCCTGCAAAGTGTTCGGGCAGGTCGGCGGTGACATCGAGCTTTTCGCTGCCGGGCGCATCGATGATCAGGCGCCGCGCGTGAAGGTGCATCTTGCGGCTGACACTGCCGGTAAGGAAAGCGTCCTGCCCGCCATACTTGCCGTCGCCCACGATCGGGTGGCCAATCGCGGCCATGTGCACACGCAGCTGGTGCGTGCGCCCGGTGAAGGGTTGCAGCTCGACCCAGGCCGCCGCGTTGCCCGCGCGTTCGACCACGCGGTAGACGGTCTTGGCGGGCTGGCCGTTTTCCTCGTCGATGTGCATCTTCTCGCCGCCCGATCCGGGCTGCTTGGCGAGCGGGGCTTCGATCGTCCCCTCGAACACGTCGGGTACGCCGACCACCAGCGCCCAGTAGATCTTCTTGGCGCTGCGGCCCGAAAACCGCTTGGAGAAAAAGGCCGCGCTGCCGGGGGTGCGCGCCACCAGCAGCACGCCGGAGGTATCCTTGTCGAGCCGGTGGACGAGGCGCGGGCGGGGGCCATCGCCTTCGATATAGGCATCGAGCAGGCCATCGACGTGATGGTGCGTCTTGGTGCCGCCCTGCGTGGCGAGGCCCGGCGGCTTGTTGAGTACCAGCGCGGACTTGCTCTTGTAGATCAGCATGTCCTCGGCCTCGGCGCGCTCGGTCTCACCCAGTTCGCGCGCCTTGCGCTGCGTGCGCGGGCCATCCTCGCCGCCCGGCGGCACGCGCAGCACTTGGCCCTCGGCGAGTCGATCCTCGGGTTTGGCGCGCTTGCCATCCACGCGCAGCTGGCCCGTGCGCGCCCAGCGCGATACCGTGCCGAAGCCGACCTGCGGCAGGTGCCGCTTGAACCAGCGGTCAAGCCGGACGCCGTCGTCGTCCTCGGCAATGGTGAATTGGCGGACCTGATCCGCAGACTGGTCCGCACTCATCCGAACAACCGCATTAAAATAAGGCCTATATAAAGTCCGGCGATGCCCGCCATGATTGAGATCGAGCCGTAGATGAAGGCCAGCGCGTTGTCGCCCCGGTCTATCAGCAGCATCATCTCGAGGCTGAAAGAACTGAAGGTGGTGAAGCCGCCCAGCAAGCCGATGCCGACCATCAACCGCACCTGCTCGCCGCCGTCGCTCATGTCCGGCCCGTGGCGCGCCAGCCAGCCGGCCAGCAGGCCCATGGCCAGGCTGCCGACCACGTTGACCGTCAGCGTGGCCCAGGGAAAGCCGAGCATCGACTGCGGCCCGGCGAGATGGGTCAGTCCGCGGCCAACCTGATAGCGCAGAAAGGCACCGAAGCCACCACCGAAGGCTACCGAAAGCGAGGCGATAAGCGGAGGAGGGGTCGAGATCATCACCCGCCCTTAGCGGCAGATCGCCCGCGCGTCATCCCGCCGTGCGCAAAGTGCAGGCACGAATCCTTGCCAAGCCCTCCAATTTCGATTAGTGGCCGCGCCAGAAAGTCGACTCCGTAAGGATTCGGCACCTATTTCATTGGGTTTTCTGACTGGTGTCGCCCGCGCCTTTCGCTTCGCGGGGCGGCGCTTGTGTTGAAACGTATTTTGTAAGGTGGTTCAGATTTATGCAAATCGTCGTCCGCGATAACAACGTCGAACAGGCCCTTCGTGCCCTGAAGAAGAAGCTTCAGCGGGAAGGTGTTTATCGCGAGATGAAGCTGCGCCGCCACTACGAGAAGCCGAGCGAGAAGCGCGCCCGTGAAAAGGCCGCCGCGATTCGCCGCGCTCGCAAGATGGAGCGTAAGCGCACCGAGCGTGACGGTTCGCGTTAAGCGCAAGATCGCTTGAACAGCACGGCCCACTGGGCCAAAGGGGCGTGGAGTTGAACCTCCGCGCCCTTTTGCTTTTGAGGACACCTGATTCATGACCGAAGTCACCCGCGTTCCGCTGCAGCCGATTGCCAAGGGCTCGCTGACCAAGCTCTGGCTTGGCGTGGTTGCCGCCGTTGCGCTGGGCGCAGGGGTGGCCTGGGCCGCCATGGCCGATATGCCGCCGGGCCTTTCGATCAACACGGTCACCGAGGGATCGGGCGAGAGCCCCGGCCCGAATGACGTGGTCTTCGTGAAATATACCGGCAAGCTGTCTGATGGCACCGTGTTCGACCAGTCGCAGCCCGCTGCATGGCCCGTGCCCGGCATCCTGCCCGATGGCGCGCCGATGGCGCTCGATCAGGTGATTCCCGGCTTCCGCGATGCACTGGTGCAGATGCAGAAGGGCGGCAAGTACACGGTCGAGATCCCGTCTGACATGGCTTATGGCGCTTCGCCGCCTCCGGGCGCGCCGATCCCGCCCAATGCCGATCTGGTGTTCGACGTCGAAATGGTCGACTTCATGACCCGCGAAGAGGCCGAGGCGCGCTACAACCGCATGATGCAGGCGATGCAGCAGATGCAGGGGGCCGGCGGTATGCCCGGGCCCCAAGGCGCACCGCAGTAATCCCATGGACAAGGGGCGAGTCGGATGAACGACGCTGCGCCTCCTGCCGATGCTGATGTTGGCCTGATTGAAGACTGGCCCGCGCGGCCCTGGCTGCTCGGAGGGTTGGGCGCGGTCGCGGGGCTGCTTGTCCATCTCGTTACCGATGGCTTTACCGTCGACAGTCCGATCAGCGTCGGGGCATCCACGCTGATCGGGTTTGCGGCGCTCGCGCTGGCGTTCACTCTGCGCAAACGCCAGCCGGTCGGGCCGCTGGTGTTCTCTGCCCTGCTTGGCCTCGTGATGGGCGGCATTGCCTGGCAGGCGGTGGCCGCCGATGGCCACCGCGCTGGCACCGAGTTTGCCTTTGCCGCCGGGTGTTTCTTCTCGCTGCTGGCGCTGCCGCTGTTTCAGGCGGGCTTTCACCGCACGCGACTGGCAACCGACTACCGCGCCACGCACTTCCACGTCTGGGCCGATGCCGTTAGCGGCGGCGGGGCCTTGGCCTTTGTCGGCCTCTCGTGGCTTGCCTTGCTGTTGGTCGACGGGCTGTTCGGCTTGGTCGGGATCGATGTCATTGGCCAGCTGATGCGCGAGGACGCGTTCGGCCTCGCCTGGTCGGGCGGCGCGTTTGGCGCTGGCCTCGGGGTGATTCGCAACAACCTGAAGGTGATCGGCGCGCTGCAGAACGTGGTGATGCTGGTCTTCGCGATTCTCGCTGTGCCGTTTGCCGCCGCGCTGCTGGTGTTCCTCGTGATCCTGCTGGCGACAGGCGGCAAGGCGCTGTGGGAGGCGACCGATTCGGCAACGCCGATCCTGCTCGCCTGCGCGGCGGGGGCATTCATCCTCGCCAATGCGATCATCCGCGACTCGGACGAGGAGCGCTCGCAAAACCGGGTGATGCTGATTGCAGGCGCGGTGCTGGCGGTGCTGATATTTCCGTTGAGCGCGTTCGGCGCGATGTCGATGGGGATTCGCATCGACCAGCACGGCCTCAGCCCCGAGCGCATCTGGGCCTTGATCGCGATTGCGGTGGCCTGCGCTTATGGCCTTGCCTGTTGGGTAGCGCTGGTGCGCGGCCGCAAGGCCATGTGGAGTGCAAGGCTACGCGATGCGAACCTGCACCTTGCCGCGGGCGTTTGCGTGCTGGCGTTGGTGTTGGCGCTGCCCTTGTGGGATTTCGGCGCCGTGTCGGCGCGCAATCAGGTCGCGCGGCTGGAGGCGGGCAAGGTTGCGCCTGAGGACTTTGACTATACCGCCTTGCGCTGGGACTTTGGCGATGCTGGCCGCGCGGTGCTGGCGCGATTGGCCAAGGGCGAGGGCGAGGTGGCCAAGCTGGCGGCGGAGGCAGAGGCCATACAGAGGCGCCCCTACGATCGTGGGAGGGACTCCGTTTCCGAGCGCACCGCAAATCTGCGCGGAGTGCCCGAGGATGCTGCTGCCCGCGCGGCTTTCACGCAGTTCGTTGTGCTGGAAAGCTGGCGCTGCCGCGAGGCTTGCCGCGTGCTCGAACTGGAGGCCTTACCCGATGGCCGCCGCCGCTTTGTTCTCGTCGATGGCTCCGCTGTGTCGCATTTGGCACTCTCTGGCGACGGCGAGTTGGAGCAGTTCAATCCCGCCTGGGAGAACGAGTTTGCCTCTGTCGTCGATGCGCCGCTTGCCGACGATGGCGCGGTGGAGGTCCGCGAGGAGACTGTCCGCCGGGTCTATCTTGACGGCAAACCCGTGGGGGCACCCTTCAAATAGCACTGCGCCCGCTTGAAGCTGACGCTCGGCGCGGCTAACGCAGCCTTCATGTCCGTAACCCGTGAACAGGTGGCGAAAATCGCCAGTCTTGCCCGCATTAAGGTGGACGAGGGCGACCTCGACCACTTTGTGCCCGAATTCAACGCGATCCTCGGCTTTGTCGAGCAACTGGGCGAGGTCGATACCTCCTCGGTCGAACCGATGACCGCCGTGATCCCGCAAAAGCTGCGCCTGCGCGACGACGTGATCGACGCCGATCCGCTCACCGGCGGCGGCAAGCAGGCCGAGGTGCTGGCCAATGCGCCGGTGGCCGAGCACGGCTTTTTCGGTGTGCCCAAGGTGATCGAGTGATGGCGGGTCTTGCGGTGCCTGGCCTTCAACAGGCTCAGGCTGAGCAGACCTCGTTCATTAATCCCACACCCGCTCAGGCTGAGCTTGTCGAAGCCCGCGCGCTGACCTTTCGGATAGTTGTATGACTGATCTTACCAACCTTGGCGTGAAAGCCATCCGCGACGGCGTTGCCGCTGGCGACTTCACCGCGCGCGAAGTGGCAGAAAGCTTCAACGCCAATGTCGCCGCCGCCGCTGCATTGAACGCCTTTATCGTCACCACCCCCGAACACGCGCTCGCCGCCGCCGATGCGGTGGACGCCAAGCGCGCTGCGGGCGAGGAGCTGGGCGCGATGGCGGGCGTGCCGATCGGCATGAAAGACCTGTTCGCCACCCGCGGCGTGCAGACCAGTGCCGCCAGCGCGATCCTCGAAGGCTTCAAGCCCGAGTACGAAAGCACCGTCAGCCAGAAGCTGTGGGACGCGGGCGCGGGCATGCTCGGCAAGCTGAACCTTGACCAGTTCGCCATGGGCTCCTCGAACGAGACCAGCCACTTCGGCAATGTTGCCAACCCGTGGAAGGCCAACGACGGCGGCAATGCGGTGCTGGCACCGGGCGGCTCGTCGGGCGGCTCTTCGGCAGCGGTCGCGGCGCGGCTGGCTCCGGCGGCGACCGGTACCGACACCGGCGGCTCGATCCGCCAGCCCGCCGCCTTCACTGGCATCAGCGGCATCAAGCCGACCTATGGCCGCTGCTCGCGCTGGGGCATCGTTGCCTTTGCCAGCTCGCTTGATCAGGCCGGGCCGATGGCGCGCTCGGTGGAAGATTGTGCGGTGATGCTGGGCGCGATGGCCGGGTTCGATCCCAAGGATTCGACCAGCCTCGATGCGCCCGTGCCCGACTGGGCCGGGGCGCTCAGCGCCGATCTGCGCGGCAAAAAGGTCGGTATCCCGAAGGAATACCGGATGGACGGCACCGACGCCGAAATCCTCGCCAGCTGGGACGATGGCATCGCCTGGCTGAAGGATGCGGGCGCCGAGGTGGTCGACGTGAGCCTGCCGCACACCAAATATGCGCTGCCGGCCTACTATATCGTCGCGCCGGCCGAGGCTTCCAGCAACCTCGCGCGCTATGACGGCGTGCGCTACGGCCTGCGCGATCTGCCCGAGGGCGCTGGCCTGCAGGACATGTACGCCGCCACCCGCGCCGCCGGGTTCGGGCCGGAGGTGAAGCGCCGTATCATGCTCGGCACCTATGTGCTGTCGGCGGGCTTCTACGACGCCTATTACACCCAGGCGATGAAGGTGCGCACGCTGATCCAGCGCGACTTCAACGAGGCTTTCGAAAAGTGCGATGTGATCCTCGCGCCGACCACGCCGACTGCGGCTTTCCCGCTCGGCGACAAGCTCGACGATCCGCTGGCGATGTATCTGAACGACGTGTTCTCGGTCCCCGCCAGCCTTGCAGGGCTCCCCGCGATGAGTGTGCCCTCGCGGCTTAACGCCAAGGGCCTGCCGCTGGGCCTGCAACTGGTCGGCAAGGCGATGGACGAGCAGATGGTCCTTAACGCAGGACTGGCAATCGAACAGCGCGCAGGCTTCGATGCTGCGCCGGGTAAGTGGTGGTAAGATGAGCAATTATCGCATTGAAGGCGCAACCGGTACCTGGGAGGTCGTGATCGGCCTTGAGGTCCACGCGCAGGTCACCAGCAACGCCAAGCTGTTCTCGGGCGCCTCGACGCAGTTCGGGGCCGAGCCCAATTCGCAGGTCTCGCTCGTTGATGCGGCGATGCCCGGCATGCTGCCCGTGCCCAACCGCGAGTGCATCCGGCAGGCCGTGCGCACCGGCATGGCGATCGAGGCCCAGATCAACGCCTGGAGCCGGTTCGACCGCAAGAACTACTTCTATGCCGATCTGCCGCAGGGCTATCAGATCAGCCAGCTTTATCACCCGCTGGTGGGCAAGGGCTCGCTGACCATCGAAGCCGACGAGAAGGCCGGTATCCCCGAAGACAAGGTCATCGGGATCGAGCGCATTCACGTCGAGCAGGACGCGGGCAAGCTGATGCACGACCAGCATCCGACCATGTCCTATGTCGATCTCAACCGCACCGGCGTGGCGCTGATGGAAATCGTCAGCGACCCGGACATGACCTCGCCCGCCGAGGCCGGGGCCTATATCCGCAAGCTGCGCGCGATCCTGCGTTATGTCGGCTCGTGCGATGGCAACATGGAAGAAGGCTCGATGCGCGCCGACGTGAACGTCTCGGTGCGCAAGGTTGGCGATACCGAGCTGGGCACCCGCACCGAGACCAAGAACGTGAACTCGGTCCGCTTCGTGATGCAGGCGATTGAGCACGAGGTGCAGCGCCAGATTGACGTGCTCGAAGACGGTGGCACCATCGTGCAGGAAACCCGCCTGTTCGATCCGAACACCGGCACCACGCGCTCGATGCGGAGCAAGGAAGACGCGCACGACTATCGCTACTTCCCCGATCCCGACCTGCTGCCGCTCGAACTCGAACAGGAGTTCCTCGACGAGTGCCGCGCTTCGCTGCCCGAACTGCCTGACGCCAAGCGCGCCCGCTACACCGGCGAGCTGGGGCTGACTGACTATAACGCCCGCGAACTCACCGCCGAGGTCGAGACCTTCGCCCGCTTCGAGACGTTGCTGGCCGAGACCGCCAAGGCGCTCGGCAAGCCGGAAGCCAAGGTGGCCACGCCGGTGGCGAACTGGTCGCTGTCGGTCGCGCCGGGCGTGATCAAGGCGCTCGGTGACGAGGGCGACATGGCCAATGCCACGCCTGAACGTCAGGCCGCGATCCTCAAGATGCAGGACGCGGGAGAGATCAGCGGCGGTCAGGCCAAGGAAATCTTCGAGATCGTGCTCAAGACGGGTCGCGAGCCGGACGAGATCGCCGATACAGAGGGCCTCAAGCAGGTCAGCGACACCGGCGCGATCGAGGAAGCCATCGAGAAGATCATGGCTGCCAACGAGGACAAGGTCGCCGAATATCGCGGCGGGAAGGACAAGCTCTTCGGCTTCTTCGTCGGCCAGACGATGAAGGCGATGCAGGGCAAGGCCAACCCGGCGGTGGTGAACCAGATCCTGAAAGACAAGCTGGGCTGATTGGCGCTCCGTGCGTCCCGCTATCGTCCTCGTCCACCCCGAAATTCCCGGTAACACCGGGTCGGTGGGGCGTACCTGCGTGGCGCTCGATATGGAGCTGGTGCTGATCCATCCGTTGGGCTTCACCATCAGCGACACGCGGCTGAAGCGGGCGGGGCTCGACTATTGGCAGCATATCCGGCTGGCGGAATTTCCGAACTGGGAGGCGTTCGTGGCCGAGCGTGCGCCGCGCGCCGACCAGATGTTCCTGTTCGAGGAATATGCCCCGCGCAGCTTCTACGAGCCCGACTATCCCGAGGATGCCTATCTGGTGTTCGGGTGCGAAACCAAGGGGCTGCCGGAGGAGATCGTCGCCGCGCACCGGGAGCAGATGGTGAACCTGCCGATGTGCAGCGATAAGGTCCGCTCGCTCAATCTGGCGAACACCGCTACGGCCGCCGCCTATCAGGCCTTGCGCGGACAGTTCATGCGCTGAACGCCGGTCAGGCTATCCGCTTGCCGGTCAGCGCCATCGAGCCGAAGATCCCGGCGCGCACCGTTCCGCTCACATCGTCGCCGCTCACCACCGCCTCGCAATCGAGCCCCATCGGCATCGGTGAGGACATGCGCATCGACCAGGTCAGGGTGTCACCCACGATGGAGCCATCGTCGACCTCGATATGGCCTAGCGAGCCTTCGATCGTGCCGGTGAAGGCCGTGCCGCTGGCATCGGGCACCACGGTCATGGTGCCCGACTGTGCGCCCATCGGCGTATCGACGCTGAATTCGTAAGTTCCGGCTACTGACATTGCTTGCCTTCCTTGATTGCTCAGAGCGCTTCGGCGTCGAGCCAGGTCACGTCCATGCCCAGCTGGTCGAGCTGCGGCGCCACGGTCTCGCGGTCGCCCACGATCACGATGGTGAGGTTGTCGGGTGCCAGATATTCGGCGGCTGCGGCATCAAGCGCCTCGGCATCCATCGCGCGATAGATATCGGGCAGCTCGGCCTGATAGCGGATGTCGCGGCCATAGACCCGGTTGCGGACCAGCGCGCCGAGCACCTGTCCGTTTGTTTCGTAGCGGTTGGGCAGGCCGCGCACGTTGCCGTCGGTCACGCGTTGCAGCTCGACCGGATCGACCGGCGCGGTGGCCGGGAAGGCTTCGAGCTGGTCGATGATGGCGGCGATGGAATCGCCAGTCCGGTCAGCCTGAACCTGCGTTGAGATGGTGAAGCGGCGCTGGCCGGTCGCTGCCGGGATGCGCGAACCGATGCCATAGGTCCAGCCCTTGGTTTCGCGCAGGTCAGCCATCAGGCGCGAGAGGAAGCCGCCGCCGAGCACCTCGTTGGCGGTCTCCACCACTTCCACGCCCTCGGGTTCGCCCACCAGCGGGGTGAGGCGGCCGATCATCAGGTAGCTTGAAGGCGAATTGGGCCGGTCGACCCCTACGATCTGAGCATGCGGAGCGGGCGTGGCGGCGGCAAGGTCGCGCGTGGGCCTGGCATTGGCCGGGGCCAGCCAGTCGCCGAACCCGGCTTCGAGCGCGGCGACCAGTTCGGCCATCGACACATCGCCAACGGCGGTGATCTGGGCGAGGTCGGGGCGCAGCCAGTGCGTGTGTTCGGCAGCGAGTTCGGCGGGAGTCAGCGCCGAGACGACCTGCGGATCGCCCGAAGTCGAGGCGTGAGCATAGGGATGCCCTTCGCCGTAGATCAGCGGCATGAAGGCCTTGCTGGCGAGGCTGCCGGGCGAAGCCAGCTCCTGCGCGATTTCGGCCAGCCGCTGTTCCTTCACCCGTGTGACATCCTCGACCCGGAAGGCGGGGTTGCGCACCACGTCGGCCATCAGGGCAATCGAAGGCGCGAGGTTGCTGGTGAGCGTGGTGAGCGTGACCTGCGAGGTTTCGACCCCTGCGCCAGCGCTGAGCGAACTGCCCAGCTCTTCCTGCGCGATGGCGATATCGAGCGCGCTGCGGGAGGTGGTGCCTTCGGTCAGCAGGTCCATCATCGTTTCGTGGCGGCCCGAGGCATCTGCCGGATCGACCACCGAGCCTGCCTTGAAGGTCAGCGCAATCGAGACCATCGGCACCGCGTCACGGCGGGCCAATACGACCTCGATCCCGTTCGAAAGCGTGGCGCGTTCAACCTCAGGGAAGGTGAGTTCGCCCACCGGCAGCACGGGCGGCGCTTCGCGCGGCGGGCCGGTGCGGGTCACTTCCACCGGGGTGCGCGGATCGGGTGCGGGCGCGGGGTAAAGGTCTTCATCGCCCCAGCCGCCCATGGTTGCGCCATCGAGCGTGCGCTCGCCCGGTACGATGGAAAGCGTATAGGCCGGGCGCGAGAGCCAGCGTTGCAGCGCGCCCTGCACCTGAGCCGGGGTCAGGGCGGCAATCGCTTCCAGCTCCTTGCGGTAGTTATCGGCGTCGCCCGCATAGAGCTCGCCCTCGGCCAGAACCATGCCCTTGCCGCCAAACCCGCCGACACGCTCCAACCCGCCAACGGTGGCGGAAATAAGCGAGGTCTGCGCGCGTTCCAGTTCGGCAGCGGTGGGGCCTTCGGCAATCAGCCGTTCGGTTTCGGCGACCAGCTGTGCCTCGGCCTCTTCGCGCTCCACGCCGTCCTTCACCTCGACCATGGTGATGAGCCGGCTCATATCCTCGAACCCGAGCGAATAGGCGGTAACCGAGGTGGCGATCTCGTCGCCGCGCACCAAGGCGTTGTCGAGCCGCGATGAGGCCAGCCCGCCAAGGATGTGCATGCCCACCGCCAGCGGGATGGCATCGGGGTCGGTCAATGCGGGGCCGGTCCAGGTGCGATAGATCTGCGTTGCGGGCACCTGATCGGTCACCACCCGCTCCACCGGTGCGGCGAGCGTTACCGGACCGCCGGGGGCCTCGGCCACTTCGGGGCCGCGCGGAATATCGCCGAACCAGCGCTCGACCATAGGACGCGCGGTGGCGGCATCGATATCGCCGGACAGCACCAGCACCACGTTGTTGGGGCCGTAGTTGTCGCGGAACCAGTTCTGCACGTCGGTGAGGCTGGCGGCTTCCAGATCGGCCATCGAGCCGATGGTGTCATGGCGATAGGGGTGGCCCACCGGAAGCAGGCCCTCGGCCATCAGGTAGTCGAGCAGGCCATAGGGCTGGTTGTCGTTCTGCCGCTTCTCGTTCTGCACCACCATGCGCTGGTTATCGAGCTTCTCCTGACTGATCGCGCCGAGCAGATAGCCCATGCGGTCGCTTTCCTGGAACAGCGCGAGGTCGAGCGCGCCGGTGGGCACGGTTTCGACGTAGTTGGTGCGGTCATACCAGGTCGAGCCATTGGTGGAGGTGGAGCCTGCCGCTTCGAGCGGCACATCGAAGTTCTCGACGTTTTCGCTGCCGCCGAACATCAGGTGTTCGAACAGGTGGGCAAAGCCGGTGCGCCCGCGCGGTTCATGCCGCGAGCCGACGCGGTAATAGACGGTGACGCCGACAATCGGGGCCTTGCGGTCGGTGTGGACCAGCGTGGTGAGGCCATTTTCAAGCGTAAAGCGTTCGTAAGGGATCTGAACCTGGTCGACGAGCGCGGCCAGGGAGCTGTCGCTCGGTGAGGCAGGGGCGGATGTTTCGGCAAGCGGGGCGGGCTGCTCGACCGTGGCGCAGGAGGCCAGCGCGAGGGGGGCCAGAAGTGCAAACGGGAGGCTGCGCTGGAAGACAGTTTTCATACGAAACCAATAGCAGCCCGCGCGGGCATTTCCAGTGAGTTTGGCTAGCTAAGCAATGGGCCCCGCCAGCCGTCGCAACAGCGGCTGGCCCAGTTGGATGTTGCGGCCTGTTTCCAGCCCCGCCACCGGTGCCCAGTTTGATGGAGCGAAGACCACGATGGTGCTGCCATGCTCGAACCAGCCCATTTCCTCGCCCTTGGCAAATGCGCGGTCGAGCTGCTCGGTGCGCGCGCCGCCCCGGCGGATGGAAAAGTTCTCATCAAGCCACGGCAGCCGGATCGAGGCGACCAGCACCGCTGCCACCGGCACCAGCACCAGCTTCTCGCCGGTCGCCTGTAGCCGCACGGTGAGGGGCGCGCGCTCGTTGCGGCAGAACAGGCGCTCGATCCGGGCGAGGGTGGGCGGGTTCACGTTCCAGGTGTCGCCCGAGATATAGCGCAGCTGTTCGGCCACAATGTCGTGCGGGGCGTGAAAGCGGTGGTACATGCCCGCCGTGAGCCGCAAGGTGACATACCAGCCGCCTTCGAACTCCGCCGCTTCCTCCGCCGAGCCGAACAGGTCGGTGACGGGGTAGGGCATGCCCTTCACCTGCAAGGCCGTGCCGCGCTCGACCCGGCCGAAAGCCCCGACGATGGCGTCACAGGGGCTGGTGAGCGTGGCCGGATCAGGATCAATGGGCCGTGCGCCGTCCTTCAGCTGCCGGATGAAGGCCTGATGCAGGCTGGCAAAGCGCGTCTCCTTCGTGTCGGCCATGTCGACCGCGCAAAAGCGCTTCCACAGCGCAATCGACACTATCCGCACCGGGGCGAACTCGATCTTGGAGAACCAGCCCATGAACCGCGTCAGCGCGTGGCGCGGAATTCGGTTGGTCAGCAGGAAATTGACATATCCCTGACTCATAAAAGTCCGATTGCAGCGAGCGACCCCATGGGGATTCGTCTTAAGACTAGGAAAAGGTAAGTTCGATGACAGTCGCTCCCTGGCTCGCCGGTTCCGCTGCGCTCGCGTTCCTCGCCTGGAAGTTGCCGCGGCGGCTGCAACTGAGCCGGGCCAAGCACAAGGGGCTGGTCGGCCACGTGCGTATGGCCAAGCGGATGAGCCGCCTGCTGCCGTTCTACGACTTCGACCGCGAGGCCTTCTTCGCTGCCGATGGCGCGCCTGCCGATGTGGCGGCGCAGCGCGAGGCGGGGTTCGCGCGGCTCTCGGCCCTGTTCAAGGAGCGTTTTCCCAAGAGCGCGGCAGCCTCGGCCGAAATGCGCGATAGCATCCCCGACATCGCCTTCACCGGCACCTACCGCGTGCCGTTCCCATTCAGCCGCGTTGTGCGCGAAGCGTTGCCCTCGGGCAGCTTCTATGCCGCCAGCGACGGGGTGATGCTGACCGACCTTGACGGCAACCGGTTTTACGATCTCACCGGCTCCTACGGCGTGAACCTGCTCGGCACCGATGCCTACAAGGGCTTTATGCAGCGCGGCGAGGAGACGGTGGCGGCGCTCGGCCCGGTGCTGGGCGGCCTGCATCCGGTGGTGGCCGACAATGTGAAGCGGCTGAAGGCGATCAGCGGCCTGGATGCGGTGAGCTTCCATATGTCGGGCACCGAGGCCGTGATGCAGGCGGTGCGGCTGGCGCAGTATCACACCGGGCGGCAGCGGATCGTGCGCTTTGCCGGGAGCTACAACGGCTGGTGGGGCGATGTGCAGCCGGGGGTGGGCAATCCTGTTTCGGCTGATCGCACGCTGACCCTCGCCGATATGAGCGAGCAAACGCTGAAGGTTCTGGCAAGCCGCAAGGATATTGCCTGCGTGCTGGTCAACCCGCTGCAGGCGATGCACCCGAACAGCAATGCGCCGGGCGATTCTGCGCTGGTCGATTCGAGCCGCGGCGTGCGGGTGGACCGGGCGGCCTATTCCGCATGGCTGGCGCGGCTGCGCGAGGTTTGCACCAGGGCGGGCGTGGTGCTCATCATCGACGAGGTGTTCACCGGCTTCCGCCTCGCGAAACACGGCGCGAGCGAATATTTCGGCGTGCAGGGCGACCTTGTGACCTACGGCAAGACGCTGGGCGGCGGCTATCCGGTGGGCGTGCTGTGCGGACGGGCGCACCTGATGAAACGCTACCGCGACGACCGCCCTGCCGACATCTGCTTCGCGCGCGGCACCTTCAACTCGCACCCCAGCGTGATGGGGGCGATGGACCAGTTTTTGCAGTGGCACGCCAGCGCCGAGGCCGATGCGGCCTACGCGGGCGTGGACGAGCGCTGGAACGCGCGCGCGGCTGGGTTGAACGCGCGGCTTGAGGCGGAGGACCTGTCACCGCGGGTGGGCAATCTGGGCACGGTGTGGAGCACCTGTTACACCAAGCCCTCGCGCTATAACTGGATGTTCCAGTACTACCTGCGCGCCGAGGGACTGGCGACCGGCTGGACCGGCTCGGGGCGGTTTATCTTCTCGTTCGCCTATGGCGATGCCGAGTTCGCCGAGGTGGCGGACCGCTATGTGGCAGCGGCACGGGCGTTCGAGGGCGATGGCTGGAGCTGGGGCGGTGAGGGTGTTTCGAACAAGGATTTGAAGCGGCAGATTTTGCGCGAGAGTTTCAGGGCGAAGTTCGGGCGGGGGTGAGAGATCGTTTTGTCTGCTCCGGGTGGGAAGCGGACGTCGACACTTTGACCTTATTGACTCTGAGATTTCTTGACAGTGCAACTGTAATCGAAGCGGTGAGACATTTTGTCCGGTGCGTTCTCGAAGTAGACGAACGCAGTTTCCTCGTCCCAGTCTAGTTTGCCGTTTTCGTTCAGCGTTGAGATACGCAAGTCATCAGATTGGTGCGGATAACGATCACGATACAGCACAAGCCCGCGAACCTCATTAGTGGGTTGTAAAAAAATCGTACCTACCAGATTTTGCGATCCACCTTGATAGGTTGCTAGACCATCAGCGTCCCAAAGGACTGCGCCGCCGTCGACATAATTGCTAGTCAGAACAGCTTTGTAGTCGATAATGAAAATTCTTTCGTGGGAATAGGGGATGCCTACTGACGCTGACTGCTCTGGCGCTACGAAGGAACACTCTAAGTGAGCGGTTTGTGTCGTTGGCGGTGATGGAAAGAAGTAGCACGATACGACAAAAGTCAGCAGGCCGATGGCTATCGCTAGTATGTAGCGCGGCATTTCCTTCACTACATCAATCCTTCCAGAACGAACTAGTACGCTTAAGGCTGCTAATCGATAACGTCCGCTAGCTGCCGAAACGAACAAAGGCCGAAGCGCTCTTCAGCGCCCCGGCCTTCCCAATTCTCAAACGCAGCGCTGAATAATCAGCCGCGCGAAGGCCTCCAGGCTGCTGCCGCCTTGGCGCATTCGCCCGGCGCTTTCATGTAGAGCTTGAAGTCGGTGAAGGGGTCGGTGATGATTTTCGTCACCCACACCAGGCCGGTCTCCACGTCGCGGATGAAGAACAGCTGCACCATGCGGAACAGCAGCGCGCCCACGCCAAGGCCCAGCCAGATCATGCCCAGATCCTCGAAGAACATCCGCGCGCTGGTGAAGGGTTGGGAAAACAGCCCGAAGAAGCTCGGGTAAAGATAAAGCACGAGGGGCGAAATCGCCCACAGGCCCATCAGGATCACCTTGCGGAACAGGTTGTAGCCAACCTTGATCTCTTCCTTGTGCTCGTGCGTGGCATCGTTGACGTGGTCATAGCCTTTCGGCTCGAAGAAGAAGTGCCCGGCCTGACGGCTCACCATGGCGAAACCCCAGCCCAGCAGCGCGGCCAGCCAGGGGTAGTTCCACATCAGCACGTAGCTCAGCAGAAAGGTGCAGGCGCTGAAGAAGTGCAGCGCCTGATTGATGATCGACTGGTGATAGTAGCGGTGGTCGTCCCAGCGCTGTTCGCGCAGTTGTTCGCGAAAACCGGTCATTGCATGCACTCCGTCCAAATATCCGTGTCCAAGTTGTGACAAGGAGATTTCAAGTCATTCCGCCAGCTTGCGGTATCTCAACATCGAAAAGTGTCCGAGTGGTGGCAATGGTATGTTCTCTACCAGCTCGACACGTCCGTTTATATTAGCCCAATTCTCATAGCGGGCATAAGGAAATTCTGTCCTGAACCCCAGCTTGGTGGTTATCGGCATCAGGAATTTCTCAATCCTCCCGCGCAGACCAAGGTTCGCGCCGATGCGGGTGGTGATGATGATCTGGCCGCCGGGACGGGCCACGCGCACGAATTCGTCGAGTGCGGTCTCGGGGTTGGGGCAGGAGGTGATGATGTACTGCGCCATCACCACGTCGAAGCTGTTATCCGCAAAGCGCATGGCCTCGGCATCCATCACCTGGATATCCTCGACATTGTCGAGTCCGAGGCGGGCCTTGCGCGCGCGCGCCTTGTCGAGCATCGCATCCGACAGGTCGACCGCCACCAGCCGCGTGCTGCGCTGATACTGGGGAAGCGAAATGCCCGTGCCCACGCCAACCTCCAGCACGAGTCCGCCTTCGGGAAGGGCGGCCTCGGCGGCGCGGATCGCGTCGGAACGGCCCTCGGTGAAGACCTTGCCGAACACCATATCGTAAACCGGTGCCCAGCGATCGTAGGCGGCGGTGACCGATCCGGTCTGAAGGTCTGCGCGTTGTGCTCTGCTAGCCATAAGGGCGCGCTATGCGGGCCTTTCGTTTCAGCGCGGAGACAGATGTGTGACCGCGGCAGGAATGCGATGCGGCCACCTTGCGACAAGCGTGCTTCCGGGGCTTTACCCGGCCATCACACACCCCAATAAGGGTGGGACATATTTTTTGCGCAGCGGCCTTGTGTTGCCATTATGCAACACTATCTCAGCAGGGAAAGGATTAGGGGTACACCATGAATCTCGAAAAATTCACCGACCGGGCGCGCGGCTTCCTGCAAAGCGCCCAGACCGTGGCCATCCGCATGAACCATCAGCGGATCAGCCCGGACCATCTGCTCAAGGCCTTGCTCGAAGACAGCGAGGGCATGGCCGCCGGGCTGATCCAGCGCGCCGGCGGCGATCCGGGCCGTGCGGTTGATGCTGTTGATGCGGCTTTGGACAAGCATCCCGCCGTCTCGGGCAGCGGGGCGCAGCAGACTCCGGGGCTCGATAACGACGCGGTGCGCGTGCTCGACCAGGCCGAGCAGGTCGCGCAGAAGGCGGGCGACGAATATGTCACCGTCGAGCGGATGCTGCTGGCACTGGCGCTCGCCAAGACCACTGCGGCAGGCAAGGCGCTGGCCGATGCCGGGCTGACGCCCGAGGCGCTTAACGCCGCGATCACCGAGCTGCGCGGTGGGCGCACGGCCGACACTGCCTCAGCAGAAAGCGCTTATGACGCGATGAAGAAATATGCCCGCGACCTGACCCAGGCCGCGAAAGACGGCAAGCTCGACCCCGTGATCGGGCGCGACGAGGAAATCCGCCGCACAGTGCAGATTCTCGCGCGGCGGACCAAGAACAACCCTGTCCTGATCGGCGAGCCCGGCACCGGCAAGACCGCCATCGCTGAGGGCCTCGCGCTGCGCATCGCCAATGGTGACGTGCCCGACAGCCTCAAGAACCGCACGCTGATGAGCCTCGATCTCGGCTCGATGATCGCGGGTGCGAAGTATCGCGGTGAGTTCGAGGAACGGCTCAAGGCGGTGCTTGACGAGGTGAAGGGCGCCGACGGCCAGATCATCCTGTTCATCGACGAGATGCACACGCTGATCGGCGCGGGCGCTTCGGAAGGCTCGATGGACGCGGGCAACCTCCTGAAACCTGCCCTTGCACGCGGCGAGCTGCACTGCATCGGTGCGACCACGCTCGACGAGTATCAGAAGTACGTCGAGAAGGACGCCGCCTTGCAGCGCCGGTTCCAGCCGGTGTTCGTGGACGAGCCTTCGGTCGAGGATACGATTTCGATCCTGCGCGGGATCAAGGAGAAGTACGAGCTGCACCACGGCGTGCGCATCACCGATGGCGCGATCGTGGCGGCGGCGAAGCTGTCCGAACGCTACATCACCGATCGCTTCCTGCCCGACAAGGCAATCGACCTGATGGACGAGGCCGCCAGCCGCATCCGCATGGAGGTGGAAAGCAAGCCCGAGGAAATCGAGGGGCTCGACCGGCGGATCATCCAACTCAAGATCGAGGAGCAGGCGCTTGCCAAGGAGAGCGACGATGCTTCGAAGGACCGCCTCTCCACGCTGCGCGAGGAGCTGGCCAATCTCGAACAGAAATCGTCCGAGCTGACCACCCGCTGGCAGAACGAGCGCGACAAGATTCACGCTGAGGCGCGGATCAAGGAAGAGCTCGATGCCGCGCGTATCGAACTCGAGCAGGCGCAACGTGCAGGTGATCTCACCAAGGCGGGCGAGCTTTCCTACGGGCGCATTCCCGAGCTGGAGAAGCGCCTCGCAGAAGCCGAAGACATGACCGAAAACGCGCTGCTCAAGGAAGAGGTGACCGAGGACGACATCGCCTCCGTTGTCAGCAAGTGGACCGGGGTCGCCATCGAGAAGATGCTCGAAGGCGAGCGCGAGAAGCTGCTGAAGATGGAAGAGGTGCTCGGCAAGCGGGTGATCGGGCAGGAGGATGCGGTGAAGGCCGTGTCCAAGGCTGTGCGCCGTGCGCGTGCGGGCCTGCAGGATCCGAACCGCCCTATGGGCAGCTTCCTGTTCCTTGGCCCGACCGGTGTCGGCAAGACCGAACTGACCAAGGCGCTCGCTGCGTTCCTGTTCGACGACGACAACGCGATGGTGCGCATCGACATGAGCGAGTTCATGGAGAAGCACGCGGTCTCCCGCCTGATCGGCGCGCCTCCGGGCTATGTCGGCTATGACGAGGGCGGGGTGCTGACCGAAGCGGTGCGGCGCCGGCCCTATCAGGTGGTGCTGTTCGACGAGGTCGAGAAGGCCCATGCCGACGTGTTCAACGTGCTGCTGCAGGTGCTTGACGATGGCCGTCTGACCGACGGGCAGGGCCGCCAGGTCGACTTCTCGAACACGCTGATCATCCTCACCAGCAACCTCGGCAGCCAGTATCTGTCGAACCTCGCCGAGGGGCAGAAGGTGGCCGATGTGGAGCCGCAGGTGATGGAGCAGGTGCGCGGGCACTTCCGGCCTGAGTTCCTGAACCGGCTCGATGAGATCATCCTGTTCCATCGCCTTGGGCAGGATCACATGGCGCCGATCGTGGAGATCCAGGTCGGCCGGGTGCAGAAGCTACTCGACGAGCGGAAGGTGACGCTTGACCTGACCGAGGCTGGCCTGCGCTGGCTGGGCCGGGTGGGCTACGACCCGGTCTATGGCGCAAGGCCGCTGAAGCGCGCGGTGCAGCGCTATGTGCAAGACCCGCTCGCCGAGATGATCCTTGCCGGCAAGGTGCCCGATGGCTCGACGGTCAAGGTCGACGAGGGCGAGGGCGAGCTGGTGCTCACCGTGGAGTAGGGCTTCTCGGCCCTCCATGCGGCAAATGAAAAGGGGAGGCAGATCGCTCTGCCTCCCCTTTCTTTTTGGTCAGGACCGGACTGAGCTTAGAAGCCCAGGGTGTCCAAACGGACGCGGATGCCCGCGAAGTAGTAGCGACCCAGCCAGCCGGTCTGGGCGCGGATCGAGCCGAGCTCGGGCATCTCGTTGGTGAAGTTGTTCACACCTGCGTAGATGGAGAAGCGCTTCTCGTCGCCGATCGTGTGCTCGACCCGGAAATCGTGGATGAAGCGCGCATCAAAGTAGATGTACTCCGGTGCGGCGATATCCGGGTTGCCGGCAATCACGTCGTTTGCATAGCGGCTGCTCTTGCCGACGTACCGCACGCCGTAATTGACGTTCCAGTTGTCGTTGCTCCAGGTCACGTCGGCATTGCCGTTCCACTCGGGTGCGCCAGCCTCGCCCTTGTCAACATTCACAATACCGCCGTTGGCGGGCAGGAAGTTGAGCTTGTCGAGATAGCCTAGCGTGCCGCGCAGAGCGATCCGGTTGCTGGCGCCAAAGTCGTACGAATAGTTCAGCGTGATGTCGGCACCCGCCGTCTCGAAGATCGCCACGTTGACCGGAGACAGCTGATAGAACTCAACAAATCCGGTGCTGTTGCTGCGGGTGATCAGCGAGCAGAAATCGTTGTCGATGCTCGGTGAATCAACACAGAACTCAGCCAGACGGGTCAGGGTCGTCACATTGATCGCGTTGTTCAGCTCGATGTTGAACCAGTCGAAGGTCAGGTACAGGTTCGGGATGAACGAGGGGCTGATCACCGCACCGGCCGTCCAGGTCTTGGCACGCTCTTGATCCAGGTTCCTATTACCAGAGAAGACGCCGGAGATACCAGCCGACGATGCCGGGTCCGAAGCGAAGTCGTAGGTGTCGTAGTCGACTCCCAAGCCTTCGATCAGCGCGCGGCAGTTGGCCTCGCGGAACGAGGTGCCGTTGGCGATATTGGTCGGGTCACAAGGATCCTGGAGATCAGAGAATGAGCCTCTGCGCGGAGCGAACAGTTCGGTGATGTTCGGGGCGCGGGTCGATTCCGAATAGCTTGCCCGGAACTTGATATCGCGCACCGGAGCGTAGACACCCGAGACTGACCAGGCATCGGCATAGCCCGAAGTCGAGTAATCCGAGAAACGTGCCGAAGCAGTGAATTCGAGCAATTCGGCAAAGGGCATGTCCGCCAGCAGCGGGATGTTGATTTCGCCGAAGGCTTCGTAGACGTCGAACCTGCCGTGCTCGTCAGCCAGCAGCGCCAGATCCTGAAGCACCGAAACTCCCGGATCGAAATCGGGGCTCTGCTTGGAAATTGGATCGAACAGCGAGACCGACTTTTCGGAACGGTACTCACCACCGAAGGCATAGCCGATCGGCCCGCCGGGCAGTTCGAAGAACTTCGACAGGTCGCCCGACACGAAGCCGCTGATCACATTCTGGGTGATCGTGTACCTGTTGTTCAGGTCAACGTTGATGAAGTTCAGCGCTTCCGGCGAGGCAACGCCCTGGCCGAACACGTTCAGCGGAACGCAATCCTGCGGCGCAAAGGTCTGCGGTGCTGCACCGTAGTTGCCGTTGAAGCTGTCAACGATACCGCTGCCATCGACGCTAACCCGGCACACGACATTGCCGTTGGGCGTGCCAGTGAGGAACTCGCCTTCGTCCACCGCGTCGAGGGCAGCGTAGAAGCGGTCCTCGAGGCGATAGTTGGTAAGCTGGAAGTTGGTGGCGTTACGACCGAAGGTATAGCTTAGTTCAAAGCGGGCGTTATCCGCCAGGTCACCTTCAAAACCGACCACGGTGCGGAGCAGTTCACTGTTGTTATACTCGTTGCGGGTGCCGAGGTCGAAGTTGTCGCGATACACGACGACACCGCCGTAGCCATTGGCGCCGAGGGCGTTCACTTCATCGCGCACGTTCTGCGGGATCAAGGGGTTGTCGTTGCCGACAAAGTAGCCGAAGTCGAATGACGGTTGAGCAACGGTGAAGGCCTTGCTGCTGACATATTTGCCCTCGGCGAAGAAATTCACGCTCGGCGTCATCTCATAGTTGAAAAAGAGATTGGCCGTGTGGTGCTCGGTCTGCGCCTGGAGGTCACCCTGATAGTTGGCGACCGGCGTATCGTCGGTGGTGGGGCTGCCGGTCGAACGGAAGTTCGAGCCGGGCAGGAAGGTGCCATCATTGTACACAGCGCCATCGCCGCGATAATTGGTTCCGCCGGTGAAAAGCTTGCCGTACGGCGAGCTGTCGGCCCAGCCAATATAGGGCAGCGGCACTTCGTCTGGGACGTTCGGGTCATCGGGGTGATCGAGCGGGTTGCGAACCAGCAGCTCTGCGTCGAAACGACCGTGGGGGCGATCGCCAAAGTTGACGCGTTCCTCACGGCGGTACTCGTAGGACAAGGCCAGGTTGCCGCGGCCGCCAGCGAGATTGCGCCCGGCGGTGACCGAGAACAGCGTGCTTTCGGCATCGTCGAAGTCCGAGATGCCTTGCTGTGCACGCACGTCGAGGCCTTCGAAGTCGCGCTTCATGATGAAGTTGACCACGCCCGAAACGCCGTCAGCGCCGTAGATCGAAGACACGCCGCCAGTCAGCACGTCGACGCGCTCAACCAGCGCCATGGGAATGCTGTTGATATCGACTGCGGCTTCCCCGGGGACGCCCGCAACGTGGCGGCGGCCATCGACCAGCACCAGCGTACGCTTGGGACCAAGGTTACGCAGATCCAGCAGGTTGACGCCAGCGGCGCCCGTGCGGGCCTGCGAGCCGGCTGCAAAATAGTTGGTTTCCGAACCGATCAGAGCAGGGGTCTGCGACAGCAGTTCGGTGAGGTTGGTTTCGCCTGACTGCTCGATGTTCTCGGCCGTGATGGCCACGACGGGTGCGGCATTGTCGGCTTCCGGACGCACGATGCGCGAGCCCGTGACCAAAATGACACTGTCACCCTCGCTGGAAGTAGAAACGGCGGCGTCCAGCGCTTCTACCGATTCCTGTGCGAACACAGGGTTGGCCGTCAACGCGACAGAAAGGGCGATAGGCGCACTCGCGCCCTTGAGAATTGATTGAAGCTTCACAGGTTGCAGTCCCTAGTAAGCGGTCAAGTGTGACCCGAGTAATCGTGAATCGTATAATGCCATCTGCATATCCGTTGCGAACCGGACAGCAGGCAACGTTCACTTGAGCAGACAAGTGCTTTAGGAAGGATTTAGTTTCAAATAATATCATGTTGGATTGCGATATTGCTTCAGTCGTGTTGCAGATTTGCCACAGCTGCCAGCGGCCCTCCAGTTTCGATGACTCCTTTGTCTGCCATAAATGCCGCTGGAAAGAGGTTGGCACTCGCCGCTAAGGCAGGGGCGCCCATGAGTTTCCTCGAACCCGGACTGGAGAATACGGTGCCAAACACGAAAACCAAAGCCAGTGGCAAATGGCATATCGGGGTGATCGGCGGCTCCGGCCTCTATGAGCCGGGCGCGCTTGAAGAGGCGCAGGAAATCCGCGTCGCCAGTGCCTTTGGTGAGCCCTCCGGCCCGATCACGACCGGCCATATTGGCGGCGTCCGCTTCAGCTTTATCGCTCGCCATGGGGCAGGGCACAGGCTGGCGCCCTCGGAAGTGAACTACCGCGCCAACATCGACGCGCTCAAGCGCTGCGGGGTGACTGATATCGTCGCGATCAGCGCCATCGGGTCGCTTGCCGAGGAGATGGCGCCGGGTGACTTCGTGGTGGTGGACCAGCTGATCGACCGCACGCTGGGCCGCGCGCGCAGCTTCTTCGGCGACGGTGTTGTTGCCCATGTGCCACTTGCCGACCCGGTTTGCCCGCGGCTGTCGAAGCTGGCGGGAGAGGCGGCGGCCAAGGCGGGCGCAAAGGTCCATGAGGGCGGCACTTACGTCGCGATAGAGGGGCCGCAATTCTCGACCCGTGCGGAAAGCCACATGTATCGCCAGTGGGGCGGGCAGGTCATCGGGATGACTGCCATGCCCGAGGCGCGGCTCGCCCGCGAGGCCGAGCTACCTTATGCGCTGGTCGGCATGGTGACGGACTACGACTGCTGGCGCGAGAGCGATGCCGACGTCGATGTTGCCGAGATACTCGGCGTCATGCGCGCCAATGCCGACAAGGCGCGCGCGCTGATCGCCGAACTCGCCGGGGCCTTGCCCGGCGCGCGTTCGGCCAGCCCGATCGACACCGTGCTCGATACCGCCATCGTCTCGGCGCGCGAAAACCTCAGCGGATCAGGAGCCGCGAAACTTGATGCTGTCGCGGCACGGGTGTTGCAAGCATTGCCAGATTAGGACACCTGACGAGCGATACTTGCAATTTCGCTCCAGTTGTTGAAGGATAGTTGCCGATGCAACAAATAGCTCCTCTCGCCCGGTTTTTGCCCTATCAGCTGTCCATCGCCTCGAACGCGGTGAGCGGCAGGATTGCGCAGGAATACCGTGCCCGTTGGGGCCTGTCGGTTCCGGAATGGCGTGTGATGGCGCTGCTGGGCGACTTCGGAAAGATTACCCAGCGCGACCTCACCCGGCTGTCGCTGATGGACAAGGTGGCGGTGAACCGGGCCTGCAAGGTGCTGGAGGATCGTGGCCTGGTGGAGCGCACGCCGAACGAACAGGACGGCCGTTCGCACCTCCTCGACCTGACCGCCACAGGGCGCGAGATGCACGGGCAGATCATGCCGCTCGCACGGGAGATGGAGCGGCGCATCTGCGACGGGTTCAGCGCTGCGGAACTCGACATGTTCCGAGCGATGCTCGACCGGTTGCACATGCAGTCCGAGATGGTCGATTCCGATGACATCGAGAGCGACAACTTCGGAATCGGCTAGCGGCGCGAGCCTTTGCCCATGAGGCTGGCGAGGAAGGGGACCTAGTTGGCGCCTGGTCCCCCGCCCGAGAAGGCATCGGCAATCGAACAGGCCGCCGGGCCGAGAATGACGATGAACAGCACCGGCAGGATGAACAGGATCAGCGGCACAGTCATGATCGCGGGCAGGCGCGCGGCCTTTTCTTCCGCGCGCATCATGCGCTCGTTGCGGAATTCAGCCGACAGCACGCGCAGCGCCGAGGCGAGCGGGGTACCATAGCGTTCGGTCTGCACCATGGTGGTGACCACGCCGCGCACCGCGTCGAGATCGACACGATAGGCGAAGTTCTCGAAGGCCTGGCGCCGTTCGGTGAGGAACGACAGCTCGATCGCGGTCAGCGCGAATTCGTCGCCCAGTTCGGGATAGGCGCGGCCCAGTTCGCGGGCGACACGGTTGAAGGCGGCATCGACTGTGAGGCCGGCCTCGGCGCAGATCACCAGCAGGTCGAGCGCGTCGGGCAGGCCCTTCTGGATGGCCTTGGTGCGCTTGTTGGCAACGTTCGAAATGAACAGCTCCGGCCCCTTGTAGCCCAGGATCACCAGGACAGCGAAGCCCATGAACCGCTTGAAGCTGCCCCAATCGGGGAACATGTCGGACCAGTAGAACATCGCCACGCCGATCAGGCCGAGCACGACTGGCAACACCATCCGGGCAAAGATGATGACGACGGCCAGTTCCTTGTTGCGGTAGCCTGCCTGGGCGAGCTTCTGCTGGATGACCTTGACCTGGCTTTCCTGCAGCACCTTCATGCCCTGCAGGGTGTCCTTCATCTTGTCGGTCGTGTCGGAGCGGCGCACCAGGCTCTGGCGCTTGCGCGAGGTCGTCGAGATCATGCCCGACTTCAGCTCGTCGCGCCGCGCGTTGAGCGCTTTGACGCGCTTGGCCATCGGGTCTTTCACCGTGACGGCGGTATAGATCGCGAAGATCACGGCCATCGCGGCGATGGCTGCGAGGATCGAGCCGACAAGAATGATGTCGACGCCGAGGAGGGTGGGTCCGCCCTGTGACATGTGCCTTATCCTTCCTCGCTCAGATCTCGAAGCTGACCATCTTGGCCATGATGAAGGCGCCGATGCTCATCCAGATGAGGCCGCCGAGGCCGGTGACGATCAGGCGGTCATCTTCGAAGAAGCCGCCGATGTAGCTGGGGTTGATCCAGTAGATCAGGCCGAACACGATGAACGGCAGCGCGCCGACGATATAGGCCGAGGCCTTCGATTCCGAGCTCATGGCCTTGATCTTGAGCTTCATCTGCGCGCGCTTGCGCAGCACGTCAGCCAGGTTTGAAAGCGTTTCGGCCAGGTTGCCGCCGGTTTCGCGCTGGATCGCCAGCGTGATGACGAAGAACTGGAATTCGGCTGTGCCGAGCTTGTCGGCGGATTCCTGCAGCGCTTCTTCCATCGTGCGGCCGATCTTGATGCGTTCGACCACGCCGCGGAACTCCGCGCCCACGGGGCCGGGCACTTCCTGCGCCACCACGCCGAGCGTTTCGGCGACCGGCAGGCCCGAGCGCAGGCCACGCACGAGCAGTTCGATGGCATCGGGAAACTTGGCGTTGAACTGGGACAAGCGCCGCTTGGTAAAATAGCCGACCACGAAATGCGGGATGCCAGCGCCCATCATCAGGCCCAGGCCCAGCGCCAGCATGGCGGCGCCGGTCTGCAGGTAGAGCAGCGCGGCGATGGTCACCGCGAGGCCGGCCGAGGCATACATATATTGCGTGACCGTCCAGCCTTTGCCGGTGCGGGCGAGGCGAAGTGCCAACGCCTCGCTACGCGAGCCTGACCCGGCAAGGCGGCTGCCCTTCGGGCGGCGCGCGGCGATTGCCTTCTTCAGCTGGCTTTCCACCCGATCGGTGGTGCTCTCGGAATGGCGGAAGCGCACGGCCTGCAGGCGGCGCGCGCTTTCCTTATTGGGGTTTGGCCCGACGAGGAGAAGATAGCCGAGGACCATCAGCGTCATCAGTCCACCGCCGACGAGCAGGAGCTGGAGGATGTTCATCGTCTACCTTCTTTCACCCGTCATATCCCCGGCAAGGGGATGGGCAGGCATCTGCCCGCCGGGAGCCGGATTGGCTGGCTTGGTTCATTCTGCCGGAGCAGCATTGGCCTTCGCCTTCGAGCCGCCGAGCAGCGCCTTCAAGTCGAGCTTGTCGAGCAGTGAGGAGCTGGCCTTGGACGAATTGGCGAGGGCTTCGCCGTCATCTTCGGCGATCCCGCTGATGATGCTGGCGATCTGGTTGATCGGGGCCGTTGCCTTGGCATTCTTGTTGGCTTCGACGAAGGTCTGGCCCAGCTTGGCGGCATTGACGGCGGCTTTCTGGTCGAACGGGATCATGTAGTTGATCTTGCGTTCGATCGAGGCTTCGAAGTCCGCCTTGGAGATTTCGGCCGCGCCGGTCTGCACCTTGTTGCACACCACCATCGGATGGGCGTTGGGTGCATTGCTCTTGAGCCAGGACAGGATGCGGATCGTGTCGCGGGCCGAGGCCAGCGTCAGTTCGCACACCAGCGCGACGACGTTTACCTCGGCGAGCAGGTGCGGGAAGTTGATCAGCATGTTGCGCGGCAGATCGACGATGGTCATGTCGAAAGCAGCGCGGAACTCCTCCTGCAGTTGCAGGAAGGCGGTGCCATCGGTCATCAGCGGCGAGTTGATCGGCGCTTCTGCCGACATGATCGCCAGCTTCTCATTGGCGCGGATCGCAGCGCGTTCGATGAACAGGCCATCGATGCGGCTGGGGTTCTCGATCGCATCGGTCAGGCCGCGGCCCGGTTCGAGGTCGAGGCACAGCGCATCGGTGCCGAAATGCACGTCGAGATCGAGTAGCGCGGTCGTGCGATCATGCTCGGTCGAGCACAGCCAGGCGAGCGAGGTTGCCAGCATCGAAGCACCGACGCCGCCACGCGTGCCGACGACCGCGGTCGCGATGTGTTCGCGACCCTCGGCGCCATCGGCTCCGCGCGGGTTGCTGAACACGGCTTGCGCCTGGGTCAGGCAATCGCGCAGCTGATTGGCCGACAGCGGCTTCAGCAGATAGTCTTGAATGCCGCTCGACAGCAGATCGCGGTAGAGGCGCACGTCGTTGACCTGGCCGATGGCAATCACCACCGTGCCCGGCTCGCAGACCTCAGCGAGTGCGTTGATGTCATTCAGCGGGTCGCCGCTTTCGGACAGGTCCACCATCAGGATGGCGGGACTGGCGGAGATCGACAGCGACTGCACCGCGTTGCGCAGGCCGCCCTTGTTGCACTTCTCGCTTTGCCAGCCCATTTCGGTCACGACCGGGCGCAGCACATCAAGCGCGGCCTCGTCGCAGATATAGGCGGCGAAGGGATCGCGGTTCCCCATCGGATTGGGTTTCCAGGAGGCGCTCATGGTCTTTAGTTCCCCGTGCTGGCGACAGCCGAGACGCCATCAGAGGCGGTCGGAGCCTGTTCGCGATAGGACTGGATGGCGCGGGTCGAGGTCATCACCGTGGTCTCACCCGTTCCGCGTGCGCCTTCGAGCAGGTGCTCGGGATCGGCAATCATCGCCGCCAGGTTCGAATTGACCGCGCAACCGAAGTTGGGGGAGGTGTTGTTGCCGAGCGTGGTGCCGGACTGGTCCGACCAGTCCGGGCAATCGGGGACATAGGCGTGCGAGCGTGTGATCACGATGCGCACCTTGCCCGGATCGATGAAGCCTTCGGTCACCGGGGCGCCTTCGCTCAGCAGCAGGCTGTGGCGACTGGCGATGGCGGCGACGTCCTCGCGCACGGCGGGATTGTCGACCGCGGCATCAAGGCCGATGCGGTCGCCGTAGCCGATGTCCATGGCCTCGAACCAGTCGGCCAGTCGTTGCTGTTCGCTGATCGGCAGGCCGCCAGCATTGGTCGCAAGATCGAGCGTGTAGTTGTTACGCTCGACGACGGGCTGATGGACCGAATAGAGCGTGCCGTTCTTGGCCGCCTCGGATGTGGAGCAAGCGCCAAGGCCCAGCGCGAGCGAGAGGGCCAGGACCGTTGTGGCGGCGCGATTGCGGCTGTTGGTCATCGTGAAAACCCTTCTCAGTTCATGCTGAAGCCGGGGCGGGCAGCCGCGGCGGATTGGGCGGGGGTGTCGCTAGGTGCGCCTTCGGCAAGGGCGTCGCCGCTTTGATCGGCAGCGCTCACTTCCGGATTGGCACCGGCCTCGTCAGCGGAGCGCGGCATCGGTCGCACAGCGCCCGGACGGCCCGCCGTTTCGCGGTTGAGGAAGAACTGCTCGCCGAAGTTGGGCGAGGCGTAGCCATCGGTCGGCAGGCTGATCTCGCGATCGCTGATTGGCGTCACCAGATAGGGCGTGACGACGATCACAAGCTCGGTTTCGCCGCGCTGGAACTGGTTCGAGCGGAACAGGTTGCCCAGGATCGGCAGATCGCCCACGCCGGGTGTCTTGTCGATTGTGCTCTGGGCGTTGTTCGACAGCAGGCCGGCAATCATGAAGCTTTCGCCCGAGCCCAGCTCGATGGTCGTCTCGGCGCGGCGCGTGGTCAGCGCGGGGATGGAGTTGCCGTTCAGGGTGACGGCACCCTGCGACGACAGCTCCGAAACTTCCGGGCGCACGCGCATCGAGATGCGGCCATTGGCCAGCACCGTGGGGGCGTAGCTCAGGCTGACGCCGTATTTCTTGTATTCGATCGAGTTCGTGCCAAGCGGCTGCGGCACCAGGATCGGGAATTCACCGCCAGCGAGGAACTCTGCCGTTTCGCCCGAAAGCGCGGTCAGGTTGGGCTGGGCCAGCGTGGTGACGAGGCCCTCTGTTTCCGCCAGGTCGAGTGCGCCGGCGATATCGAGACCGAGAAAGCGGCCGACACCGGCGATGCTCGTGGCACCAGCAAGAGGAGCAATGCTGGTGGCATCAACCTCGATGTACGGCTCGCCGATCGGTACCCCGTCAACGACCTGATAGTTCGGGTTACGCATGTAGGTCTTGACCGCGTTGCCAACACCAGTGGCGCTGTTGGGCCTGAAGTTTGGAGCGAAGCCGCTGCGACCCCGGCCAAGGCCGAACTGGAAGCCGTCGGTGCCGTCGATGGTCGTGATATTGGAGTTCAGCGAGCGGACCAGCGAACGGCTGACCTCGGCAAAGCGCACGCGCAGGTTAACCTGCAGCGGGGTGGCCATGCGCAGCCGCGAAATCACGTTGGTATCCTCGCCGACGAAGGCCGAAACGAGGCGCTCTGCCTCGGCGGCATCTTCGGGTGCGCCCACGGTGCCGGTCAGCAGCACGGTGTTCGATCCCATGGTCGCGATGTTGACCTTGGCCTCGGGCATGGCGAGCGCCAGCATCTGATCGATCGAATCGATGTTCGAACCGACCCGGATGTTGGCCGACCAGATGATGTCGCCCGAAACGTTGCTGGCATAGATCGTGGTTTCACCGCCAGCCAGGCCCATCACGAACAGCTGGCGCTGCGACTTGACCTGGACATCGGCCACGGCATCGTTGGCGACGAAGACATCGGTCATCGATCCCGGCACGTTGACGAGTTCACCGCGACCGATCGACAGGACAATATCCTGCGCCGGGGCGATCGTGCCCTGGGCCAGGGCTGGGCTGGCCGGCACTGCTGCCAGCGGGGTCAGCGCACAGGCGGCGCTCAGCGCAATCTTGGTAAGGCGGCTGTGCATCGACGGGCCTTTCAGGTTGGCAAATTTGTTCGGACGCGATTGCGGGATGATGTGGCTCATGGGTGTCACCTTGCTCTCGGCATCAGCGCTGGCTGGTCGCCGCCGTGCCGCGGTCGAGCAGGGCACCGGCCTTGCCGACGGGCTCGAGTTCGGGGGCGTCCTGGCCGCGGGTCACGCGGACGGTGGGGCCTTGGGGGACGGCAGCGGCGACAGCGTCGGCCATCTGGCCGAGCGGATTAAACTCGGCTTGGGCCTGCTGCGGGGCCGAAGGGCGGGGCATCGTGCTGCGCTGGAAGCGCGACACGTCACCGCCGGTTACATAGGTGGTGGAGCTGTCACGCGGGCGGGAGACCACGGTGCGGAGCAGCGCCTCTTCCTCATCGCGGGTGGCGTTGTCAGGCATGTCGACGTCGCCCGAGGCCAGTGCGCGTTCGAGTTCGGACTGGTTGTCGGCAATTGAGCGCAGCGACAGGCTGAGCGTGCCGATGGTCTGCGCAACGGCGATCTTCTCGGCGATGCGCGGCGTAACTTCGAGCGTAACGGCGCGGAACTGGCGGACCACGGTCTTGCCGTCTTCGTTGGTAACGCTTTCGGTGTCCTGGTCGGTGGCCAGCACGCGCAGGTTGAACAATACGGTTTCGGAGGTGTTAAGCACACCGCCATCGCCTTCACCAGCGACGCTCTGAGTCAGCACGAGGTCGACGCGGTCACCCGGGAAAACGAAGCCCGAAACGCCGGTGCGGGCCGAAACGGGCACCGATACGGCGCGCATGCCCGGCCCGAGCGCTGCCGCGAGAAAGCCGCGGTCGCCCGGCGCCACCAGGGCACCCTGGGTCACTGGCTCACCAGCGGTTACGGTGTTGCGAACGACGGTGCCAAGCAGGCTTTCCATATTGGTTTCGCCGTCGATGAAATAGGCATCCTGCACCAGTTCCTGGGGCCACAGTTGATAGCCCACGGCATCGGCGGTGATGATGGTGCCGACCGGGAGGCTGCGCTTGGCAACCAGAACCTTGGGGCCTTGCGGCTCAACCACGGCCGCTTCGGCCTGCGGTGCGGAGGCACCCGCGAACATGCTGCGCGCGGCCAGCGCGGTGCCTACCGCGACGACCAATGCTGCAACCAGCAATACGAGCTTCTTCTTGTCCATGGTGCGATACGCCCCTTCAGGTCCTTGCGGTTAGGTCGCATGACAATAGCTTGTCAGTGGTTAAGATCGGGTTCACCCGGCTAGCTGCGCTGCGGGCAGGGCGGGGTGGATGAGCCCGTAGATGATCCATAGGCCGGCCATCGAAATCGCCACGCCGTAGGGGATCGTCAGTTTGTCTTTCTGGCGGCGATAGATGTGCCACATGCCGAACCCGACGGTGAGCACGCCGCCAAGCAGCGCCATCATCACCAGCAGGTTGAGGAAGGTCACCGGCGCGATCCACAGCGCCAGCGCGGTGAGGAGCTTGACGTCGCCACCGCCCATTGCGCGGATTGCGAAGAAGATCGACAACACCGCAAATGTCACCACGGCGAGCCCAAGCTGCCAGGCCACGTCGGGCCACAGAGCCATGTCGCTGGCGAACCAATAGATCGGTGCGCCCAGAGCAATCGTCCCGGTCAGCCAGTTGGCGATGCGGCGGCTGCGGATATCGGTGAACGCAGCAATCAGCAGCGCAATTGCCAAGGCGCACAGCAGTCCGTACTGGAATGGATCTTCAACCATCATGCTCTCGTGAGTTTGCCATGAGCATGGGTGCTAGCTCGTAGTGCTTACCAAACAGTAACCACACCCGGGAGGTCGCCATTCACCAGCCCCATCACGCGGACGCCTTTGACCGGCGCGCCATTCCCGCGGCTGCGCGCGAAACCTTGTGGCAGGCCGCCGATGGCCATGAGGTCCGCCGGATCGACTGGCCCGCGCCGCCTGCCGGGGTTGAGCATCGCGGGCACATGCTGTTCATGGCCGGGCGCGGCGATGCTTATGAGAAATATCTGGAGAGCTTCGAGCACTGGCGGCTGGCAGGCTGGCAGGTCAGCGCGGCGGACTGGCGCGGGCAGGGCGGATCGGGCCGGTTCGGCATTGGCGATGTCGGCCATATCGACGATTTCGGCACCTGGGTGAGCGATCTCGGCGCGCTGTGGGCCGACTGGGCCGAAGGGCGCGAGGGGCCGTTGGTGCTGATCGGGCATTCGATGGGCGGCCATCTGGTGTTGCGTGCCGTCCTCGAACAGGCGTTGGCTCCACGCCCCGCTGCGCTGGTGCTGTCGGCGCCAATGCTTGATACCTTTCCCGAACATCTGCCGTTGTTCGCCAAGCGGCTGGTGGCCAATGCGATGGTGCGGCTCGGCCATCCGGGGCGGGCAGCGTGGAAAATCAGCGAGAAGCCGGGCAGCCGGGCGAGCGCGCGCCAGTCGCTGCTCACGCACGACCGGGAGCGCTATGCCGACGAGCAATTCTGGCGCGAGGCGCGTCCGGAGTTGAAACTGGGTCCGGGCAGCTGGGGGTGGGTGTTGGCTGCGATCCGTTCCACCGGGGTGCTGTTTGCACCTGGCGCGCTGGAAAGCGTGGATGTGCCGGTGATGATCGTGGCAACGGCGGTGGACAAGCTCGTCAGCCCCGCCGCGATCCGCGTGGCCGCCAAGCGCCTGCCCGATGCCGAACTGCTCGAATTCGGGGATGAGGCGCAGCACGAAATCCTGCGCGAGGTCGATCCGGTGCGCGACAAGGCGCTGGCTGCGATCGACGACTTCCTCGCGCGGCGGACCACACACAAGGAATGACAGCGAATATGAGTGCGCAGGATTGCGACATTCTGGTCGTAGGGGCCGGAATTGCGGGAGCGAGCATCGCGGCCGAGCTGGCCGAACACGGCGCCGGACGTATCGTGGTGGTCGAGGCCGAGAGCCGACCGGGCTACCACACCACCGGCCGTTCGGCCGCGTTCTGGGAAGAGTGCTACGGCGGGCCGGAGATCGTGCCGCTGACCATGGCTTCGGGCAAGGCGCTGCGCGAGGGCGGCTTTCTCCTTCCGCGCGGGGCGCTTTACTTGTCGCGCGAAGAGGATCGGGCCGAGGTTGATGGCTTCATGGAGCGGTTCGCTGATAGCGGCGTGACCATCGAGCGGATCGGTGGTGAGACGATCGGCGATATCGTGCCGGGCATCCGGCCCGAGTGGAACCTCGCGATCACCCAGCCGAACTGCGCGGATATCGACGTGGCCAGCCTGCACCAGCACTTCCTTGCCCGGGTGCGCGCTGCCGGGGTGGACCTGCGGACCCATCATTGTCTGCACGCGGCGGAACGCGAAGGCTCGGGCTGGCTGGTCGACCTTGGCCCGGCAGGCGAGATGCGTGCGGGCGTGATCGTCAATTCTGCCGGGGCCTGGGCCGACAAGGTTGCCCGCACCTGCGGTGCGCGCCCGCTGGGGATCACGCCCTTGCGCCGCACCATCGCGCAGCTGCGCTGTGCTCCGGCAGTGCCGCAGGATCTGCCGCTGGTGCTTGATCTGGCGGGCCAGTTTTACTTCAAGCCCGAGGCCGGCAAGCTATGGCTCAGCCCACAGGACGAGACGCCGAGCGAACCCTGCGACGCCGCGCCTGAAGAGCTGGACGTGGCGATCGCGATCGACCGTTTCGAACAGGTGGTCGACTGGCGGATCGAGGCGGTGGAGCACAAGTGGGCAGGGCTGCGCAGCTTCGCGTCTGACCGGGCGCCGGTCTACGGTTTTGACCCGCGGCAGGAGGGTTTCTTCTGGTATGCGGGGCAGGGCGGCTACGGCATCCAGACCTCTCCGGCAGGCGCGCGGCTGGGCGCGCAGCTGCTGTTGGGCCTGCCTGCCGACGCGATGACGCAGGGCATCGATCCGGCTCCTTACGCGGCGGCCCGGTTCGGCTAGCCAGCGGCTGGCGACGTGATATAGTCAGCCTGCCTTTAGCAACCAGAGGACAAGTTCGTGGCTCATCACTTTGAAATCTACAAGGACAAGGCCGGAGAGTTCCGGGTCCGCTTCAAGTACAATTCGGAAATTATGTTCTCGACCGAAGGCTATGCCTCCAAGGCGAGTGCGAAGAACGCCATCGATTCGATCAAGCAGAACGGCCCCGCGGCCGAGGTCGTCGACAACTCCGACGCCTGATCCGGTTTAACGAGCGGAGTCGGCCGCGTCGCTGGCGAGGCGATCGACCCGCTCGTTTTCCGTATGGCCCGAGTGGCCGCGCACCCAGATCCACTTAATATCATGGGTCTTGGCGGCCTCGATCAGGTCATGCCACAGGTCCGCATTGCGCACCGGCTTCTTGCTGGCGTTGACCCAGCCGCGCTTTTGCCAGCCGTGAATCCACTTGGTCATGCCGTCGATCACGTAGCGGCTGTCGGTATGCAGGTGCACGCGGCACGGTTCGATCAGCGCGCCAAGCGCGCGCAGCACGGCGGTCATTTCCATGCGGTTGTTGGTGGTGTCAGGCTCGCTGCCCGACAGTTCCTTTTCGTGCGGACCCATCCGCAACAGCGCGCCCCAGCCACCGGGGCCGGGGTTGCCCTTGCAGGCACCATCGGTGAAAATCTCGACTTCTTTCACGCCATCAATCTCACAGGCCTACTTACTCGGCGAAAATGCCGTCCCCTTCGCGCCGGTAGAAATCCAGCCGGTGCACAAAGGCCATCGGGTCTTTTCGTGTCACCAACGCATCAGCGGGCGTCTCGATCCAGTCCTGCGCGCGGCTGGATACGAACCGGAGCGCCGCCCCTTGCGCAAGCAACGGTAGGGCCTCGCGCTCGTCCTTGCCAAGTTTGCGCACGCTTTCATAGCCTTGGAGCAATGATCGCCCGATTTCGGCACGATAACCCAGTCCGTCGGAGGTGAAGCTCCAGGCCGCATGGGTCACGGCCAGATCGTAGGCCATGGCATCGGTGCAGGCGAAGTAGAAGTCGATCAGCGCGCTGACCTCGTCGCCGCGCATCAGCACGTTGTCGGGGAAGAGGTCGGAGTGAATGATCGAGCGCGGTAGGTCGCTCGGCCATGCCTCTGCCACTTCGCGCGCCTGCGCAATCGTGGCGGGCAGCTGAGGGTCGATCTCGGCCAGGGCCGCCTCGCCGCATTCGGCCAGCACCTGCGCGGATGTTGCCGGGCCGAGCGTGTTCGCACGGCTGGAAGCAAAGCCCTCGGCGGCAAGGTGCATCTCTGCCAGCACGGTGCCCACATTGTAGGCCTGTCCTTCGGTCGGGTGATCGACCGAAACACCGGGCAAAAACTCGATCAGCGCCACGGCCTTGCCGTCGAGCCAGCGGAACGAGGCGCCCTCGCGGTCGTGGATCGTGCGCGGCACCGGGCAGCCCTTGGCGGCCAGATGGTCGAGCAGATCAAGGAAGAACGGCAGGTCGGAAAGGTCGATCCGCCGTTCGTACATGGTGAGGATGAAGCGTGCGGTGCTGGTCTCGATCAGCCAGTTCGAATTGGACACGCCCTCGGCGATGCCCTTGGCTGAGACTAGCCCGCCAACGTTGTAATGCGAGATCAGCTCGGCAAGCGTCTCGGCGGAAAGCTGCGTGTAAACGGCCAAGGCGCTGCCCTATTCGCTGTCGGCGAGTTCGCGCGGAAGCTTGAACACCATTTTTTCTTCGGCGGAAACGAGTGTGCGCTCTTCAACTTCGCGCCATTCGCCGAGTCGTTCGATCACTTCGCGCACCAGCCGTTCGGGCGCAGAGGCCCCGGCGGTGACGCCGACGGTGCCCACGCCGTCGAGCCACTCAGGCATGATTTCATCGCCGCGCTCGATCAGCCTTGCGTCGGTGCCGCAGCGTTCAGCCACTTCGACCAGCCGCAGCGAATTTGACGAGTTGGGCGCGCCGATCACCAGCACCAGATCACTGGCGGGGGCGATCCGCTTCACTGCCGATTGCCGGTTGGAGGTGGCATAGCAGATGTCTTCCGCCTTCGGCCCCGCGATCTCGGGATAGCGCGCTTCGAGCGCAGCAATGATCTCGGCGGTGTCGTCAACCGAGAGCGTGGTCTGGCTGAGATAGGCGAGCGGCACGTCCTGCGCGAAGGGCAGGTTGGCCACGTCCGCCACCGTTTCCACCAGCGTCATCTGGCCCGGCTGCACCTGCCCCATGGTGCCGATCACCTCGGGGTGGCCTTCGTGGCCGATAAAGATGATGTGGCGATCCTTCTCGATCTGTCGTTCGGCCTGACGATGAACCTTGCTCACCAGCGGGCAGGTTGCATCGAGATAGATCAGCTTGCGCCGCTCGGCCTCGGCGGGAACGGACTTGGGCACGCCGTGCGCGCTGAACACCACGTGGCCATCGGCGGGCACCTCGTCCAGCTCCTCCACGAACACCGCGCCCTTGGCGCGCAGGTTCTCGACCACATATTTGTTGTGGACGATCTCGTGGCGGACATAGACCGGCGCGCCATAGCGCTGAAGCGCGCGCTCGACGATCTCGATGGCCCGGTCGACCCCGGCGCAGAAACCACGCGGGGCGGCGATCAGCACGGTCAGCGGAGGTTTTGCCTCGCCATTGGGCGATTGGCTTGGAAAGGGGGCGTTCATATCCCGGCCTCTAGCGCTTGTGACCGCGCTGTGAAAGGGTTAGGGCACCCGCCACCAAGAGATGCGAGGACATTCGATGCACCCGAGGATTATCGCCACCGGCGCTTTGGCCACACTTATGGCGCTGGCCGGATGCAGGAGCGAGGGCGATATTGTGATCGAGCAGGGCGTGGGCATTACCGCGCTGCGCTCGACCTGTCCGGCTGTCGGCGTGCCGATCTACACCGGCGACATCACCACCTTTACGCCCGCCGATGCGCGCACGCTCGATGCGCTCGACGTGACCGCCTATATCACCAACGTCCGCGCCACCTGCGATGAGAATGGCGGTCAGGTGTTCACCTCGGCCACCTTCGACGTGGTCGCCAGCCGCGAGGACACCGCCGGCGCGCGCACGGTGGAGCTGCCCTATTTCTCGACCGTGGTGCGCGGCAACGACAATGTCGTGGCCAAGCGCATTGGCACGGTGCAGGTCAGCTTTGCCGACGGTCAGGCGCGGGCACAGGCCAGCGGCACCGCGGAAGCCTGGGTCGACCGGGCCGAGGCGACTTTGCCCGCCGATATCCGTGAGCGCATCACGCGCAAGCGCCGCGCGGGCGAGGACGACGCCGCCATCGATCCGCTGACCGAACCCGATGTGCGCGCCGCCGTGGCGAAGGCCACGTTCGAGCTGCTGATCGGCTTCCAGCTGACCGAAGAGCAGCTCGCCTACAACGCGACCCGCTAACGCCCGCTGGATATGGGCGCGCGGTTGGGCTAACGGCGCGCCATGTCGGATATTCAAACGCTCTATGCCGCCTTTGCGGCCCGTATCGATGCCGTGCTCTCGGCGCTGGAAGCAGAGGCGGTTCTGCCCGCTGGCGTGAACCGCGCCAATGTCGCGGTGGAGCCTCCGCGCGACCCCTCGCATGGCGACCTTGCCACCAATGCCGCGATGGTGCTGGCCAAGCCTGCCGCCACCAATCCGCGCGCGCTGGCCGAGAAGATCGTCGAACACCTGAGTCGCGATCCGGAGATCGTCTCGGCCGAGATCGCCGGGCCGGGCTTCATCAACCTGCGCCTCGACCGCAGGGTCTGGGAAGAGGAACTAGCCGCGATCGCGTCGCTGGGCAGCGACTATGGCCGCTCGGGCATGGGCGCGGGCACGAGCGTGAACGTCGAATATGTCTCGGCTAATCCAACTGGCCCGATGCACATGGGCCACTGCCGTGGCGCTGTGGTCGGCGATGCGCTCGCCAACCTGCTGCAATATGCCGGTCACGCGGTGACGAAGGAATATTACGTCAACGACGCGGGCAGCCAGGTCGATACGCTCGCCCGCTCGGCGCACCTGCGTTATCGTGAGGCGCTTGGCGAGGATATCGGAGAGATCCCGGCGGGGATGTATCCGGGCGAATATCTCAAACCCATCGGCAAGATGCTGGCCGACGAATTCGGCGATACCTACCGTGATGCGCCCGAAAGCGAATGGCTGCTGCTGTTCCGGGGCAAGGCGGTCGCCGCGATGATGGACCAGATTCGCGCCGACCTCGCGATGCTGGGCATCAAGCACGATGTCTTTTCCTCGGAGGCCGAATTGCAGGCGGCGGGCAAGCCCGAGCAGGCCGAAGAATGGCTGCGCGCGCACGATCTGGTCTACGATGGCGTGCTTGAAGCGCCCAAGGGCAAGGCCCCGCCGGAAGACTGGGAGCCGGTCGAACTGCCGCTGTTCCGCAGCACCAAGTTCGGCGACGATCAGGACCGCCCGATCAAGAAGAGCGACGGCAAGTGGACCTATTTCGGCGCTGACCTCGCCTATCACATGCAGAAGGCCGAAAGCGCCGATGCGCTGATCGACATCTGGGGCGCGGACCATGCCGGCACGGTCAAGCGGATCAAGGCCGCCGTCGCCGCTCTCGCCGAGGGCGAGGGCAAGGTGATCCCGTTCGACGTCAAACTGGTGCAGATGGTGCAGCTGCTGCGCGATGGCCAGCCGGCCAAAATGTCCAAGCGTTCCGGCAACTTCGTCACCATTGCCGATATGGTGGAAGAGGTCGGCAAGGACGTGGTGCGGTTCTCGATGCTGACCCGCAAGCCCGATGCGCAGATGGACTTCGACTTCGTGAAAGTGGTGGAGACCAGCAAGGACAACCCGGTCTTCTACGTGCAATATGCCCATGCCCGGATCTGCTCGATCCTGCGCCGCGCGGCGGAGGAAGGCGTGGAGCCGCTGGCCGATCAGGCCGCCTTGCTGGGCGAAGACGAACTGGCGCTGATCAAGCTTGCCGCCCAGTTCCCGCGCGAGGTGGAGGCCGCCGCACGCGCGCGTGAGCCGCACCGGATCGCCTTTTACCTCTACGAACTGGCCGGAGCGCTCCACGGCTGGTGGAACATGGGTAACGATGATCCCGAAAAACGCATCATCGTGGCACAGAATTTAAAGGTCTCTGGGGCAAGGCTTTTCCTCGCAGTGCAGATCGGGCAGATTGTCCGTAACGGCCTCGCCATTCTTGGAGTGGAGGCGGTGGAGGAGTTGTAGGTAATGAGTACTGGTGGCGATGATCGGAACTTGAGCGGCGCCTCCGATCAGTCGGGCAGCGAGAATGACGCAAGCCCGACCGGAGGCGAAATCGCACCTGAGCAAACTACCGTCGAATCGACTGGCGAGCCCAGCGAGGATGGTGCTCCCGAACAGCCGTTGATGATCGACGATATGGACGAGCGGCTGCCGTGGCTCGAATCGGACGAGGACTATGACGAGGGTGGGGTCGATGTTGGTCGGCTGGTGGCGCTCGTGGTGGTGGCGCTGGCTGCGCTGCTCGGCCTGCTTGCCCTGCTGTGGTTCCTTTCGCAGCCCGCTGACGATGGTGAGAAACTGCCCGAAGGCAGCACGATCGAGGCTCCTGATGAGCCCTACCGTACCGCGCCCGACGATCCCGGCGGGACCGAGGTGGCAGGCACCGGCGACATGAGCTTCGAAGTCGGCGAAGGCCAGAGCCGCGATTCGCAACTCGCAAGCAGCGACAACGCAACTCCGAGCCTCGATCGCACGCAGGGCGAGGGGACGGCAACGGCTACCCCGACACCGACGCCTTCTGCGACCAGCAGTGTCAGCGGTGTGCCGATCCAGGTTGCCGCCTATTCCAACCGCAAGCGCGCGGAAGAGGGCTGGGTCGATGTGCGCAACCGCTACGAAGCGCTCAGCGGCCTCAAGCACCGGATCGAGGAAGCCGTGGTTGACGGAGCGACCGTCTATCGCCTGCAGGCGATGGCCAGCTCCAGCGCGGCTGCCGAGGAGGCGTGCCGTTCGGTCCGCGCCGCTGGCGGCGACTGCCAGGTAAAGCGCTAAGCAAGTTACGGGCGGGGATTTTTCCCCGCCCGCACCGCCTGCCCACTTGCCCAAAAGCGCGCTTTCGTGCGTAAGCTATGGGCATGATCCCGGCTATCTTCGGCTGTTCCGGTCTTACCCTGACCGATGACGAGCGCGCTTTCTTCCGCGAATGCGACCCGGCGGGCTACATCCTGTTCGGGCGCAACGTGGGCAATCGCGAACAGGTGCGTGCGCTGACCGGCGAGTTGCGCGCACTGCACGGGCGCGACCATTTGCTGATCTCGATTGATCAGGAAGGCGGACGCGTGGCGCGGATGACGCCGCCCACCTGGACCGCTTTCCCGCCCGGTGCCCGGTTTGCCGAACTGTATCAGCTGGCCCCCGCCAGCGCGATCGAGGCCGCGCGCGCCAATGCCGAGGCGCTGGCGCTCGATCTTGCCGAGGTCGGCATCACGGTCGACTATCTGCCCTTGCTCGACGTGCGGCAGGAAGGCACGCACGACGTGATCGGCGACCGCGCGCTGGGCAGCGAACCGATGCAGGTGGCGGCGCTTGGCCGGGCAGTGCTCGATGGCCTTGCGCGCGGCGGGGTGACCGGCTGCGTCAAGCATATGCCGGGCCATGGCCGCGCTACGGTCGACAGCCACAAGGATTTGCCGGTGGTGGAGGCGAGCGCCGAGGAGCTGGAGCGTGACCTCGCACCGTTCCGCAGCCTGGCCGATGCGCCGATCGGGATGTCGGCACACATCCGTTACATGGCGTGGGACGCGGACAATCCTGCCACGCTTTCGCGCACGGTGATTGACGAGATCATTCGCGGCGAAATCGGCTTTTCCGGCCTGCTGCTGACCGACGATATCGACATGGAGGCGCTTTACGGGAGCGTGCCCGAACGCTCCGAACGCGCGATTGCGGCGGGCTGCGATGTGGTGCTCAACTGCTGGGCCAAGATGGATGACATGGTCGGCACTGCCGAGCGCCTGCCCGCTATCTCGGATGCGGCGCGTGGACGGCTCGATGCGGCGCTGGCCGTGCCGCAGGTGGCTGACTTTGCGCGTCGTGAAGACTTGCTGGCAAAGCGCGACAGCCTGCTGGCGCTCGCCGAGGAGCGGGCATGAGCGAACCGGGAGCCGCGAATGCTTCGCCTGCCGATGACGACTGGGCCGGCCCCGCTGCTCCGAGCGCGCATGACGAGGACGCGCTCTACCTCGAACTCGATGGCTGGGAAGGCCCGCTTGACCTGCTGCTCGATCTGGCGCGGAGGCAGAAGGTCGATCTGAAGGCCATTTCGATCCTCGAACTGGTTGATCAGTACATCGCCTATATCGAGCAGGCCGAAGCGCTGAAGCTGGAGATCGCCGCCGACTACCTCGTGATGGCCTCGTGGCTGGCCTATCTCAAGAGCGCGCTGCTGCTCCCACGCGAGGAGCAGGAAGACCCGAGCCCTGAGGAACTGGCGCTCAGGCTGCAGCTGCGGCTGCAACGGCTGGGCGCGATGCGCGAGGCGGCAGCGCGGCTCATGGCGGGCGACCGGCTAGGCCGCGACGTTTTCGCGCGCGGTGCACCGGAAGGGCTGCGGGTGCTCACCAAAAGCGCCTGGAGCTGCGACTGGTACGATCTCATCAACGCCTATGGCCAGATCAAGCTGCGCAACGAACCAGCGGTGCACATGGTCCGCGAACGCCCGGTGATGAGCCTCGATACGGCGATTGAGCGCGTCGCCGCCATGCTCGGGGTGACACGCGACTGGCTTGAACTGCGTAGTTTTCTGCCCGCCCAGGCCGATCCGCGCCTGAAGCGCTCGGCGCTGGCCTCCAGCTTTGTCGCCGCGCTGGAGCTTGCGCGCACGGGGCGGGCGGAACTGCGGCAGGAGGCGACCTACGGCCCGCTCCATCTGCGCCGGATGGTGTCATGAGCGATTCGCCCCCTCCCGACGACTTGGTGCGCGCGGTCGAGGCTTGCCTGTTCGCGGCGGAAGAGCCGCTGACCAAGGATCAGATTTCCACCCACCTCGAAGGCGCAGCGGTCGGCGCGGCGCTGGCCGAGCTGGCCGATCACTATGCTGAGCGCGGCGTGCGGCTGGTCGAGCGGGGCGGGCGCTGGCAATTCCAGACCGCGCCCGATCTTGCCCACCTGCTGCGGCGCGAGCGCGAGCAGGTCCGCCGCCTGAGTCGCGCCGCCACCGAGGTGCTTGCCATCGTCGCCTATCACGAGCCGGTCAGCCGCGCCGAGATCGAGGCGATCCGCGGGGTGCAGACCTCTTCGGGCACGCTCGACGTGTTGATGGAGGCGGGCTGGGTGCGCTCGGTGGGGCGGCGCGAGGTGCCGGGGCGGCCGCTGATCTATGCCACGACGCCTGAATTCCTCAGCCACTTCGGCCTTGCCAGCCGCCGCGATCTGCCCGGCATCGACGAGCTGAAGGCCGCGGGCCTGCTCGATCCGGTCGACGAGGCCTATAACGAGATGATGGCCTTTGACGACGATGGGGATGAAGGCAGCGAGAAGGACGAGGATTCTTCGTCCTGACCGCTTGCGGCGCTGGCCATGCGGCTTTCGGCTCCCTATAAGAGAGAGCGTCCTCTAACCGAAGAGTAGTGTCATGGGTCTTAGTGTCTGGCAGATTGCCATCATCGCCGTTGTCGTGCTCGTCCTGTTCGGGCGTGGCCGCATTTCCGAAATGATGGGGGATTTCGGCAAGGGCATTTCCAGCTTCAAGAAGGGCATGAGCGAAGACGTCGACCAGCCGGCTGAAAAGCCTGCCGGCCAGATCGGTGCGCCTTCCGCCGATAGCGCCGGGGAACCGGTCGACAGTGCCAAGGCGACCGACAAGACCGCTTCCTGATTCGAGAAGCGGCATGAAGGTCCGCTGACATGTTCGACATTGGTGCTGCAGAACTGCTCGTCATCGTCATTGTGGCGGTGATCGTGATCGGTCCCAAGGACCTGCCGCTGGCCATGCGCACGGCAGGCCGGTGGATCGGCAAGATGCGCAAGATTTCCAGCCATTTCCGCAGCGGTATCGACACTATGGTGCGCGAGGCCGAGCTGGAGGACATGGAGAAGAAGTGGAAAGAGCAGAACGCCCGGATCATGCGTGAGCATCCGCAAGGCGGCCCCAAGGAGATGGAGCCGACCGGCGCCTATCCGCCCCCTGCACAAACACCAGCACCAGCACCTGTTCCCGCTGAAGGCTCGGCGGAAAGCGCGAAGCCGGTGGATTCTGCGCCTGTATCGGCTCCTGCGCCCACGACGGACAGCACCATGAAGCCAGGCGATCAGACCTGATCATGGCATTTTCGATCAAGGATCTCGACGAATCGCAGGCTCCGCTGCTCGAACACCTGATCGAGCTGCGTGGGCGGCTTGTGCGCGCGCTGATCGCGTTCTGCATTGCCTTTGCGATTTGCTTCTACTTTGCCGATCCGATTCTCGGCTTCCTGATCCAGCCGCTGAAAAACGCCTTCCCCGATGGCGAAGGCCAGCTGATCTTCACTAAGCTTTACGAGGTCTTCTTCGTGGAGCTGAAGGTGGCAGTGTTCGCCGGGTTCTGCCTTAGCTTCCCGGTCATCGCCAACCAGCTTTGGGCCTTCGTGGCACCGGGGCTCTATGCGCGTGAGAAGAAGGCCTTCCTGCCCTTTCTCATCGCCACCCCCGTGCTGTTCACCATGGGCGCGGCGCTCGCTTACTATGTGGTGATGCCGACGGCCTTCACCTGGTTCCTCGGCTTCGAGGGCGAGGCGGGTGGCCTGAAGATCGAGGCGCTGCCGAGCGCGAACGAATATCTCTCGCTGGTGATGCAGTTCATCCTCGCTTTCGGGGCGAGCTTCCTGCTGCCGGTGCTGCTGATGCTGCTGCACACGGCGGGCATTCTGGAGCGGGCACAGCTGGCCAAGGCGCGGCGCTATGTCATCGTGGCGGTGTTCGCCTTGTCTGCGATCATCACGCCGCCCGATCCCGGCTCGCAGCTGTTGCTGGCGGTTCCGCTGATAATCCTGTTCGAGGGCTCGCTGTTGCTGATGCGCATCGTGGAGAAGAAGCGCGTGGCGGAGGATGACGCGGAACCCGAGGAGAGCGCCACTCCAACGCCAGCCGCGAGCGCCGAGCAAGCGCCCCCCGAATTCGGCGACCGCGACCTCCAGTAAATAGCGCGGCTTATTGCGCGGGGAACACGCGGCGGCCGGCCACCCAGGTCTGCAGCACGCGGGTGTTGCGCAGCCGTTCGGGTGAGGTCAGCAGCGGATCGTTGTCGAGCACCACGAAGTCGGCGCGTTCACCCACTTGCAGACCGCCGAAGCGCCCCTCGGCAAATCCGGCATAGGCCCCGGCAGCGGTATAGGCGGCCAGCGCCTGCTCGCGGGTGAGGCGTTGCTCGGACATCCAGCCGCCTGCCGGTTCGCCCGCCGCATCCTGCCGCGAGATCGCCGTGGCCAGGCCTGCCATCACATCGACCGGCTCGACCGGTGCATCGCTCCCGAAAGCAAGCACAGCGCCTGCCTCGGCAATCGAGCGCCAGGCATAGGCCCCCGCCAGCCGCTCCGGCCCGAGCCGCGCTTCCGTCATCAGCCGGTCAGATGCCATGTGGACCGGTTGCATCGAGGCGATCACGTCATGCTTGCCGAACCGGGCGATATCCGCCGGGTCCACGATCTGCGCGTGCTCGATGCGCCAGCGCCGCTCGCCCGGATATTCGGCGGCGAGTTCGTCGATGGCGGTCAGCGCCTCGTCATTGGCCGCATCGCCGATCGCGTGGATGGCGACCTGGAACTCGTCCAGCGAGGCGCGGCTCATGATGTTGCGCAGCTGGGTGCCGGTGATCACGTCGATCCCCGAGTTCCCGGGATCGTCGGCGTAGGGGGCTTTCAGGCGCGCGCCGCGCGAACCGAGTGCGCCATCGAGCCAGACCTTGATCCCGCCCATGCGCAGCCGGTCGTCATAGAGCCACAGGGTCGGCCCGGTGCCGCCGATCAGCAGCATCTCGCTGAGGTCGCCAGCATAGGCCATGATCCGCATCTGCAGCCAGCCGGCATCGCCCGCACGGCGATAGGTCATCCAGTCCGCAAGACTGGTACCCATGTCGGAGACTGCGGTAATTCCATGTTCGAAAAAGATTTTCTGCGCCGCGAACAGCGCTTGCTCGCGGTCTTCGGGCAGGGGCGGCGGCACGGCCTCGTCAACCGGGGTCATGGCCGCGTCGATCAGCACGCCCGCAGGCTGGCGGCCATTGCCGAGACGCTCAATGCGCCCGCCTGCCGGGTCGCGCGTCTGCGCGTTGATCCCGGCGGCTTCGAGTGCGGCGGAGTTGGCCCACCCGGCATGGCCGTCCACCCGGCTCAGCCAGACCGGACGGTCGCCCACCACGGCGTCGATTTCGGCAGCGGTGGGGAAGCGGCCGAGGCCCCATTGCTCCTGATTCCAGCCGTGCCCGAGCAGCCAGGGCCGGTCGGGGTACTTCTGCGCATAGTCGGCGAGCAGGGCCAGCGCCTCGTCAAGCGAGCGCGTTTGCGACAGGTCGAGCGTCATCGTGCCGAGGCCGAGCGCCATCACATGGGCGTGGCTGTCGACAAAGCCGGGCACGACATGCGCGCCCTTCATGTCTTCGAGATAGTCGATATCGCCCTGCGGCCCGTCACCGAAGTCGAGCAGCTCGGTGATCCGGCCCTCGTCGTCGACCACCATGGCGGCAAAGCGATCTACCTTGCCATCGGCGGTGATCGAAATGCCGTCGACATTCTCGAACAGGGTATCGGCGAGAGCGGGGGAGGGCGCGAGGGCTAGCGCAGCCCCGACCAGCAGCAGGCGCTTCATCGTTTGACCTCGGGCAGATGGCGGATCAGCGCGCTGGTATCCTGCCGCGCGCCCCCATCGGCTTGCACCTGCGCGTAAAACTGGTCGACCAGCGCGGTGATCGGCAGCGACAGGCCAGCGTCCTTCGCCTCGGCCAGCGCGATGGCGAGATCCTTGCGCATCCAGTCGATCGCGAAGCCGAAGTCGAATTCGCCCGCCGCCATCGTTGGCCAGCGGTTTTCCATCTGCCAGCTTTGCGCCGCGCCGCCGGAGATCGCTTCAAGCACCTTGTCCATCGCTAGCCCCTCGGCCTGCGCCAGTCGCACACCTTCGGACAGCCCGGCCAGCACGCCCGCAATGCAGACCTGATTGACGGCCTTGGTCGCCTGCCCTGCGCCCGCTGCACCGACATGGACGATGCGCGCGGCATAGGCCTCGATCACCGGCCGCGCCGTCGCCATAGCTGCGTCCGAGCCGCCGCACATGATCGAAAGCTTGCCGTTCTCCGCGCCTGCCTGTCCGCCTGATACGGGCGCATCGAGTGCAAACACGCCGCGGCTTTCGGCCTCCTGCGCAATGGTGCGCGCAATCGCGGGTGAGACAGTGGTGTGATCGACGAACAACGCACCTTCGCGCATGGCTTTGAGCGCGCCATCATCGCCCAGCATGACTGCGGCGAGATCGTCGTCGTTGCCGAGGCAGGCGAGCACCACGTCCTGCCCCCGTGCGGCCTCGGCGGGCGTGGCGGCGATGCTGGCGGCAAAGCCTTCGCTGGCGAGGTTTGCCTGCCAGGCTTCGGCGCGCGAAGCGGTGCGGTTGTAAACGGTGACCTGATGGCCGGCGCGGGCGAGGTGGGCAGCCATCGGCGCGCCCATCACGCCAAGGCCCAGAAAGGCGACTTTGCTCATGCCCACAGCACTGCCGCGCTTCGCCGCGATGCGCAATCTTTGCCGTGTCTCATAAGCTCACCTATTTCCTTTGGGGGCGGTTTCGGTCTAGGCGCTCCAGCATGAACGAAAGCGCTACTGCAACCGACAACGCCCTGACCATCGACACGATCCGCGCCGCAGCCGCCCGGATTGGTGACGCGGTGGTGCACACGCCCACGCTCTATTCGATAACGCTGTCGAAAATGACCGGCGCGAACATCTGGCTCAAGTTCGAGAACCAGCAGTTCACCGCTGCCTACAAGGAGCGCGGCGCGCTCAACAAGCTGTTGCAGCTCGATCCGGCTGACCTCAAGCGCGGCGTGATCACCGCTTCGGCGGGCAATCACTCGCAGGGCCTGTCATACCACGGCACCCGCCTCGGCGTGCCGGTCACCATCGTGATGCCGCGCACCACGCCCACGGTGAAGGTGATGCAGACCGAGAGCGTGGGCGGCAAGGTCGTGCTCGAAGGTGAGAACTTCGACGAGGCCTATGCCCATGCGCGCAAGCTGGAGGCCGAACTGGGCCTCACCTTCGTCCATCCGTTTGACGATCCGGCAGTGGCGGCAGGGCAGGGCACCGTGGCGCTGGAACTGTTTGCCGATGCACCCGAGATCGATACGCTGGTGGTGCCCATCGGCGGCGGCGGGCTGATCTCCGGCATGGCCACCGTGGCCAAGGCCATCGCCGAGCAGGAAGACCGCCAGATCGAAGTGATCGGCGTTCAGGCGCGGCTCTATCCGAGCATGTACGCCTGCACCAAGGGCGAGGACATGCCGAGCGGCGGCGACTCGCTGGCCGAGGGCATTGCGGTGAAGGAGCCGGGCAAGTTCACCCGCGAAGTGGTGGCAAAGCTGGTCGACGACATCGTGCTGGTTGACGAGCCACACCTCGAAACGGCGG
>CENV01011337.1_pt1 | contig 94962 bp, 71 predicted proteins | sample 530231 | NCBI WGS metagenome assembly CENV01 (sample SAMEA2619815, study PRJEB7988) | marine metagenome | biome: marine biome (ENVO:00000447); feature: surface water layer (ENVO:00002042); material: "saline water (ENVO:00002010), including plankton (ENVO:xxxxxxxx)" | depth 5 m
GCTGGTGCCCTCAACCCGCGCCGCACGCACGATCACCGAGGCCTTTGTGCGCCATGCCGGCGAGACGGGCAGCAAGGGCCTGCTGTTGCCGCGCATGGTGCAGGTGGGCGATCTCGATCTCGATGAGGCGCTCGGGCCCTTGTTCGATTCGCTCGGTGCGGGCGCAGCGGTGCCCCCGGCGGCGGACCCGGTGCGGCGGACCTTGCGGCTCGCTCAGCTGATCGGTGAGGTCGAGGGCGACAAGGCTCCCACAGGCGCGGCGCTGATGCGGCTTGCCACCGAGACCGGGCGGGTGATCGACCGGCTGCTGATCGAGGATATCGAGCCGCAGGACCTGCTGAGCGAGCGGGTGATCGGCATCCTCGCCGCCAACTCCGACCACTGGCGTGACAATCTGGCGCTGTTCGCCAAGGTGCAGCTGTTGTGGCGCGACCAGCTGGCCGAGCGCGGCGAACTCGACATGTCGGCACGGCGCAACCTGCTGTTTCGCGCGGCGGCCAGGCGGCTGCGCGAGGCACCGCCCGAGCACCCCATCGTTGCCGCGGGCGTCACCAGCGCCGCGCCTGCCTTGGCCGAGATGCTGCGCACCATCGCGCATCTGCCGCAGGGCGCGGTGATCCTGCCCGATTTCGACCTCTCGATGGACGAAGAGGTATGGGACGAACTCGGCCATGCAGGCGACCCCGCGCTGGACGAGCCGTTTGGCCGCGACGATGCGATCACCCATCCGCAGTATCACCTCAAGCTGCTGCTCGGGCGGATGGGCATTGCGCGCGAGGAGGTGCGCCCGTGGCACCGCGCTGGGCTTGGCAAGGGTCCGCCTGAGCGTAGTCACGCGATTTCGAGCCTGTTCCTGCCTCCGCTCGCCAGTCGGCGCTGGGCGGGTCTTCCGGCCAAGCAACGGCGTCTGGCCGGGGTGCGGCTGATCGAGGCGGGCAACCCCGAGGAAGAGGCTCAGGCCATCGCGCTGCTGGTGCGTGAGGCTCTGGACGAGCCCGAGCGGCGCGTGGCGGTGGTGACGCCCGACCGCGGGCTGGCCGCGCGGGTGTCGCAGCATTTGCGGCGGTGGAACGTGCGCGCCGACGATTCGGCGGGCGTTCCCCTCAGCCAGACGGCGGCGGGGCGGGTGTTGCTGCTGCTGGCCCAAGTGGGGGCCGAGCGCGCTGCGCCGGTGCCGCTGATGGCGTTGCTTGGCCATCCGCTGGTCGGGCACGAGGAGCGCGCCGACTGGCTGCGCGCTGTGCGCCGCCTCGAACTGCGGCTGCGCGGACCGCGCAAGGCCTCCGGGCTGGAGGAGCCGCGCAGGCTGGCGGACAAGGCTGGCGTCGGCGACTGGTGGCAGGAAGTAGAGCCGATCCTTGCGCCGCTGCTCGCAAGTGAGGTGCCGCTTGGATTGGCCGAGTGGCTCGATCTGCTCGCCGGTGCGGGCGAAGCGCTGTGCGGCGAGGCCTTGTGGGCGCGCGAGGACGGGCGCGCGCTGGCCGCCTTCATCGAGCAATGGCGGCTTCACGCACGCGAGGTGCCGGTGCTGTTCGCGCCCGACGAACTGCCGCGGGTGCTGCGCGATCTGCTTGATCAGGTGGCGGTGCGTCCGCTGTTCGGAGGGCATCCGCGCGTGGCGATCTATGGCCTGCTCGAAGCGCGGATGACGCGGGCTGACCTGGTGATCTGCGGCGGGCTGAACGAAGGCACATGGCCACCGGCCCCAGCGAGCGATCCGCTGCTGGCCCCGGCGGTGCTGCGCGCTCTGGGCGTGCCGGGGGCGGACTTCCGCATCGGCCTTGCCGCGCATGATCTTGCCGGAGCGCTCGGTGCGCCCGAGGTGGTGCTGACCCGCGCGCGGCGCGATGTTTCCGGCCCGGCCATTCCCTCGCGCTTTCTCCTGCGCGTGCGCGCTCTGCTCGGCGGTGACCTCACGGCGGCGGCTAGCGATGAGAAAACGCTCAAGCTGGCGCGCGAGCTGGACCCCGCGCCGATGGAAATCGCGCCCTATCCGGTCCCGGCGCCGATGCCCTCGGCGGACCAGCGGCGGCAGGACATTTCCGTCACCCAGCTTGACCGGCTGCGCTCCGATCCGTTCGAATTCTACGCCAACAAGATCATGGGCCTGCGCGATCTCGATGCGCTTGACGCCGATCCCGATGCCGCCTGGCAGGGCACGCTCGCCCACGCGATCCTTGAAAGCTGGCACAAGGGTGAAGGGCAGATTGAAGCGCTCGCCGACCGGCACCTTGCCGACATGCACGCGCACCCGCTGATGCGCGCGCTGTGGAAGCCGCGTCTGGTGCGCGCGCTGCAATGGATCGTGGCGCAGATCGCCGCCGATCCGGCCCGCCAACCGCTGGCCAACGGGATCGAGGCCAAGGGCGAAATGCATGTCGACGGCATCCGCATCCACGGCAAGGCTGACCGGATTGACCGGCTCGCCGACGGCACGCTGGCGATTGTCGACTACAAGACCGGCGGTCCGCCCACGGGCAAGCTGGTTGCGGCGGGCTATGCGCTGCAGCTCGGCACGCTGGGGCTGATCGCGCGGGGCGGCGGTTTCACCGGCATTGCCGGAGAGCCGACCCGGTTCGAATACTGGTCGCTGGGGCGCAGCAAGGATAGCGAGACCGGCTTCGGCTATGTCAAAAGCCCGCTCAAGCTGACCGCGCGCCAGAAGGGGATCGAACCCGACGACTTCCTCCCCGAAGCCGAGCGCTTCCTGCACGATGCGCTTGACCGTTGGATTCTCGGCGAGGAGCCGTTCACCGCCGGGCTCAACCCCGATGCGCCGGGCTACAACACCTACGATCATCTGATGCGGCTCGGCGAGTGGCAAGGGCGCGGGGACGAGCGATGAGCGGCGCGGTCTATCCCCTGCAGAACAACCAGATGCTGGCGGTCGATCCGGCGGACAGCGTGTGGCTGTCGGCCTCGGCGGGCACGGGCAAGACGCAGGTGCTGTCGGCCCGGGTGCTGCGGCTGTTGCTTGATCCGGCGGTGCGGCCCGAGCAGATCCTGTGCCTCACCTTCACCAAGGCGGGCGCGGCCGAAATGGCGGTGCGCGTCAACGAGGTGCTCGCCAACTGGGTGCGCATGCCCGCCGAGGCGCTGGCGGCGGACCTGCTCGCCATCGGTGCCAGCGCGGCCCCCGAAACGGTTGCGCGGGCGCGCAGTCTGTTTGCGAGCGTGCTCGATTGCCCCGGTGGCGGGCTGCGGATCGATACGATCCACGCCTTTGCGCAATGGTTGCTGGCGGCCTTCCCGAACGAGGCGGGGCTGGTACCGGGAACGCGCCCGATGGAGGACCGCGACCGCGATCTGCTGGCCTCGCAGGTGCTGGCCAATCTGGTCGAGGAGTGGGACAAGACCGATCCTGCTGCAATGGCTGCGCTGGAAGAGTTGAGCGTGCGGCTTGGCCCGGCGGAGGCGCGCAAGTGGCTGATGCGCTGCGCCGCCGCGCGCGAGGCGTGGTTCGGACCGGGTGCATGGCAACCACCCTTGCGCGGCCGGGTGTCGCATCTGGTCGGTCTGCCTGCAGAGACCAGTATTGCAGACTTGGCCGGAGCCTGCGCCGATGGGAGCGCCGGGATCGAGTTGCTGCGCCAGATCATGTGGGCTTACGATGGCTGGGGCGCGGCGAGCGGGCAGAAGTTCTCAACCGCCATCGGCGAATGGCTGCTCGGTTCGCCCGAGGAGCGCTTTGCCACCAGCGGCGCACTGATGGGCGAGCTGTTCAACGACAAGGGCATGCTCAAATACCAGAACAATCTGGTGAAGGCCGATCCTGCGGTGGAGATGATCGCGGTCGATGCGCTCGCATGGCTCGACAAGGTGCGCCAGCAGGCGGCTTTACTGGAACTGGTCGAGGTGCTGACACCCGCGCTTGAACTCGGGCGGCGTTATGCGCTGGCCTGGGACGAGGCGAAACTGCGCGAGGGGCTGGTCGATTTCGATGACCTCATTCGCCGCGCCGCCGTGCTGCTGGCCGATCCGGGGCAGGGCGAGTGGATCCGCTACAAGCTTGACCGGCAGTTCGACCACATCCTCGTCGACGAGGCGCAGGATACCAATGCCAGCCAGTGGGCGATCATCGACGCGCTGACGGACGACTTCTTCGCCGGCATCGGCGCTGCGGGTGAGCGCCAGCGCACGATCTTCGTGGTCGGCGATTACAAGCAGGCGATTTTCGGCTTTCAGGGCACCAGCCCCGACAACTTCCTCTCCAAGCGCGATGACTATGCCGAAAAGCTGCGCCAGCGTGTCGCCAATGCGGGGCAGCTGCGCGAGAAACTGCACTGGCGCGAGTTGCAGGACCTCGACCTCGGTCGCTCCTACCGCACCTCGCAGCATGTCCTGAGCTTCGTTGACGAGGCGATCGACGCCATCGGCCACCCGGCCTTCGGACTGGACGAACGCCCCGCACCGCATGTTGGCGACCATCGCCCCGGCCTTGTCACGCTGTGGGCGCCGGTGCCGGGCAAGGTCGACGAAAGCGACGAGGAAGACGGACCCGAACTGCGCGTGTCCGAGCCCGAGCGGCGCATGGCGGACAAGATTGCGCAGTCGATCCTCAAAATGTGGAACGGCGGCTTTGCGCTCAGCAAGGGCGGGCATCGCAATGCCACGCCGGGCGATTTCATGGTGCTGGTGCGCAAGCGGCGCGAGTTGGCCGGGCTGATCGTCGCGCGGCTGCATGCGGCGGGTGTGCCGGTGGCGGGCGTCGACCGGCTTCGCCTTGCCGCGCCGCTGGCGGTGCAGGACCTGATGGCGGCGCTGCGCTTTGCCGCGCAGCCGAGCGACGACCTGCAACTGGCGAACCTGCTCGTCTCCCCGCTGATCGGGTGGAGCCAGGAACAGTTGCTCGAACACGGCTATCGCGGTGATAGCGGCAAGAGCCTGTGGCGGCATGTCTATGACAATCCGCACCCCGATGCGGTGGCAGCGCGCACCATGTTGCTCGACCTGCTCGCGCGCGCCGATTTCGAGGTGCCGCAGGCGTTGCTGCACTGGATTCTGGTTGGCCCGTGGCAGGGGCGGCGCAAGCTGCTCGCGCGGCTTGGCAGCGAGGCCTCCGACCCCATCGACGAGCTGCTCAACGCCGCGTTCCAGTTTGCCGCCAGCAACACGCCGAGCCTGCAGGGCTTCATCCGCTGGTTCGACGCAGGCGAGGGCGAATTGAAGCGCGAGGCTGAGGGTGGCGGCGATTTCGTGCGGGTGATGACGGTGCACGGCTCGAAGGGCTTGCAGGCGCCTATTGTGATCCTCGCCGATGCCTGCGGCGATCCCGACAAGGGTATGGCGAGCGGGCTTGAGCTGGCCGAGGAACCCATCGGTGGCGGCACGACGCGCACCATCCCGCTGCTGCCGCTCGGCAAAGACGAGCGCGTGGGCCCGGTCGCAGAGGCAGCCGATGCCGCCAAGACCGCCGAGCGCGAAGAGCACTGGCGCTTGCTGTACGTCGCCATGACGCGGGCCGAGGAGGCACTGTTCATCGGCGGCGCGCTCGGGAAGAGGGAGCAGGAGCCTGCGCCTGACAGTTGGTATGCCCGCCTTGCTCCGCTGTTCGCCAGCGATCCGCTCGAGGATGACATCTGGGGTGCCCGCAGCGAACGCGGTGAGCGCGCGCCCGACTTTCCACATCGCAGCCAGCAGGCGCTGCCGATCCTTGAAGTGCCGCCACGTTGGGCGACCACGCCGGTTGGCGAAGAGCCGCGTCCGCCGCGTCCGCTCGCGCCCAGTTCCGCCGCGACCGAAGAGCGCGGGGCCGATCCGCCGCTGCCGGTGGCGCAGGCGGCGATTGCGGCAAGGCGCGGGGTGCTGATCCACGCGCTGCTCGAACGCCTGCCCGATGTGCCCGTGGATATGCGGCCTGCAGGTGGACGGGCTTGGCTGGCGCGCCATGGCAGCGATCTTGCCGAGGCCGAGCGCGAGGAAATGCTCGACCGGGCGCTCGCCGTTCTGGCCGAGCCGGATTGGCGCGATCTGTTCGGCCCCGATGCGCTGGCCGAAGTGCCGCTCGCCGCCGTGGTGGGGAGCGAGGTGGTCGCGGGCACGGTTGACCGGCTGCTGGTGACGCCTGAGAGGATCGTTGTCGCCGATTTCAAGACCGCGCGCCGTCCTCCCGCAGGGCTGGCCGAGGTGCCGACGTCCACATTGGCGCAGATGGCGGCCTATGTCGCGGCGCTGGAGGTGATCTATCCGGGGCGCTTGGTGGAGGCTGCGGTGCTCTATACACAGGTTCCGCGCCTGATCGCCTTGCCCCAAGCGGTGCTCGCAGCGCACAAGCCCGGCTTTGCGGACAGCGACTAAACCTATTGTCCGCGCATATTGTCCCGCCACAGGCAATGACTAGATAGCACGACAGACAAGGAGATTTTCCGATGGCAACCAAAGCAGTAACCGACGCCAGCTTCCAGTCCGACGTGCTCGAGGCCGACAAGCCCGTGCTGGTGGACTTCTGGGCCGACTGGTGCGGCCCGTGCAAGATGATCGCCCCGGCGCTCGAAGAGATTTCGGACGAGCTGGAAGGCAAGGTGGACATCGTGAAGATGGACATCATGGAGAACCCGGACATTCCCGGCCAGATGGGCGTTCAGTCGATCCCGTTCCTGGCGCTGTTCTCGGGCGGCAAGGTTGTGGCGCACCAGATGGGCGCAGCGCCCAAGAACGCGCTCAAGACCTGGCTTGAAGACAACCTCTGATCGGTAAGGTTTAGGCGGGCAGGGCGGTGAGCCGCTCTGCCATGTCCTGCCAAAGCTCGGGGGATGCGGCGCCGATCAGGCCCTTTCGGTCCCATTCATCAACGCGGTAGGTAGAGCCATCGGGCCGTGCGGCCTTGCCACCTGCTTCGTTGAGCCACAGCACGCCAGCGGCATGGTCCCAGGCGAGTGTGCGTTCGAAGATCGACACATCGTTGGTGCCGAGCGCAAGGCGCGGATATTGCTCGGCGGCGCAATAGGGGATGTCGACCAGGCGGTAGTGCGGGGCGATATGCGCCGCCATAGTCTCGCGTTTGGTCTCATCCATGAACAGCAGTGAGATTGCGGCGACCGGCTGATCTTCGCCGGTAGGGGCTGCTTTCACCCTTTCGCCGTTCACAAAGGCTCCCTTGCCCTTGTGCGCGACGCAGAGCCTGCCGGTGAGACAATCGAAAATCCAGCCGGTGTGCGCTTCGCCGCCCGATGCCATGGCCAGCAGAATGCCGAAGGGCGGCTTTCCGGCCGCAAAATTGCGTGTGCCGTCGACGGGATCGATAATCCAGCAATCGCCTTTGAGCCGTTCGAGTACAGCGGGATCGGCATGGGCTGCTTCCTCGCCAACCACGCCGAGGCCCGGCAGGATCTTCGCCAGACCCTCGGCAAGCATCGCTTCGGCCTCGCGATCGGCCACGGTCACCGGGTCGTTGCCGCCCTTGTCCTCTATTTCACTGGCTTGCAGATTGCGGAAGCGCGGGAGAATTGCGCGCTCTGTCACCCGCCGCAAAAGCATTTCGACTTCGCGGTGAAAGCTCTCGATCTCGCTCGCGGAGGTCATTTCAGGAGCGATAGTCGGCGTTGATCGAGATGTAACCGTGGGTGAGATCGCAGGTCCAGACCGTGGCTTGGCCGTCGCCAAGGCCAAGATCGACGGTGAGATCGACCTCATCGCCCGCCAGATGCTTGGCGACGGGTGTTTCGTCATAATCGGCCAACGGCAGGCCGTCCTTCGCAGCCCAGACCCCGCCAAAGGCAATGCCGAGCTTGTCGCGGTCCGCCGGTTCGCCCGCCTTTCCGACCGCCATCACCACGCGGCCCCAGTTGGCATCGCCGCCCGCAATGGCCGTCTTCACAAGCGGAGAGTTCGCGATGGCGAGGCCGACCTTGCGCGCGCTTTCGTCCGAGGCCGCGCCCTGAACACTCACCGCGATAAACTTGCTGGCACCTTCGCCATCCCGCACCACGAGTTGGGCAAGCTGGCGGCAGACATCGTGCAACGCCGCGGCAAAGGCGTCTGCGCCTGCGTCCTCGACGCTGGTGAGCGGAGCATGGCCCGCCTTGCCGGTGGCGAAGGCGAGCACGGTGTCGCTGGTCGAGGTGTCGCTGTCGACGGTGATGCAGTTAAAGGTCGCGTCGCTCGCCGCGCTGAGGCAGGCTTGCAGGAACGCAGGCTCGACCGCCGCATCGGTGAAAATGTAGCCGAGCATGGTCGCCATATCGGGCGCGATCATGCCCGAGCCCTTGATGATCCCGTTAATCGTCACCTTCGTGTCGCCGATCATAGCGGTGGCGCTGGCGCCCTTGGCGAAGGTGTCGGTGGTGCCGATGGTGTTGGTGGCGTCCTCGAAGGTGCAGGGATCGGCGCTGAGCGCGGCCGCCACGCCTGCTTCGGCCTTGTCCTTGGGCAGCGGCACGCCGATCACACCAGTGGAGGAGACCAGTACCTCGGCAGGCTCGCAGCCGAGATGGGCGGCGACCTGGGCCATGATCTGCTCGACCGCCTCGCGCCCGCGATAGCCGGTAAAGGCGTTCGAATTGCCCGCGTTGACGATCAGCGCCCTCGCGTGGCCGAGCTTTACCTGCTCCCGGCCTAGCTCGACTTCCGAAGAACAGCAGACATTGCGCGTGAACACGCCCGCAACCGAGGTGCCTTCAGCGAGTTCAGCAAAGGTGAGGTCGCAGCGGTCCCACGTCTTGTACTGCGCACGCGCAACGCGCAGCGTCACGCCGGCGACCGGCTCCATGGCGGGGAAGGGTTTGGCGAGCGGGGAGGTGGCGATGTCCATCAATTAACCTGCGATAAAGTGAGCGACCTTAAGACCATGCCATGATCTCAAGCATCATCCTGCTGGCCCTAGGCTCGGTATCGCAAGAAAGCCAGATCGCACCGCCGGCGGAAAAAAGTGATGCCGCATCCGCTCCTGTGCCCCTCACCGATCCCGAGAGCTGGATTGTCGGCTATTCTCGACATGCGCGTCACCTCGGATTGGAAGGGGAAGTGTCGGTGAGGCTCACGATCAATAGCGACGGCCGGGTCGTATCTTGCTCTCTTGAGAGCAGCTCGGGTCATGAGATACTGGACAATTGGACCTGCAAGCAGCTCATCCGTAACGCGAGCTTCGAGCCCGCCAGCAATAGTGGCGGGCAGCATAGCCTTCGTACCTATCCCTATCGCCACATCTGGACGTTGGACCAACCGGATGCGCCGCCAGGGTGGGCGTATGAGCGCACTCCGGGATAGACTTCGCCTGAACAATCGCTATCTGGGCCAGTGATGTTTCGTCGTCTTTTGACCCTGCTTGCTGTTATTTCAGGCTTTGCGCTTGTCGCAGAGCCTGCGCGTGCGGTGGAAGCGGATGTGGTCTCGATGGCGCAGGCGGCAGATAGCGGCGACTGTTCGACGATCGTTGCCGTTCCGCTCGAACTCTCGGTTGGCCGGGCCACCAGCGCTCCAACGCGCGGCCCTTGTGGCGAGCGTCCGGTCGTCGTGTGGAGCCCCACGGTCCAGCTTCGGGTTGACCGCGCGCTAGAATAGCGCCCGCGCGCGTTTCCTTGCGCGCCTTCCAAACGCCAGTTTATTCGCCGCGGAGCACCCTGCGCGGCCTGTTCATATTCATAGTCAGGAATCCACCCCATGTGGCAGTCTATCGCCAAATCCCTGTTCGGCTCTTCCAACGACCGGTACATCAAGTCGCTTGAGAAAATCGTGGCCCGGATCAACGGCCTGGAAGAGCAGATCGCGGACTTCTCCGACGACGAATTGCGCGCGCAAACGGCCAAGTTCCGCCAGAAAATCGAAGAAGGTCAGTCTCTCGACGACCTGATGCCAGAGGCCTTCGCCACCGTTCGCGAGGCTTCGAAGCGCGTTTACGGGATGCGCCACTTCGATGTGCAGCTGATCGGCGGCATCGTGCTTCACCGCGGACAGATCGCCGAGATGAAGACCGGCGAAGGCAAGACGCTGATGGCGACGCTGGCCGTCTATCTCAATGCGATCGAGGGCAAGGGTGTCCACGTTGTTACCGTGAACGAATACCTTGCTCGGCGCGATGCGGAGGAGATGGGCCGGCTCTACAGCTTCCTCGGCCTCACCGTTGGCGTGATCGTGCCCAACCTGCCCGAGCCCGCCCGACGCGAAGCCTATGCCGCCGATATCACCTACTCGACCAACAACGAGCTTGGGTTCGATTACCTGCGCGACAACATGAAGCATTCGCGCAACCAGATGGTGCAGCGGCCCTTCAATTTCGCCATTGTCGACGAGGTCGATTCCATCCTGATCGACGAGGCGCGTACCCCGCTGATCATCTCCGGCCAGACCGAGGACAAGTCCGAGCTCTACATGTCCATCGATGCGGTGGTGAAGGAGCTGGAGGAGGAGTATTACGAGACCGACGAGAAGTCTCGGAACGTCCATCTGACTGAGGACGGCGTCGAAACCATGGAGCAGCGCCTGTTCGCTGCCGGATTGCTCGCGACTGACAATCTCTACGATATTGAGAACACACAGGTCGTCCACCATCTCGACCAGAGCCTGCGGGCGGTGAAGCTGTTCAAGAAGGACACCGACTACATCGTCAAGGACGACAAGGTCATCATCATTGACGAGTTCACCGGGCGCATGATGGACGGTCGCCGCTGGTCGAACGGCCTGCATCAGGCGGTCGAGGCGAAAGAGGGCGTGGAGATCCAGCCCGAGAACCAGACCATGGCCTCGATCACCTTCCAGAATTACTTCCGCATGTACCCCAAGCTTTCGGGCATGACCGGCACCGCCGCCACCGAGGCGTCCGAGTTCTACGACATCTACAAGCTCGACGTGGCCGAGATCCCGACCAACCTGCCGATCGCGCGCATCGACGAGGAAGACCAGTTCTACAAGAACACGCTCGACAAGTTTGCTGCCATCGCCAAGGCGATCAAGGAGAAGCAGGAAATCGGTCAGCCGGTGCTGGTCGGCACCGTCTCGATCGAGAAGAGCGAACTGCTCAGCCAGTTCCTCGACAAGGAAGGCGTGAAGCACAATGTGCTGAACGCCCGCATGCACGAGCGCGAAGCCCATATCGTGGCACAGGCGGGCCGTTTCGGCTCCGTTACCATCGCTACCAACATGGCCGGGCGCGGCACCGATATTCAGCTCGGCGGCAACCTCGATTTCCGCATCGGCGATGAACTGAGCGAGATGGAAGACGGTCCCGAGAAGGACGCCGCCATTGCCCGCATCAAGGAAGAGATCGCGGTCGAAAAGGCCCGCGTGCTGGAGGCCGGCGGCCTGTTCGTGCTCGGAACGGAGCGCCATGAAAGCCGCCGCATCGACAACCAGCTCCGCGGCCGTTCGGGCCGTCAGGGTGACCCGGGTCTGTCGCGCTTCTACCTCTGTCTAGAAGACGATCTGCTGCGCATCTTCGGGCCGGACACCCTGTTCTCCAAGATGATGAATTCGAACCTCGAAGACGGCGAGGCGATTGGCTCGAAGTGGCTGTCCAAGGCTATCGAGACCGCCCAGAAGAAGGTCGAGGCGCGCAACTATGAGATGCGCAAGCAGGTCGTGGAATACGACGACGTGATGAACGACCAGCGCACCGTGGTTTACGAACAGCGCGCCGAAATCATGGACTCCGAGAAGGTCGATGACGTGGTCGAGGAGATGCGCCGCGATGCGATCAACGCAATCGTGACGGCGAGTTGCCCGCCCGGCTCCTATCCTGAGCAGTGGGACGTGGAATCGCTCAAGGCCAAGGTCGAGGACGTGATGGGCGAAACGCCGCCGTTCGACGACTGGCTTGAGGAAGAACAGGTCGACCCCGAACTGATCGAGGAACGGCTGCAGGCGATGGCCGAGGAGAAGCTCGCCGGGCGCGTGGCGCAGTTCGAAGCGGACGTGTGGCATGCCAACGAGAAGGGCATCCTGCTCGAACGGCTCGACAATCACTGGAAAGAGCACCTCGCCACGCTCGATGCGCTGCGGCAGGTGGTGTTCCTGCGTGCCTATGCCCAGAAGACGCCGATCAACGAGTATAAGCAGGAAGCTTTCGGCCTGTTCGAGAACATGCTCGATTCGCTGCGCGAGGATGTGACGCGCGTACTGCTGACCGCGCAGTTCCGTGTGGCGCAGCCTGCCCAGCAGGCGCCGCTGCCCGAATTGCCCGATTTCCTCACCGGCCACATCGACCCGCTTTCGGGCGAAGACAATTCTAACGATGGCGACGGCTCGGCACGATTTGCACCGCTGTTCGGTTCGCTGGCCGGGTCTCCGGTAGCGGGTGTTGGGCCGGGTGGGGCCGAGACAAACGATCCGTACAAGGACCAGAACGTTAACCGCAATGCGCCTTGCCCGTGTGGCTCGGGCAGTAAGTACAAGCACTGCCACGGTGCGGTTTAGGCCGCTGGCCTCTTGTGTGAACCGTAACGCCCGTTAATAACACCTCCACAATGGAGGAGAGGGCAATGCGAATTTCTGGGCCGGGTAAGGCGCGTTATCATGGATAAGCGCCTTCCTCCCTTGCTGGTGGCGGTGTTCATCAACATCGCCGGGTTCAGCCTGATCCTGCCGCTGCTGCCGTTCTATGGGCAGGTGTTCGCAGCCAGCTCGTTCGAGATCGCGCTGCTGTTCGCGGCCTATTCGTTCGGCAACGTGTTCGGCGAGATTTTCTGGGGCCGCCAGTCTGATAGCTGGGGGCGGCGCAAGGTGTTCTACGTCACCACCTTCGTTGCCGGGCTCACCTATATCGCCTTTGCCTTCGCACCGAACCTATGGGTGGCCGTGGCCATTCGCATCGTCAGTGGGTTCTTTTCGGGCACGCTCAGTGTCGCCCAGGGCTTCATCGCCGATGTTTCCACGCCCGAGCGACGGGCCAAGACCATGGGCTACTTCGGGGCGGCTTTTTCGCTCGGCTTTGCGTTTGGGCCGGTGCTGGGTGGTCTGTTCGCGGGCGAGGAAGTGGCCGCGCAGAGCTTCCATGTCCCGATCCTGATTGCAGGGGCGCTGTCGATTGCGGCCAGTATCTGGTGCTTCCTTGTGCTGCGCGATGCGGTTGAGCCAGGCGGGAAGGGCAGGCCACTGCCGAAATACTCGGAGGCTTTCGCTTTCGTTTCGTCCGAGCCGTTGCTTTCGCGCCTGTTCGTGATCTCGTTCTTTGGCATTGCCGCCTTCGCCTCAATGGAGGCGATCTATGGCCTGTGGAGCGAGGCCAATTTCGGGTGGAGCGCAAAGGACCTGGGTTGGGCGTTCCTTGCGATCGGCGGCGGCGGGCTGTTTGCGCAGCTGGTGTTGATCGGTCCGCTGGTGGCCCGCTTTGGCGAGGCGCGGGTGATATTGATCGGGCTTGCCTGCCTCGTGTTGGCGATGGTGTTGCAGCCGATTATCCGTACACCCTTTACTGGGGTGGCCCTGATGGGCCTGTTGATGACCGGGCATAGCCTGGCGTTTCCATCAGCGGGCGCTCTGCTCAGCCGCAACACTCCGCCCGAGCGGCAGGGCAGCACGATGGGGCTGTTGATGGCCTCCAACGCGATCGGACGTATTCTGGCCCCGCCAGCTTTTGGCGCGCTGTTCGCGCTGGGCATGGATGTGCCGTGGTATGCGGGAGCGGCGATGATCGGGCTTGCCGCGCTGATTGGATTGCAGGCGGTGCGCCTGCTCGATGCCAAAGAGGTGGCAGCAGCTTCGGCTTGATAGAATTTGTAGCTTGTCTTGGCGGTAGCCACCGGTAGCTTCGCGCGACTGCCAAGGGAGCCCCTCTATGAAACCTATGTTCAGCGCCAGCCTCGCCGCCCTCCTGCTATCCAGCGCTATGCCCGCATTCGCGCAGCATCCTGACGATCCCGCAGTCGCAATTGCAATGGCCGTTGCCGATGATCGCCGTCCTGATGACGACACTGCGCGCGATGCGCTGCGCAAGCCTGCTGATATCGTCGAATTTGCCGGGGTCGTGCCCGGCATGACAGTGGCCGAAATCGCACCCGGTGGCGGCTATTACACGCGCGTGCTTGCGGCCAGCGTTGGCGTGGAAGGCAAGGTCTATGCCCTGATGCCCGACTTCTTTGCTAGTCGTCCCGGTGGGCTCGATGCAATCAACGCAATCGCCTCCGAGTATGGCAATGTCGAGGTGGTGGTGGTCGACGACTATGCCACGCTGGCCTTGCCCGAGCCGGTCGACCTGTTTTGGACGACGGAGAATTACCACGATCTCGCCAATGGCGACGTGGCGACCGTGAATGCGGCGGTGGTGGAAGCGCTGAAGCCCGGCGGGATATACTTTGTCGAAGATCACGCGGCACCCGGCACCGGCCTTTCGGCCACGTCGACCATTCACCGGATCGACCCGATGGCGGTCATCGCTCAGGTGACCGAGGCCGGGATGCTGCTCGAAGCGACCAGCGACTTGCTCGCCAATCCGGCCGATCCGATGACGGTGAGCCCGCGCGAAGCCGAGCCGACCAGCGCAAAGTTTGCCCTGCGCTTCGTCAAACCCGACTAGCGGTAGCGCGCCGGGGCCTGCAGCACGGCGTTCGCGATGAGCATGTCGAGCCCATCGAGATAGCCGCGCGTCGCCGGGTCCTGCGCGAAGCCGACCACCAGTCCATCACCGCGCTCCTGCGCCATCAGGTAGGGCTTGAATGCCATCTGCCGCCGGTTCTCGTTCCAGATATAACCGCTGGCGAGTAGATCGTCGGGCGCGGCGTAGCGCACGGCATTGGTCCCTGTTCCGCGCGCGAGCGGGGTGTAGATCAGGTTGCCGTTAGCATTGACCACGGGGCCTGCCTCGTAGCCCGCCGAGAGGATCGTGTCGGGATCGATCGCGGTATTGAGCAAGGCCCCGGGCAGCACGTCGGGCAAGGCATCGGGATTGCCGATCATGCGGCGATATTCGGCCAGATTGGCAATATCGGTGCCGGGCGCGACAGAGCCTTCGCTTGATGGCTTCTCCTTGGCGTTCTGCGCCGCGACCGCTTCCTCGGGCCGGGTGGCAAGCAGCGGGTTTTCACCTCGGTTGAGGTTCATGATCGACCGGCCGATGGCGACGAGCACGCCGCCCTCTTCGGCAAAGTCGGCGAGTGCCGCAACGCCACTGGCGCCGAGTGCACGGGCCGGGCTGCCATCGGGCACGATTAGGACGTCGTAGTGGCCAAGGTCGGCCCGGCTCACACGTCCGGTGCGGATAGGCGCGACAGGCATCCCGAGCCGCTGCTCGATCACATAACGCAGCGCCCCGGCGGAAGTCGCGGACACGCCGTCGTCCCAGAGCATCGCAATGCGCGGCGCGGTGAGCACGGCGACCGATTCACTACCCAGGTTGGGGCCTTCTTCGACCCAACCGCTGGCCAGCGCGCGCGTCTCGGCACCGATTGTGCGGGCGAGCGCGTTAAGCTCGTCGAGCTTGCCAGGATTGGCCGCGGCGGTGAACACGACCGAGCCGCGCGGATAGGTGCTGCCTCCGGTGGAGAAAGCTTCCGTGCTGGAACGCCCGGTCAGCCCCGCGCGCAGGGCTTCTGCCACCAGTCGGACTTGCCCGCTGTCGCTCCAGGGCACGACCAGGCCGAATGCGCCGGGCGCTTCGGTGCGGTCGGGCAGGGGAGTGTCGGCGGCCAATGCAGTGCCACCTGTGGTATCGGCGCATAGCGAGACGTCGACGCCCGACATCAATCCAAGCGACCACGCGGTTGAATCGTACAGCTCGTGCGGCAGGTCGCGGTTGCGGCGATCCTCCTGCTCGGCGATGAAGAATGCGGGCAGGTCGGTCTGTTCATCGAGCAATGACCGCACCAACCGCCCAGTGCCCTGTTCGCGCGGCACCGCAAGGTAGCCTTGCGGATAGCTTTTGCCGCAGACGTTCGCAGGGCCGGCCACCCGCTGCACGGCAATGCCCTGCAAGGCGAGGCGGCGGCCGAGCTGCTCTGCATTCCAGCGGCGCGAGGCCAGATCGATCACATAGGTGCCGCGTCCAGCTTCGCCATCGGCGGCGCTACGGCGATAGTCGGCGTAGTCCGAGAGAAAGCGGCGGGCGTTGCTGGCCACGGTGTAGGCGGTGGCCAGCGTGGTGGTGAAATGGTTGCGCACCCCATCGCCATAGGACAGCACGGAGCCGTCGGGTCGTTCGTAAACAAGCCCGCGCGCGCTCGCCTGCTCGAAGGTCATGCCGATGGCGCCATTGAGCATGGGCCAGCTGTCGCCGTAGCCGGGATAGAAGGCGTCGTAGACTTCACGGGTATAGTAAGGCTGGCCGATGGCATCGAGCGCGGCTGCATTGTTGCGGCCAAGCAGTTGCTGCGCCGCGATCTGGCCGGAGGTGATGTTGGGATTGATGGGGTTGGCCACTGGCGGCATGAAGTAGGTGCTGTCGCCGCCCATTTCGTGGGCATCGACGAAGACCACCGGCTGCCAATCGCGCACGGACGCGACCTTGCCGCGCGTTTCGGGCTGGGTCAGCGCGAACCAGTCTCGGTTGAGATCGAATAGGTAGTGATTGACCCGCCCGCCGGGCCAAGGCTGGTCGTGCTCGGCGGTGTCGGGGTCTGCCTGCGGTTCCAGGCCACTCGCGGCAACGAAGCTTTGCACGAAGCGGTTGCGACCATCGGGATTTTGCGAGGGGTCGATGATGACGACGCTGTTGGCAAGGATCGTGTCGACCGTGGCGTCACCCTCGGAGGCGAGCAGGTGATAGGCAAGGGCAAGCGCGGCATCGGTTGAGGAAATCTCGTCGCCGTGAACGCCGTAGGAAAGCCAGGTGACGGGCACCGTGCGCTCGATAATGGCGCTTGCCTCTGCCGGGGCGAGGCCGCGGGCAAGCTCGCCCATATCGGCCTTGATCGCGTCGATCCGCGCCATGTTTTCAGGGCTGGCGATCACCGCATAGATCAGCGGACGGCCTTCCCAGCTCTGCGCATATTCGACCAGCCGAACCCGGTCCGGAGCCGCTGCTGCCAGCGTCTCCATATAGAGCAGGACATCGGCGGGTGTGGTGATGGCATCGCCGGGCACATGGCCGACGACGCTCTGCAGTTCGGGAATATCAGGATCGAAGGTGCCGGGAAGAAGCGACTGGGCGGTAAGCGGGGTGGCGGCAAGCAGGCTGGCAGCGCCGAGCAAAGCGGCGCGGACAATGGTGTGGCGGATCATCGGGCTTCCCTGTCGTGTTGTGAGGGACACGATGATAGGATTGGCCGCCTTAAGCAAGCGGCCACGCGCAAACTTTCGCCAAAAGGTAATACCGGGCGCAGAAGGGGTGCCCGCAAAGCGGGTTATCGCACTGATATGAAGTGGAAAATGGCTCCCCGAGTAGGATTCGAACCTACGGCCAAGTGATTAACAGTCACCTACTCTACCGCTGAGCTATCGGGGAGCAGCCTCAGGCAGGTGAGGGCCTATATGGGGGTGATTCCGGTTTGGCAAGAGGGTGATTTGCTTCATTTCACGAAGCTGTCGAAATCGGGCCCAACGCCTAGTGCGCAAACTGCTCCGAGACGATCCGTTCATCGAGCGCCTGACCGGGATCGAACAGCATGATCATCTCCTTGTCGCGCGCGATAGCCACCTTCACCTCGGCCACGTCGCGCACTTCCTTCTGGTCCGCCACGACCGCCACTGGCCGCTTGGCTGGTTCGTTGACGCGGAAGGTGACGGTCATCCAGTCGGGCAGGATCGCGCCCGACCAGCGGCGCGGACGGAAGGGGCTGATCGGTGTCAGAGCGAGCATCTGCGAATCGAGCGGGAGGATCGGACCGTTGGCCGACAGGTTGTAGGCCGTCGAACCGACGGGGGTGGCGAGCAGCACGCCATCGCCGACCAATTCTGGAATGCGCACGCGCTCGTTCACGGAAATCTCGATCTTGGCGGTCTGGCGCGTTTCGCGCAGCAGGCTGACCTCGTTGATCGCGTAATAAGATGTGGTCTCACCGCTCTGGGTGGTGGCGGTCATGCTTAGCGGAGACACGCGCATCTTCTTGGCGCGGTTGATGTGCTCGGCAAGGCTGCTGGCGCCGTGCCAGCGGTTCATCAGGAAGCCGACCGTGCCGAGGTTCACTCCATAGACCGGGAGCTTGCGCCCGGTGTCGAGCATGTGGTGCAGGGCGTCGAGCATCGAGCCGTCACCGCCCAGCGCGACCACGCAGTCTGCCTCTTCCACCGGCACGAACGTGACCTTTTCGCTCAGGTCTCGCGCGGCCGCCTGGGCGCGTTCGGTCTCCGAATGGAGCAGCGCCAGCTTGGTGTATTCGTGCTCGGCCATTAAAGGGTCCCCGCGGAAATGCCGCCGCTGTAGTATGAACCGCCGTCCCGATTTGCAACGTATGCAATTGCGGGCGGGCATTTCGCGCCGAGATGGCGCAGGGGGCGGTCGATGGAAAGACATGAGACCGAGTGTCATGACCCGCTGACCGGGGTGTGCAATGCGAAGGCCGCCCTGCAGCAGCTCGGCGAATGGCAAACAGGCGCCGACCCCGGGCAGGTTGCCCCGATCCACGCCATGCTGCTATCCTTGAAGCGCTTCTCCGCCGTGAACCTCGCCTACGGCGAAGTGGCGGGCGATCGCGCCTTGGTCGAGGTCGCGGGCCGCATTGCCGCCTTTGCCCGGGCCGAGTTCGGCCATGAGTGGCTGGTCGCCCGCGTCACTGGCAGCACCTTTCTTATTGCGGCGATGGAAGCTGCCAGCCGCGAGCGCTGGCAATGGTTGGCCGAAGAGCTTGCTCTCGACATTGCGCGCCCGCTTGCCAGCATCGAAGCACCCGCGCCGGTCCGGCTGTGGCCGCGCATGGCGCTGTTGCGCGCTGTCGCTGGCGAAAGCCCGGAACGAATGGTCACGCGGCTCGGCGAGGCACTGGAAAGCGGACGGCATAATCCGGGCAAACGGTTCTGCTGGGTCGACGGCACGCGCTCTTTGCCTGGCCGCAGCGCGCACGAACTCGAAGCCGACCTGATCGGCGCGCTTGGCCGGGATGAGATCAGTATCGTCTATCAGCCGCAGTTCTGTTCCCGGACCGGCGCGATGGTCGGCGCGGAGGCGCTCGCGCGTTGGGAACATCCCACGCTTGGCCGGATTGGCCCGAGTGCCATGTTGGCCATTGCCGAGCGGGCCGATCACATCGGCCAGCTCTCGCGCCATATCGTGCGCAAGGCGCTTCTCGGGGCACGGGAATGGCCCCCGCATCTGAATATTTCGCTTAACGTTACCAGCGCGGACCTCGCCACTAGCGATTTTGCCACGGTGCTTGCCGATACGGCGAGCGAAGCGGGCATAGCGCCCGAGCGGGTTATCCTGGAAATCACCGAACAGGCACTGGTGATCGAACTGGACCGTTCGGCGCAGCGGCTGCAGGAGCTGGCTGATCGCGGGATGCAGATCGTGCTCGACGACTTTGGCGCGGGCTTCTGTAACTTTCGCTATCTCACCATGCTGCCACTGACCGGCCTGAAGCTTGACCGCTCGATGATCGAGAACCTCGCTGAAGATACGCGCGACCTGGCGGTGTTGCGCGGGATCGTCGCAATGGCGCGTGCGCTCGATCTCTATGTCGTGGCTGAGGGCGTGGAGAATCCGGCGCAAAAGCTGATTGTGTCGGCCGAGGGTTGTGTGAAGTGGCAGGGCTTCCTTGGTGCCCGGCCTATGACTGCAAGCGAACTGGCTTCCTTTAGCGGGGGCTGATGGCTAGGGGCGTGCGCCTGTTTGTTGTTTGCCAGAAGGAACTGCCATGCGATCGCTCGACGCCAGCCAGAAATACCCGATGGTCTTGCCTGACGGTACGGAGGTGAAGACCGTCGTTCATCTTAACCAGGTGATCGACCACCCGCGCATCGAGATCGGCGACTTCACCTATTTCGGCCACCTTGAGGTGCTTGACGACTACGCGGCGTTCCTCGCGCCGTACATCTATCCGCCGAGCAAGGAGAAGCTGGTGATCGGCAAGTTCTGCCAGATCGCCCACGGCGTACGGATCATCACCAGCTCGGCCAACCATGACACCAGCGGTTTTTCGACCTATCCCTTCGCCAACTTCATGCTCGATAGCAGCATGGAGATGGCCGACGTGGTCAAGTTGATGGACCTGCCCGATCGCAAGGGCGACACGGTAATCGGCAATGACGTGTGGATCGGCATGAATGCCATCATCATGCCGGGTGTCACCATCGGTGACGGGGCGATCATCTCGGCCGGGGCCGTGGTGGTGAAGGACGTTGCGCCTTACACAGTGGCGGGTGGCAATCCCGCGCGCGAGGTCAAGGCGCGTTACGATGCGGAAACGGTTGCCGCACTGCTGGACATCGCCTGGTGGGATTGGCCTGCAGACGTGATCAGCACGAACTTCAAGGCGATCGCCGGTGCCGATATCGCGGCCCTGCGTGCGGTAAAGCCGACCTAACCCTTCTTCGCCGCCTTGCGGGCGATCCCGCTTAGGCCCTTGGTCAGCTGGAACAGCCCGTTAAGCCTGCTTTCCGGATTGCCCCAGGCGCGCTCGATCACGAGCTTCATGTCGGGCCGCAGACGGGCGGTGCCTTGCAGGCGCTCGACATAGGCGAGCAGACCAGCGGGGTCGGCGAAGTCGTCATTGTGGAAGGTGACCAGCGTGCCGCGCGCGCCCACGTCGATCTTGGCGATGTTGGCGCCGATGGCCTGCTGCTTGATCTCGATCAGGCGAATGAGGTTCTTGGTCGGCGCGGGCAGGTCGCCGAAGCGGTCGATCATCTCGGCGGCCATAGCGTCGAGGTCGCCCTTGTTCTCGGCCTGGTTGAGGCGGCGGTAAAGCGCCATGCGCACGGCGAGATCGGGCACATAGTCTTCCGGAATCATGATCGGCGCATCGACAGTGATCTGCGGGGAGAGGCCGCTGCTGTCACGCTCCAGCCCGACATCGCCCGCCTTGGCCGCGAGGATCGCGTCTTCCAGCATCGACTGGTACAGCTCGAAGCCGACCTCGCGGATATGACCCGATTGCTCGTCGCCGAGCAGGTTGCCCGCGCCGCGAATGTCGAGATCGTGGCTGGCAAGCTGGAAGCCAGCGCCAAGCGAATCGAGATCGCCCAGCACCTTGAGCCGCTTCTCCGCCACTTCCGAAAGCGCGGTGTTCTCGGCCGTGGTGAGATAAGCATAGGCGCGGATTTTCGAGCGGCCCACGCGCCCGCGCAGCTGGTATAGCTGGGCGAGGCCGAAGCGGTCGGCGCGGTGGATGATGATGGTGTTGGCGCTCGGCAGGTCGAGCCCGCTTTCGACGATCGTGGTCGAGAGCAGCACATCGTACTTCTTCTCGTAGAACGCGCTCATGCGCTCCTCGATTTCGCCCGCTGCCATCTGGCCGTGTGCGGTGACATATTTCACCTCGGGCACGGTCTTGTGCAGCCAATCCTCGATCTCGGGCATGTCCGAAATGCGCGGCACGACGATGAAGCTTTGCCCCCCGCGATGGTGTTCGCGCAGCAGCGCCTCGCGCACCACCATCTCGTCCCATTCCATCACGTAGGTCCGCACCGCGAGGCGGTCGACCGGCGGGGTCTGGATGGTGGAGAGTTCGCGCAGCCCGCTCATCGCCATCTGCAAGGTGCGCGGGATCGGCGTGGCCGTCAGCGTCAGCACGTGAACGTCGGCGCGTAGCTGCTTGAGCTTTTCCTTGTGGGTGACGCCGAAGCGCTGCTCCTCGTCGACCAGCACGAGGCCGAGGTTCTTGAACCTGGTGTTCTTCGACAGGATCGCGTGGGTGCCGATCACCACGTCCATCGTGCCTGCCGCCAGCGCGTCGCGCGTTTCCTTCGCCTCCTTGGCCCCGACCAGGCGCGAGAGGCGGCCGATGCGCAGCGGGAACCCGGCAAAGCGCTCGCAGAAGTTCTGATAGTGCTGGCGCGCGAGCAGGGTGGTGGGGGCCACCATTACCACCTGCTGGCCTGCCATGGCAGCCACGAAAGCGGCCCGCAGCGCAACCTCGGTCTTGCCGAAGCCAACGTCGCCGCAGACGAGCCGGTCCATCGGCTTGCCGCTTTCCAGATCGCCCAGCACATCGGCGATGGCCTGATCCTGATCCTCGGTTTCCTGCCAGGGGAAGCGGTCAAGGAACTGGTTGTAGCTCGCCTCTTCCACCGCCAGCACCGGGGCCTTGCGCAAGGCGCGCTGGGCCGCGACCAGCATCAGCTCTCCGGCGATGGCGCGGATGCGCTCCTTCAGGCGCGCACGGCGCTTCTGCCAGGCCTCGCCGCCAAGCTTGTCGAGCGCCGCGCCTTCCTCGCTGCTGCCGTAGCGCGAGAGGACGTCGATGTTCTCGACCGGGATGTAGAGCTTATCGCCGCCGGAATATTCCAGCATCACGCAGTCGTGCTGGCTCTTGCCCACGGCGATGGGTTCGAGGCCGAGATACTTGCCGATCCCGTGATCGACATGGACCACCAGATCGCCGCGCCGCAGCGCCTGCAATTCGGCGAGGAAGGCGTCGGCGTCCTTCTTCTTCTTGCGGCGGCGTACGAGGCGGTCGCCGAGCAAGTCCTGCTCGGTGATCAGCTCGATGTCGTCGCTGGCAAAGCCGGTGTCGAGCGGCAGGACCATGGCGGCAAGACGGCCCTTGGCCGACTGCCCCAGCGCTTCCTGCCAGCTTGCCGCGAGCGTTGCCGGTGCTCCGGCCTCCTCAAGGATCGAGACGATTCGCGCACGCGAGCCTTGCGAATAGGCGGCCAGCAGCGGGCGCTTGCCTTGTTTGCCGAGCGCCGCAAAATGCTTGGCGGCGGCTTCGTAGACGTTCTCACCGCGCGAGCGTTCAGGCGTGAAATCGCGCGCTGAGCGGAATTCGAAGTCGAGGCTCTTTGCGTCCTCGGGGCGGGCGAACTGGTCGGCCACGTGCGCGGGCCACTTGGCGAACAGACCGGCGGCTTCGTCCGGCGCCAGATAGAGCGCTTCGGTGGTAAGCGGACGGTAGCTGCCCTTGGCCTGGCCCGAGACATCGCCGCGCTGGCGGTGGTAGTCGGCGATATCCTTCAGCCGCTCGTCCATGGCGGAGACGGCGCCAGCCTCCATCACCAGCACGTCGTCAGCCGAAAGGTGGTCGAACAGCGTGGCGAGCCGGTCCTCGAACAGCGGGAGCCAGTGCTCCATTCCGGCCAGCCTGCGCCCTTCGCTGACCGCTTCGTAAAGCGGGTCTTGCGTGGCGGTGGCGCCGAATTGTTCGCGGTAGCGGCTGCGGAAGCGCTTGATCGTGTCGTCGTCGAGCAGGGCTTCGCTGGCGGGGAGCAGAAGGTGGCTGTCGACCACCTCGGTAGTGCGCTGGGTGCTCGGATCGAATAGACGCAGGCTTTCCAGCTCGTCGCCGAAGAAGTCGAGCCGCAGGCCGCCGTCGAGCCCGCTCGGGTGGATATCGAAGATCGAGCCGCGCACCGCGAATTCGCCGGTGTTGACCACGGTGTCGGTGCGCGAATAGCCCTGCCGTTGCAGCAGCGCAGCGAGGCTCTCGTGCCCGATCGAAACGCCCGGCTTCAGCTCACGCACCGCCTCGCGAATGCGGAACGGGGTGAGCACGCGTTGCAGCACGGCGTTGATCGTGGTGACGAGCAGCTGCGACCCCGGCTTGCCCTGTTGCAGCCGATAAAGCGCCGACAGCCGCCGCGCGCTGACCGACAAGGCGGGGCTGGCGCGGTCGTAAGGAAGGCAGTCCCACGCGGGGAACTCGATCACCTCCAGTTCGGGCGCGAAATAGCTGGCGGCATCGGCCACGGCGCGCATCGCCGCATCGTCGGGCGCAACAAACACCGCGCGGCCTTTGGAAGCGCGCGCCAGATCGGCCAGCACCAGCGGCTGCGCCCCGCGCACGAGCGAGGACAGCGTGAGCGGCTTATCCGCCGAGAGGATGCGAGAGAGGTCGGGCATGTGCGTGACTGGTTCGGCTAAGGCGAGGGAAGGGCGCTCAGATGCGCACGTAATCCAGTTTGCGCAAGGCCTCCAATTGCGGCCCCTGAAACTCCGCCGGAGCCTCCGCTGTGCCCAGAGCCCAGGCGAGGATATCAACGTCTTCCGCGTCGAGCAGCCTCTCGAACCATGCGAGCTGCGCTTCGTCCCAGCCCTCGTGGAAGGTGTCGAAGTAGCAACCGATGGTGTAATCGGCCTCGCGCGTGCCCCGGTGCCAGGCGCGGAACTTCGCGCGGGCGAGGCGGGTGGAAAGGTCTGGGGTAATCATCGCCGGCCTCCTATCCGATGCGCGCGGCTTGGGCTAGAGCTTCGAACATGCGCCCCGAAGAGCTCAACCCGCTGTTTGCCGAGATCGATAGCCTCGATGGCATCGGCCCGAAGCTGAAGAAGCCGCTCGAACGCCTCGGGCTCGAGCGCGTGCGCGACGTGCTTTACCACCTGCCCGAACGCTTTGTGGCCCGCCGCAGCGTGACCGATCTCGACGAGGCGCTGGTGGGCGAGCAGATCGTCGTCGCGCTGACCCCGACCGAACACCGCGCGCCGCGCAATCCGGGGCGCGGGCCGTACCGGGTGCTGGCCGCAGACGCCAAGGGCAATATTTGCGCGCTGACCTACTTCGGGCGTGCCAGTTACAATGCCAAGAAGCTGCTCCCCGTGGGCGAGAAACGCTGGGTCGCCGGGCGGCTCGATCAGTATGGCGACATGCTCCAGATCGTCCATCCCGATCACGTGGCGGAAGACAGCGCGGGCGCGATGGGCAAGATGATTGAGCCGATCTATCGCCTTGCCGAAGGTCTGACCCAGCCACGGGTCGCTGCCATGGTGGAGCAGGCCTTCACACGCATGCCGGAACTTTCCGAATGGATTGAGCCCGGTGTCTACGCCCGCGAAGGTTGGCCTGCATGGGCCGAGGCCTTGCGGCTTGCCCATGCAGGCGAGGCGGCCAAGGCACGTGACCGGCTCGCTTATGACGAACTGTTCGCCAATGCGCTGGCGCTGATGCTGGTGCGGCAGAGCAACAAGGCGAGGAAGGGCCAGAGCCTGCAAGGCGACGGGCACCTGCGTGACAAGCTCGCGCTGCCATTCCCGCTGACCGGCGCGCAGAAGCGTTCGATTGCCGAGATTACCGGCGACATGGCGCAGGCCAGCCCGATGCTGCGACTGCTGCAAGGCGATGTCGGCGCGGGCAAGACCGTGGTCGCGCTGGAGGCGATGCTGGCCGCAGTCGAGGCCGGCGCACAGGCCGCATTGCTGGCCCCGACCGAGATCCTCGCGCGGCAGCATTTCGAGACGCTGCGCAAGTTGGCCGCGCCGACTGGGGTTGCAATCGAGCTGCTCACGGGCCGCGACAAGGGCAGGGCGCGCGAGGGTATTTTGATGGGGCTGGTCGATGGCTCGGTGCAGATTATCGTCGGCACCCATGCGATCTTCCAGGCTTCCGTGAGCTACCGCAACCTCGGGCTGGTGGTGATCGACGAACAGCACCGCTTTGGCGTTTCGCAGCGGCTGATGCTGACGCAGAAAGGCAAGGTCACGCCGCACACGCTGGCCATGACCGCAACGCCGATCCCGCGCACCTTGGTGCTGGCGCAATATGGCGAGATGGACGTCAGCCGCCTCGACGAGATGCCACCGGGCCGTCAGCCGATCGACACCCGCGTGATTCCGCTCGACCGGCTTGCTGATGTCGTCGAAGGGGTGGCGCGGCATATTGCCACTGGGCAGCAGGCCTATTGGGTCTGCCCGATGGTGCGCGACAGCGAAAGTGCGAGCGACGATCTTGCCGCCGCCGAGGCCCGTTACGCTTCACTGAAGGAGCGCTTCGGTGAGGATGTGGTTTTGGTCCACGGCCAGCTTTCGTCAGACGAGAAAGACGCCGCGATGGGGCGCTTCGCAGCGGGCGAGGCTAAGCTCCTGGTGGCGACCACGGTCATCGAAGTTGGTGTCGATGTGCCCAACTCGACCCTCATGGTGATCGAGCAGGCCGAACGCTTCGGGCTGGCCCAGCTGCATCAGCTGCGCGGGCGTGTGGGGCGCGGGTCGGAAAAGTCGGTCTGCCTCTTGCTGCGTAGCGGCGAACTTTCGCAAGTCGGCAAGCAGCGCCTCGCCTTGATGCGCGAAAGCCAGGACGGGTTCTACCTCGCCGAACAGGATCTCGAACTGCGCGGCGGCGGCGAACTGCTCGGCACGCGGCAGAGCGGCGAGGACGGCTTCTCTATCGCCAGCCTCGAACAGGTTCAGAAATTCGGCGAGATGGCCAACGACGATGCCCGTCTACTGGTCGAGCGTGATGGTGGGCTCGACGGGCCACGCGGTCAGGCTGCGCGCACCTTGCTCTATCTGCTGGAGCGTGATTGGGGCGTCCAGATGCTCCGTAGCGGTTGATCGTTTGCCACAGACCTTTGGTGTGGCAACAAAACAACATAGCCGCGTAATCATGTGTTTAGTGCTATCTCGCATTGCATATTCTTTGCGCCATATCAAATGCGCCTCGTTCGAAATTTGTCAGCTGCCGCTGCACAAGTAACGTTCGAGGAAGAGGAACTTTTTTAATGACCCCCAGGAATTTCGCTCGCGCTGCCGGTCTCGGCACCGTGTCGTTGGTCGCGCTTGCCGTTGCCACTCCAGCTCTGGCGCAGGAAGCCGCGCAAGCCGATGACGACATGATCATCGTCACCGCCAACAAGCGCGCCCAGGATATGCAGGACGTGTCGGTGGCCGTTTCCGCAGTCGGCGGCGAACTGCTCGCCGATCGCGGTATTTCGAACCTGTCGGACATCCAGGCCGCCGTGCCGGCGGTCACCTTCGGCAACGACTTCAACCAGGCCAAGGTGTTCATCCGCGGTGTCGGTGCCAACACCTCGACCACCGGGTCAAGCACCGGCGTCGCCATGCACGTCGATGGGGCCTATGTCGCCCGCGCCGAAGCGCAGCTGACTTCGATGTTCGACCTTGAGCGCGTGGAAGTTCTGCGCGGCCCGCAGGGCAGCCTCTATGGCCGTAACGCGGTGGGTGGTTCGATCAACCTCATCACCCGCAAGCCGACCGACTTCCTTACGGTCGACGCCATGTTCACGCTCGGCAACTACGAGACGAAGTCGGCAGAAGTCGGCATCGGCGGGCCGATTGTCGATGGCGTGATGTTCCGTCTGGCTGGCCGCGTCGATGACCGTGCCGGGTACGGCGTCGATCCGGATCATGGCTGGGACGTCGATGACAGCAAGCGCCAGATGGTGCGCGGACAGCTGCTGTTCGACTTCGACCAGGGCTGGGATCTGCTGCTGAGCGCCGAGTACTTCTCGCAGAACGACAATTCGGGTGCGGTGCACTATTCCTCACCGGCCTTCCCGGGCGTTGCGCGTCTTGCTCCCATCGGTGAGGGTGGCTTTGCCACCAATCCGCGCGACCTTGCGAGTGATGAGCCGCCTTCGGTCGACACCGAGACCTACAGCCTCACGGCCACGCTTGGCGTTGATCTGAGCGACAACCTGCGGCTCACCAACCTGACCAACTATCGGAAGTTCGATAGCCAGCTGATCCAGGATCTCGACATCTCGGCGGTTGTGAACCGCCTCCCGAACGCGACCACCATGCAGGTTCGCACGATCGATGCCGAGCAGTTCTCGAACGAATTGCAGCTGTCGATCGATACCGACTTCGTGACCGGTGTGGCTGGGCTCTACTACTTCAACGAGCGGCAGAAGCCGCGCGATACCGTGGGCCTTTCGAGCACGACCGGCATGGCTGGCAACATCGACACGCTGGCAACGCGCCCGGTGGTGATCGATGGCACGCCTGCCGCGCCGGGTTCGATCTCGCTGGCCGATTCGCTCTATATGTGCGGGTTCCTGCCGGACGCCGCGCCTAACCGCGTGTGCCTGCGTTCGAACCTCGGCACCGAGGCCTATGCCGCCTTCGGTCAGCTGAACTTCGACATGGGCAAGTTCGGTCTCGACGGTGTTTCGCTCAAGGTCGGTGGACGCTGGAGCCATGAAGAGGTCGACAGCCGCAACCCGTCGATCATCATGACGGCCAATGCCAACCCGGCGGTGTCGACGATCCTCGTCACCACGAACGATGGCACCTACCGCGAGCGGACCTTCGAGGACTTCACCCCCGAGCTGGGCATCAGCTGGGAGCCGAACTCCGACATGCTGTTCTATTACACCTATTCGGAGGGCTTCAAGGCTGGCTCGGGTGAGAACGCTGCCGGTTCGACCACCATTGTCGACCCAGAAAGCGTGGTGAACCACGAGATCGGCGCCAAGCTGCAGCTGCTTGACCGCATGCTGACGCTGAACCTTGCGGGCTACACCTACAAGTTGAAGGGTCTGCAGATCAACAAGACCGTTGGTGGTGGCCCCGCTGGCTTCACCACGATCTTCGAGAATGCAGCGGAAACCAGCGCAACCGGCTTCGAGGTCGACTTCGCCTTCTCGCCGGTGGACATCTTCCGCCTGACGGGTGGTCTGAGCTACACTGACAGCAAGTACGACGACTTCGTCACGCTTGATCCGCTCGATCCAGTCAATGTGTCACAGTCGGGCCAGCCTGCCTACGACCCGGTGACCAACCCCGATCCGACCGCGTTTGGCGGACCGTGCCCGGCCGATGCGCTTGACGACTTCGCACCGTGCAAGATTCAGCTGGCGGGTAACCCGACGCGCAATACGCCCGAATGGTCGTATAACCTGCGCGCCGAACTGGATGCCGCGCAGGATCTGCTCGGCGGCACCGTCACCATCGCCGGTGACATGTATGGCCGTTCGGACGTGTTCTTCACCGAGTTCCACCGCATGGTGGAAGGCTCGGAGGCCTACACCATGTTCGACGCCTCGGTGCGGTGGGAGGATAACGACGGGGGCCTCTATGCGCTCGCCTATATCCGCAACATCGGCGACACGCTGCGTCGGTCGAGCACTTTCGCGCTGTCGACCGGCCGCGTGATCGGCGCGACCTACCTGCCGCCGCGCACCTATGGCCTGACGCTGGGCTATCGGTACTAAGCGACTGGCGCTCAGGGCCTGCAAAGGCCCGGTGCACAACTAAAAGGCGCTCCCTCAGCGGGGGCGCCTTTTTCGTATTTGGGAGCGTTGATGCGTGCCGACATCGCCCTTGCCAGCGGGAGCAGGCAGCCCCACATGGGCGGACAAAATCAACCGGAAGGGATAGCCCGATGACCACCCAGCCTACCGCCACCGATCTCGCCGCCGACATCAAGCGCGTGTTCGCCGCGCAGCAGGAGCATCAGTGGGAGGTGAAGGCCTCGAGCGCAGAAGCGCGCAAGGCCAAGCTGATGAAGCTGAAGGAAGTCATCGGCGCGCGGGCCGAGGAAATCATCGCTGCCGTGCGCGAGGACACCCGCAAGCCCGAAGGCGAAATCCGCGTCACCGAGGTGCTCAACATCCTCGGCAATATCCAGCGCAATATCGATTGCCTCGACGACTGGATGAAACCGACGCAGGTCGGCTCCTCCTCCAATCCCGATGACAAGGCCGAGATCGTCTACGAGGCGCGCGGGGTGTGCCTGATCCTCGGGCCGTGGAACTTCCCGCTTGGCCTGACCTTCGGCCCGCTCGCAGCAGCGGTGGCGGCCGGCAATGTCTGCATGCTCAAGCTTACCGACCTGTGCCCGGCGACTGCGACAATCGCCAAGTCCATCGTCGAAGAGGTGTTCGAAGAGAACGAGGCGGCAGTGTTCGAAGGCGATGTGAGCGTCGCCGAAGCGCTGCTTGAGCTACCGTTCAACCACATCTTCTTCACCGGCAGCACCAAGGTCGGCAAGATCGTGATGACGGCTGCGGCCAAGAACCTCGCCAGCGTGACGCTGGAGCTGGGCGGCAAGTCGCCCGTCATTATCGACGAGGGGGCGGATGTTGCCGCTATCGGCGCGGCGCTCGCAGGGGCCAAGCAGTTCAACGGCGGACAGGCCTGTATCTGCCCGGACTACGTGTTCGTGAAAGAGGGACAGAAGGATGCGCTGGTCGAAGCCTTTGCCAGCAACGTGCAGACCAACCTCTATGAAGATGGTCAGATCAAGCATGAGGCCATTGCGCAGGTCGTCAACAAGGGCAACTTCGCGCGTGTGAAAGGCCTGTTCGACGATGCCGTGGCCAAGGGGGCCAAGGTCGCCGCGGGCGGCACGTTCGAGGAAGATACCCTCACCGTCCACCCGACCATGCTGACCGACGTGACCCCGCAGATGACGATCATGCAGGAAGAGATCTTCGCCCCGTTGCTTCCGGTGATGACCTATGACGATATCGACCAGGCGATCGGCTACATCGAAGCGCGCGACAAGCCGCTTGCTCTTTATGTGTTCAGCCCGAGCGAGGAGAACGTGGAGAAGGTGCTCCAGCGCACCAGCTCGGGCGGGGTGACGGTGAACGGCGTGTTCTCGCACTATCTGGAGAACAACCTGCCGTTTGGCGGGGTCAACGCCAGCGGTACTGGCTCTTACCACGGCTATTTCGGTTTCAAGGCCTTCAGCCACGAACGCGCAGTCTATCGCCATATGGCTGACGCCTAATACGAAACGCCACGCAGCAAGGCCCCGGCTTTTCGATTGCGAGGCCGGGCCTTGCGGCCTAGACGCATGGCACTTGCTTAACCTTAAAGAAGCCTAGCCCCTTGCTCCTAAGCCCCTTCGAATGGACCGTCGCCAAGCGCTACATGCTGCCAGGCCGCGGCGAAGCCGTGATCGCACTGGTGGCTGGCATCTCCATCACCGTGGTGATGCTGTCGGTCGCCATGCTGGTGATCGTGATGAGCGTGATGAATGGTTTTCGCGCCGAACTGCTCGATCGCATCACCGGGCTTAACGGCCATGCCGTGATCCAGGGCTATGGCGACAAGATCGATGACTGGCAGCAGGTTCTGGAACTGGTCCGCTCGACAGAGGGCGTGACCAAGGCCTCACCCATGATCGAGAAGCCGCTGCTGGCGAGCTACGAAGGGCGGGCCGATGCGGTGTTCGTGCGCGGCGCGACGGCCGAGGACATCGCGGAGATGAAGAAGGACCTCGTCTCGGGTTCGCTGGACGATCTCAAGCCGGGTGAGCGCAATGTCGCCATCGGTTCGCGGCTCGCGCTCAATCTGGGGCTGCGGCTTGGCGATACGATCACGATCATCAATCCGCAGGGGCGAACCACCCCCTTCGGCACCTATCCGCGACAGGTCGGCTATACTGTCACCGGCATTTTCGAAGTCGGTCTTTATGATTTTGACGAACGCTTCGTCATCATGCCGATCCCCGAGGCGCAGACCCTGCTGATGACGGGGGACACCATTGGCATGATCGAGGTGCAGGTGGACGATCCCGACAAGGTGAGCGAAATCCTCGCGCCGTTGCAGCCGCAGATCGCGGGCCGCGCTGTGCTGACCGACTGGAAGAGCCTCAACGCCTCGCTGTTCGAGGCCTTGCAGGTGGAGCGGGTGGCGATGGCCTTTGCGTTGTCGATCATCGTGCTGGTGGCTGCGTTCAACATCCTTTCCTCGTTGGTGATGCTCGTGCGTTCGAAAACGCGCGACATTGCGATCATGCGCACAATGGGCGCGCGGCGAAATTCGTTGATGAAGATCTTTGTCACCACCGGTTCGGCCATCGGCGTGATCGGCACCATGGCGGGGCTTACGCTCGGGTTTGTGGTGCTGTTCTTCCGTCAGTCGATCGTGAAGGGAATCGAGGTGGTGACGGGGCAGAACCTGTGGGACCCGTCGATCCGCTTCCTGTCCGAACTGCCTTCGCGCACCGATCCGTTCGAAGTGATCGCGATTGCCGGCATGGCCATGGGCCTGTCGTTCCTCGCGACGCTTTATCCGGCCTATCGCGCGGCCAACACCGATCCGGTCGAGGTGCTGCGTTATGAATAGCCCGGTCGTCCGTCTCACCGCGCTCGCCCGCAATTTCGAGCAGGGCGGCGTCGTGATCGAAGTCCTGCGCGGGGTCGATCTGACAATCCAGCCCGGCGAGATCGTCGCCCTGCTGGGGCCTTCGGGCTCGGGCAAGTCGACCATGTTGCAAGCCGTTGGCCTGCTGGAAGGCGGCTTTTCCGGGCGGATCGAGCTGGCGGGTGTCGATGCCAGCAAGGCCAATGCCGCCGAGCGCACGACCTTGCGCCGCGAGAACCTTGGCTTCGTCTATCAGTTCCACCACCTGCTGCCCGATTTCTCTGCCGAGGAGAACGTGATCCTGCCGCAGCTGTTGCTCGGAGCGAGCCGGAACGAGGCGGAGACGCGGGCGCGTGACCTGCTCGGGTCGCTTGGCCTGGGGCACCGGATGACCCACCGCCCGAGCCAGCTTTCAGGCGGCGAGCAACAGCGGGTGGCCGTGGCCCGCGCGCTGGCGAACAAGCCGTTGCTGGTGCTGGCCGACGAGCCAACCGGCAATCTTGACGAGATCACGTCGGACAAGGTCTTCGCGCAGTTTCTTGAACTGGTTCGCGGGCAAGGTAGTTCTGCGCTGGTAGCGACACACAACGAGCGGCTCGCGGCACGGATGGACCGGGTGGTGCGCCTGTCCGAAGGGCGCTTGGAATAGTCGCCTCGCGCGGAAACGCGGCGCAGGCTCATGCGTTCAGGAATTACAGAATAGGAGTGTTTTGGAATGGTTGATTTCCCCAGCAGCTATAAGGCCGAAGGCACGAACCGCGCCGGCATCCAGTGGGACGACCGGGCATTTCTCCATGCCACGGGCGATGGCGAAGGCGTGCTTGATCAGGCCAAGGCCATCCGCAGCGGCACCTTCGCCGAGCTGGTGGGGCAGGTCGCCTCCTTGCCCGAGGACAAGCAGGGCGAATACTACATCCAGAAGGCTGGTGACCGCGAGTATCACGCCGCAGAGATCGTGGCGCTGGCCAAGCGCGACGATTTTCCGGGCAAGTGATTGATCGCCTGCCTTGATCCTCTAGTCTCCCGATAACGCGCGGCAAGTGCGCTATCAGGATCGGAGACGCGCGTGCTGGCATCGTTAAATGACTGGGTTCTGGGCCTCGGGGCGGACTATGGGGTCAATCCCTATGTGTTCGGCGCGATCTATATCGGAGCCATTCCCTTCTTCCTCGCCTCCATCGGGTGGCTGGTAAAGCGGGCGCGGGCGGGCCGCTCGACCGTGGCGCCGACCATGCTGGCGGGGTTCTTCTTCGTCTCGGCCTATCTCTATCTGGCCGTGTTCGGGCAGGACATTCCGCTGTGGGTGTGGATGTTCCTCGCCGTGCTGATTGTCTACGGCGCATGGTCCACGATCCGCGACACCCGCCGCAAGATCGCCGCCAAGGCTAACGAGGAGATCTGATCGCTTCGGGTTTTCCCCAAGCCAGATGCGCGAACTCTTGATTGGCAGGCCTGCGCTCCGCACATTCAGCGCCTCATGCCATATGCTCCCTTTGTCCCCTTGCGAGTCTTCTCCAGCTTCTCGATGCTGGAGGCGGCGATCGACCCCAAGCAGATTGCGAAACTGGCGAAAGAGCGGGGCTTTCCCGCTATCGCCATTTGCGACCGTAACGGTCTTTATGGCTCCTCGGCCTTCGCCGGGGCCTGCAAGGGCGAGGGGGTGCAGCCGCTGATCGGCACACTGCTGGGCGTCGCGCGCGATGAGAGCGGCGAACTGGTCGACTACATTCCGCTGTTTGCGCAGGGGGATGATGGGTGGAACAACCTGTGCCACCTTGTCAGCCGTGCCCACCTCGACCGCCCGCTGGAGCTTGAGCCGCATGTGCAGATGCGCGATCTGGCAGGCCACACCGACGACCTGATCGCGCTGACCGGCGCGGGCGACGGTGCTCTGGCGCGGCTGCTGGCCGATGGCAAGGCAGCCCGCGCGGGCGCGCTGCTCGACGAGCTTGAAGCGCTGTTTCCGGGCAAGCTCTATATCGAACTGGCGCGGCGCGGCGATCCGGTTGAAGAAGCCGCCGAAGGCGCGCTGATCGATCTCGCCTATGCGCGCGACCTGCCGCTGGTGGCGACCAACCCCGCGCACTATGGCGAGCCGCATATGCACGCCGCGCACGATGCCATGCTGTGCATCGCCAATTCGTCGCAGATCGACAGCGCCGACCGGCCCACCTCGAACGCTGAGACCTACATCAAGCCTGCCAGCATGATGGAAGAGCTGTTCGCCGATCTGCCCGAGGCGCTGGCGAATACGCTGGTGGTGGCGCAGCGGTGCGCCTTCTCGCCGCCCAAGCGCAAGCCGATCCTGCCCAGCCTCGCGGGCGATCAGGAGGGCGAGGCGCGGGCGTTGGAGGAAGACGCGCGCAAGGGCCTCGCCATGCGGATCGCGCCCTATTATCCCGAGGTTGAGGAAGCTGGACTGACCGAGGCCTTGGCGACCATCTCCGCTGGCGAAGATGAAGCCGGGCCGGTGTTCGAGTCGCTCAGCGAAGCGGGCCATCTCGACGAATTCCGCACCTATGCCAAGCGGCTCGACTTCGAAGTCGGGATCATCAAGCGGATGGGCTTTCCCGGCTACTTCCTGATCGTTGCCGACTTCATCAAATGGGCCAAGTCGCAGGGCATTCCGGTGGGGCCGGGGCGTGGTTCGGGTGCAGGCTCGCTGGTGGCCTGGGCGCTGACCATCACCGATCTCGATCCGATCAGGCTCGGGCTACTGTTTGAACGTTTCCTCAACCCCGAACGCGTCTCGATGCCTGACTTCGATATCGACTTCTGCGAAACGCGGCGCGGCGAGGTGATCCGCTATGTGCAGGCCAAATATGGCCACGATCACGTCGCCCAGATCATCACCTTCGGCAAGATGAAGGCCCGCGCGGTGCTGCGCGATTGCGGGCGCATTCTGCAGATGCCCTATGGTCAGGTCGACCGGCTCACCAAGATGGTGCCCAACCACCCGACCGACCCCTGGACCCTGCCGCGCACCCTCAATGGCGCCGCCGATTTCAAGCGCGAATATACCAACGACAACGAGGTGAAGCGGCTCGTCGATCTGGCGATGCAGCTGGAGGGGTTCCCGCGTAACTCCTCCACCCACGCGGCAGGCGTGGTGATCGGCGATAGGCCGCTGTCGCAGCTGGTGCCGCTGTACCGCGATCCGCGTTCGGACATGCCGGTGACGCAGTTCGACATGAAGCACGTCGAGGACAGCGGGCTGGTCAAGTTCGACTTCCTTGGCCTGAAGACGCTGTCGGTGCTGCGCAAGGCGGTCGACCTGCTCGCACGGCGCGGGATCGAGGTCGAGCTGGATAAGCTCGCCTGGGACGATCCGGCGGTGTTCGAACTGCTCAAGCGCGGTGACACGGTCGGCGTGTTCCAGCTCGAATCCGAAGGCATGCGCCGCACGCTGACTGCGGTAAAGCCCACAAAATTCGAGGATATTATCGCGCTCGTATCGCTTTACCGACCCGGCCCGATGGACAATATCCCGAGCTTTGGCCGGCGCAAGGCGGGCGAGGAAGAGATCATCTACCCGCACGAAAAGCTGAAGGGTATCCTTGAAGAGACCTATGGCATTTTCGTTTATCAGGAACAGGTGATGCAGGCCGCGCAGATTCTCGCGGGCTACTCGCTCGGCGACGCCGACCTGCTGCGCCGCGCCATGGGCAAGAAGATCCAGGCCGAGATGGACGCCCAGCGCCTGCGCTTCTGCGAGGGCTGTAAGGAAGTCTCGGGCATTGAGAAGGCTGAGGCGAACGCGCTGTTCGACTTGATCGACAAGTTCGCAGGCTACGGCTTCAACAAGTCGCACGCCGCCGCCTATGCGCTGCTCGCCTATCAGACCGCCTGGCTGAAGGCGCACTACCCGGAGGAATTCTACGCCGGGTCGATGTGCTTCGACATGCACCAGTCGGAAAAGCTGGCGATCTTTGTCGACGACCTCAGGCGCAACGGCCTGAAGCTGCTCGGCCCCTGCATCAACCATTCTGAGGCCGAGTTCCACGTCGAGCAGACCGACGAGGGCTATGCCGTGCGCTTCGCCCTCGCGGGCCTCAGGAACGTGGGCGAAAAGGCGATGGATCAGGTAGTGGCCGAGCGCGAGGCGCGGGGACTTTTCACTAGCCTTACCGACGTGTTCGAACGCATGCCCGCTGGCGCGATGAACCGGCGGCAGCTGGAAAGCCTCGCCGCCTCGGGCGCGTTCGACGCGCTCGAACCCAACCGCGCCAAGGTGCTGGCCAATGCCGACATGCTGATGGCCGTGGCCGATGCCGCGAGCCGTGAACGGTCAAGTGGGCAGGCAGGCCTGTTCGGCGGCGATGACCATGCCGAGCCCGAAGTCCGCTTGGTCGAAGCAAAACCCTGGCCGCGTGCGGAGCAGATGGCCGCCGAGCGCGAAAACTTCGGGTTCTATTTCGCCGCCCACCCGGTCGAGCAGTTCCGCCATGCCGCGTCGGCCCAAGGCGCGCGGACCTATGCCTCGCTGATGACCGGCGGGGTGCGCGGCGGGCGCGAGAACGCGGTGGTCGCGGCGATGGTCGAGGGGGCGAGCAAGGGCCGCACCAAACGCGGCGCCGAATTTATCCGCGCAGATTTCTCCGACAGCACGGGCAACTTCTCCGCCGCCTGCTTCGAGGAGGGGCTGGTCGACAGCTTCCAGCGCTGGGCTTCGGAGGGCACCTGCGTGCTGCTGAACGTCGAGCTCGACAGCCCGAGCCCCGATGAACCGCCCCGGGTGACGGTGCGCGGGGCCAAGCCGCTCACCGAGGTGACGGGCTCAGCCAAGATGATCCTGCGCGCCGATATCTACGATGAGGCAGGCCTTGCCGCGCTGAAGGCGATGCTCGAACCGGGACAGCCAGGCCACGGCGAGGTGCTGGTGCGGCTGCGCATCGGTGAGAGCCAGGAGCCGAGCGTGCTGCTGGGCCGCGATTTCGCGCTCGATGGCTCGCTGGTCGACAAGTTGGCGAATGTGGCCGGGCTGGGCGGGGTCAGCCTCGCGCCGATCCGTGGGATCGGGCACCTGCGCCTCGTGGCCTAAGTTGCGTGGGCAAATTTAGGTTACCGTTTCGCTGTCCGCTATCGCGGACTTCTTTGTTGAGACCGGCCCTTCGGAAAACGACAACCTAGCGGACATTGAGCCCTGCAAATAATGAACACATCATGACGCTGACTTTAGGCCCAGATTGGGAACGAAATCTATGGTGCTCGCCTTTCCGGCTCAGCTTCGGGCTAAATGAGGGTGGCGCCTACGTGACAATGTTCACGACTAGCTACGATCGTGCTCGCAGTTTGGCCCGCGCCGCATTGTTAACCGAAATGCCGATTGCCGTTGTCGCGGCCTATCCTGAGCCAGAAACAGAACTGGGGGCGGAGCGCCACGGGTGGATGAGAGGGACAGGCTTCGATCACCTGAGAGAATTGGGTGTGCCAACCGAAGATGCTTTAGCAACATGGACTGGCTATTGCTGGCCCGGAGACGAGGAAGACGATGAAGCGGTGCCGTGGGTCCATAGGGCGGTACAGCTAAGGTGGGATCAGGCAGACATCCTACTCTGGAACCAACTCGCGCAGGACATTGGCGTTGCGCCGCGCGCTGCAGTCAAGTCAAAACTCGTGGATCTGGGGCGAGGCCTTTCGGTTGATGCATATGATGATCGGGGCATGGACATAACCGCCCTGACCAAATCGGCCATCTCCGGACTATACGAACGGTTCGATGAGTGGCTGCTGGGTTATGACCGAGACCGGATGAAGGAGGCATTTGAAGGGTAACACAATGTCCGTAATCCACCTCAATTCCAGCATCGGGCGGACCCCATCGCGCGAAGCAAAAGGCCCGGCAGGATCGCTCCTGCCGGGCCTTTTTGTGTCTGGCGCTAAGGCTGACCGGGCTTAGTTGCCCGAGCCGGGACCGTAGGTCACCGAAACGCGGCGGTTCTGCAGCTCGCGCACGCCGTCAGCGGTCGGTACGCGCAGGTTCGTCTCGCCGAAGGCCTCGGTGGTGATGCGGGCGGCGGGGATGCCGCGACCGATCAGGTACTGCTGGACCGACGCATTGCGACGCTCCGACAGGCCCATGTTGTACTTGGCCGTGCCCGAAGTGTCGGTGTAGCCGGCGAGCATGACATTGGCCGTGCCGCAGTCACCATAGGCGGTGACCGCCGAGTTGAGCACGCTGGCAGCCTCAGCCGAGATGTCCGCCTTATCCCAATCGAAGAACACGATGTAGGGGCCGGTGTTGCAGGGCCGCGCCACCGGAGCCGGCGGGGGCGGCGGAGGAGGCGGCGGGGGCGGAGGAGGCGGCGGCGGAGGTGGGGGAGGCGGCGGCGGTGCCACCGGCTCGCTGCCACCGAAGTTGTAGATCAACGTGGCGAGGAACGAGTGGGTCACCACATCGGTGTCGAGCGTGCGGTCAGCCTCGTCGATCAGCGAAACGCCGTCCACGCGGTGATACTTGTACTTCAGCGATGCTTCGAGGTTGTTCGACACCGGCATGCGCAGCTGGGCGATACCCTGATAGGCAAAGCGAATATCGTTATCGTCTACGAAATTGACATCCGCGCCGGTGGAGAGATCGAAGAACCGCGCATTCGAGAAACCCGCGCCGCCGCCGAGCGAGAAGCCGAGGCCGTCTTCACCGCCGAAGTCGAGCAGCAGGTTGGCCATGCCGCTGGCGACATCGACCTTGCCGTGGCCCTGAGCAAATTTCGCGAAAGTGAGCGCCGTTCCGCCGGTATAGATGCCGCCCGAAGTGGCATCGACAGGGCCGAGGGTAATGTGCTTGTAGGCACCTTCCGCCTCGAGGCGGACCGGGCCGAAGTCATAGCCGACCACGGCCTCTGCTTCCCAGCCCGTGTCGAGGTCCAGTTCGATGGTGTTGGTGGTGCCATCGACAGTGAGCTTCGGATCTTCGGCAAACACAACGCCGCCACCGAGCCCGGCATAGACCTGGCCGTCGCGCGCCATGGCCGGCGTCGCGATGAGCGCCGTGGCTGTCATTAGGCCAATTGTGGATAGTCTCATTGATCAATCCCCTTACTGCAGGCCGAAAAATTCAAAACACGGCCGTTAGCGAGCGCTTAGGCGCGGGATAAGGCAAATTGGAGACAGTCGCGCAGAGCTTGTAACGCCTCACCTGCTCCGTGCTAAAACAGCGACAACTGGCCGGTTGCTTCGGGCTTTCGGAAGGCTTCGGTGTCCAACGGAGCGGCCTTGCGCGTCAGCCCCGCGCGGCGGCAGGCGAGGTGGAAGCGTTTGCGGAACAGGTCGGCCCAGACGCCTTGCGGGCGCATCCGGGCGAAGAAGCGCGGGTCGTTATCGCGCCCGCCGCGCATGTCGCGCAAGGTCGTCATGACCTTGCCCGCACGATCAGGGTAATAGGCCTCCAGCCATTCGCGGAACAGCGGGGCGACCTCGTGCGGCAGGCGCAGCGGTATCCAACTGGCGGACTTGGCCCCGGCGGCAGCGGCGCGTTCGATCAGCCGCTCCATCACATCGTCGGTGATCGCCGGGATCACCGGGGCGATGGAGCAATTGGTGTGCACGCCGGCAGCAGCAAGCGCGGCGAGGGCGGCAAGGCGCTTCTTCGGGGTGGCCGCGCGCGGTTCGAGCTGGGCGGATAGCCGCGCGTCGAGCGAAGTGACCGAGATCGCCACCGCCACCAGCTGATGGCGCGCCAGCTCGGCAATGAGATCGAGATCGTCAAGCACCCGGTCGGACTTGGTGGTGATCGTGACCGGATGGCGCAGTTCGAGGCACAGTTCGAGGATCTGGCGCGTAATCCGGAATTGCCGCTCGATCGGCTGATAAGGATCGGTGTTGGTGCCCATGGCAATCGGCGCGCACTTGTAGCGCGGGTGGGCCAGCTCGCGCCTCAGCAGCTCTACCGCATTGGGCTTGGCGAACAGCCGGGTCTCGAAGTCCAGCCCCGGTGAGAGATCGAGATAGGCATGGGTGGGCCGGGCAAAGCAATAGATGCAGCCGTGCTCGCACCCACGATAGGCGTTGATCGAACGGTCAAACGGAATGTCGGGCGATGTGTTGTAGCTGAGGATCGAGCGGGGATGCTCTTCCGTTACTTCGGTGCGCAGCGGAGGCGCGCCGCCATCGACCGCCTCGCGTGCATCACGCCAGTCGCCGTCGATGTCCCGCTCGGGCAGCGAAAAGCGGGTGGACACCTTGCCCGATCGCGCCCCGCGCCCCTTGATCCGCTGCTGTTCCACAGTGAGAACATAAACGGAACAGCGATTCGGGAAAAGCTATTTTTCGCGCAGCCTCGGCATCAGTTCGACGAAGTTGCAGGGGCGGTTGCGGCTGTCGAGCTGTTCGGACAGGATCCTGTCCCAGCCGTCCTTCACCGCCCCGTTCGAACCGGGCAGGGCGAAGATATAAGTGCCGCGTGACAGCACCGCACAGGCACGCGACTGCACGGTGCTGGTGCCGATCGTCTGATAGCTGACCCAGCGGAACAGCTCGCCGAAGCCGGGGATGTCCTTCTCCTTCACCCGGTCGAGCGCCTCGGGCGTCACGTCGCGCCCGGTCAGGCCCGTGCCGCCGGTCGAGACCACCGCGTCGATGGCGGGATCGTCGATCCATGCTTCGAGCTGGGCTGCGATCAGTTCGGCATCGTCGCGCAGGATCGTGCGTGCGCCCAGCGTGTGGCCCGCCTTGGTGATCCGCTCAGCGAGGATGTCGCCCGAGGTATCTTCGTCAGGGCCGCGCGTGTCGGACACGGTCAGCAGCGCGATGGTGATGGGGGTGAATGTGCGGGTGGTGTCGATTGCCATGAGGTTGCCTCAGTAGGAGAAATAGACGCGGCCGCTGCTCTGCCCGCGTTCCTCGCCGGCGGTGCCGGTGGTGAGGTGCGGCCAGACATTCTGAGCCAATGCGCGGCGACTGGCCGAGGGGGCATTGGCTTGCCGCTCGTACATCCAGTAATTGCGCATCACGATCGCGACATAACTGCGCGTCTCCCAATAGGGAATCGCCTCCATGTAGAGCAGCGGATCGCCCTGATCGTTGACCTCGCTCTCCCAGCGGCGGACCGGGGTTAGTCCTGCGTTGTAGGCGGCCATCATCTTGGGCAGCTGGCCCTTGATGGCAGCGTCATTGCGCAGCATCTGGAGGTTGCACTGGCCAAGGGCGAGGTTGGTGCTGGTGTCGAACACGTCGATTGCGCCCGAAGGTGCACCGACGCAGTCGGCGTGCTGGCGCACCGTGATCGGGGTGATCTGCATCAGACCCTGCGCATTGGCAGGGCTTACCGCTCGGTCGCGGAAGTTCGATTCCTGGAGGATATGCGCGAAGGCGAGGGCGGGGTCGATCTTCCATCCGCCGCGCGGCGCGATCTTGGGCGCGGGGAAGTAGGAGGCCGGATCGCTGCTGGTGCCGACTGGCGCATTGTAGGCCATGTAAAGCTGCGTCTGCGGGAAGCCGAGTGAGCGAGCCAGACGCGACAGTGCAGCGTAGTGTTTGGCAGGCCCGATAGCGGCTTCGTGGAGCAGCACCTGACTGCTGAGCACGTCACGCCCCAGCTCCGCAAGAGCAATCGCGATGCGGACGTTCTCGTTGCCGCCAAGCTCTCGCCAGTCGTCCGCGGTGAAGTCGGCGCTTTCGACCCGGTCGGGCAACGCGCGGCCAAGCTGTTCGGCGGCGAGCATGCCATACATCGTCTCGTCATTCACCGCCGCCAGGCCGAGCAGTTCGGTTGACACTTCAGGCTGGCGGCAGAGCAACGCCGAGCGCGCACCCCAATAGAGCGCAGCCGTGCGCAATTCCGGATTGATCGCATTATAGGCAGAGCGCTGAAAGGCATTGAGCGCGCTCTCGCAATCGTTGAGCCGCCACGAGGCCAGCCCTTCGACCCATTGCCCCTCGGCCACCCATGCCCCGCTGCCTTCGCTGACGGTGCGGGCCATGGCCAGCGACTGCGCGTCCATGTTCTCGATGAAATAGGACCAGGCGACGCGTTGACGCCACTCCGCGCGGGCCTCTGAGCTGAGTGAGGCATCGATCCCGTCGAGCAGCTGGCGAGCGCCATCGGGATCGTCGTTGGTGATGCGTTCGAGAATGGCGGCTTCGAGCGAGGACGGCATGGTGCCATCGTTCACCGAGCGCGGACGGGTGCGCCGAACCTGCGCGGGCTGCCGCACGAAGCCTTGCTTGGCGGGGAGCGTGACGGGCAGACTCGCGCCGCGCCGTTCGCCGAGGCGGGCAAGCTGTTCGGCCTCCGGCAGGTTGCGCCCGGTGCGCATCCAGTCCTCGATCTGCGGCGCTTCGACGCGCGGGGAATTTGCGGCAAGATAGTACTCGGCGCGCGCCACATCCCGCAGCAAGCCATCCTGGCGCTGCGCCAGCATGTTCTCAACCTCGCCCCAGCGCTCGGCGTCGATGGCGTTGAACAGGGCGCCGTAATAGTCGCGGTCGGACTGGCTGAGCACCTGCGGCACGTCGCTTTGGGTGATCCGGGCGGTAAAATAGGTGCGCGAGTCCTGAGCCGCCGCCGGCGCACACAGGCAGGCGGCAACGGTAAGGCCAAGGGCAATGCGGAGCGTCATAGGCTGGGCATCCAGTCGAGCAGTCCGCGCCACAGACGGGCGCGCTGGCGTGGGTGAGCAAGAAGGTGTTCGGGCGCACGCGCGGCGAGCGCCGGGAGTTCGGCAAGCTGGCCCTGACCTTGTGCGAGGCCGAACATCTGCGCCATGCCATCACCCAGCGCCAGCACGCGCTGCGGCTTGGCCAGCGCGATATGGCGCTCGGTAATGGCGTTGAGGCCTGCGCGGGCGAGGCCGGGCCAGTCGGGCATGGTGGTGGGGCAGGGCAAGGCGCTGGCGAAATAGACCTGCTCTTCGGCAAGCCCAAGCGCGCGCAGCACGTTGGCGATCAATCGCCCTTGCGGACCTGACAGCAGGCGCTCCCCGTCGCCAGCCTCGGGCATCGGCACCAACACCATCAGGCTTGCCTCGGCTGTGCCGCGCGCGGGCACACGCCTGGCATGGGCGAGCGGAAGCTCGGTCGCCGGATCAAGCCACCAGCTGGCGAAGGCTTCGAGCGACGTCGGCAAGGTCGAAACATCGAAACTGGGTTCCGGCTCTGCCGGCGTTTCAGCGGCTGTTTGTGCAACCTTTGGCCCTGCCTCGGGGCTGGCCACCTTTTCGCGCAACAACGCCTGCGGCTCGTCATCGAACAGATGATCGACACCCGCATCGGCCCACCACGCGTTAATCGCGGCGAGCTGATCGGCGAATGATCCAGCAGGTGAATTGTCGAACCCGAGCACGGAGCCACCCTTGACGCGCGCGCGGGTAGCGATCAAGCCCCGGTGCCATGATCTTACTGCAAAACGGGCCGAAACGATGAGTGCCGAGATGGAAATAGAACGCGAAAGCATGCCCTGCGACGTCGTGATCGTGGGCGGCGGCCCGGCAGGACTTGCCGCGGCGATCCGGCTTAAGCAGCTCAACGAGGAGCTGGAAGTGGTCGTGCTCGAGAAGGGCTCGGAGATCGGGGCGCATATTCTTTCGGGCGCGGTGGTCGATCCCAAGGCGCTTGACGAGCTGCTGCCCGAATGGCGCACGATGGACTGCCCAATGGCGGAAACGCCGGTGACCGATAACTGGCACTGGGCGCTCTCGAAGACCGGCAAGACCGCGCTTCCCCATGCCTTCATGCCGCCGCTGATGAGCAACCACGGTTGTTACACCGGCTCGCTCGGCAACCTCACCCGCTGGCTCGCCGAACAGGCCGAGGGGCTGGGCGTGATGGTCTTCCCCGGCTTCCCCGCCGCCGAAGTGATGTTCGGCGAAGATGGCGCGGTGAAGGGCGTGATCACGCAGGATATGGGCGTCGCCGCCGATGGCAGCCACAAGGGTGATTTCCAGCCCGGCATGGAGATCGAGGCCAAGTACACGCTGTTTGCCGAGGGCGCGCGCGGCAACCTCACCAAGCAGATGAAGGCGCGCTTCGATCTGGAGGCCAATTGCGAGCCGCAGGTCTATGGCCTCGGCATCAAGGAGCTGTGGGACATCGATCCGGCCAAACACGTGCCGGGCCGGGTGATCCACACGCAGGGCTGGCCGCTCAGCGAGAGCGACACCTGGGGCGGCGGCTTCCTCTATCATCAGGCGGGCGGGCAGGTGGCCTTGGGCTTCGTGACCGCGCTTGATTACAAGAACCCCTACGTCAGCCCTTTCCACGAATTCCAGCGCTGGAAGCAGCACCCGGAGATCCGGGCGATCCTCGAAGGCGGCAAGCGGGTGGCCTATGGCGCGCGCGTGATTAACGAGGGCGGGTGGCAGTCTGTGCCGCAACTGGCCTTCCCCGGCGGCGCCTTGATCGGCTGCGCGGCGGGCTTCGTGAACGTGCCGCGCATCAAGGGCAGCCACACCGCGATCAAGAGCGGCATGCTGGCGGCCGGGTCGATCGCCGCCGCGATTGCTGCGGGCCGCGAGAACGATGCAGTGATGGAATACGATGCGGCCTTGCGTGAAAGCTGGATTGCGGACGAGCTGAAGCTGGTAAAGAACGCGCAGCCGGCGGTGGCAAAGTTCGGCAACGAGATCGGCACCGTGCTGGCGGGCGCGGACATGTGGATGCGCACGCTCAAGATCGGGCTGCCGATCACGATGAAGCACCACCGCGACTACGAGGAACTGCAACGCGCCGACCTGCACCAGCCTATCGCCTATCCCGCTCCGGACGGCAAGATCAGCTTCGACCGGCTGACCTCGGTGTCCTACTCGTTCACCAACCACGCCGAAGACCAGCCCAACCACCTGAAGGTGGCGGACATGGAATTGCAGCGGGTGAGCGAACTGGGCGTCTTTGCCGGACCGTCGACGCGCTATTGCCCGGCGGGGGTCTATGAGTGGCTGATCGAGGACGGGCAGGAGCCGAAGTTCCAGATCAACTCGCAGAACTGTGTCCACTGCAAGACCTGCGATATCAAGGACCCGAACCAGAACATCACCTGGACTACGCCAGAGGGTGGCGGCGGGCCGAACTATCCGAATATGTGATTGGGTTGGCGACGAGGCGGTTCGCAGCACGCCGCCCCTCTTTGATAAGGCCAAGATAGGAAAGGTGCGTTAATGCAGGGCTCCGAAGGTCATCCCGAGCGCCATCAGGTCCAGCGTATCGGCTGGCTTCGTGCCGCCGTTCTGGGCGCAAACGACGGCATTGTCTCGACCTCCAGCCTGATCGTAGGCGTTGCCGCTGCCGCTTCATCAAAGGGAGAAGTTCTTCTCGCCGGTGTCGCGGCTCTGGTGGCGGGCGCGATGTCGATGGCGGCGGGTGAATATGTCTCGGTAAGCTCGCAGGCCGATGCCGAAGCTTCGGACCTCGCGCGCGAAAGGGACGAACTGGCGACCCAGCCTGTCGCCGAACAGCGGGAGCTTGCCGCAATCTATCGCAAGCGCGGTCTGGATGCGGAAACTGCCGAGAAGGTCGCGATCCAGCTGATGGAGAAAGATGCGCTCGCCGCGCACGCCCGCGACGAGCTGGGCATAAACAGCGTCACCACCGCACGGCCCGTTCAGGCGGCCCTGACCTCAGCCGCCACCTTCACCACCGGCGCTGCAATCCCTCTCGCCGCAGCGTGGATCTCGCCGGTAGGCCAAACGATGGTCGTGACCGTATCGTTGGCCTCCTTGCTGCTTTTGGCACTGCTCGGAGCGATCGGGGCGCGCACCGGCGGTGCGCCAGTGATGAAAGCTACATTGCGGGTGGCGTTCTGGGGTGCGGCCGCGATGGCCGTGACAGCTGTGATCGGCAAGTTGGTCGGAACCGCAGTCTAGAGCGAGCTGATGCAGGAAACCGCCTACGCCAAGATCAACCTCGCACTGCATGTCCGCAAGCGGCGGGAGGACGGCTATCACGAACTCGAAACGCTGTTCGCCTTTGTCGATTGCGGCGACACGCTGGTGGCCACGCGCGCCGAGCAGGACCAGTTGCAAGTGGTCGGCGAATTCGGCGGGGCGCTCGACGATCCGTTTGGCAATATCGTGATGCAGGCGCTGGGCGCGCTACCGCGGCCTAATGGCCTCGCGATCACGCTGGAGAAAAACCTGCCCGTCGCTGCAGGGCTGGGCGGGGGCTCGGCCGATGCGGGGGCGCTGTTCCGGCTTGTGAAAGCGGCGCACGGCCTGCCCGAAGACTGGCGCGAACGGGCCGCGAAACTCGGCGCCGACGTTCCCGCCTGTGTCGAGAGCGTGACCTGTGTCGGGCGCGGGACCGGCACCGAACTCGAACCCATCGACAGCGATCTGGCCGGAACGGCAGTGTTGTTGGTCAACCCGCGCGTGCCTTTGGCTACGGGGCCGGTGTTCAAGGCTTGGGACGGAGAGGATCGCGGCCCCATGCCGGAAGGCTCTGCACGCGCAATCGCCCAGCAGGGCCGCAATGACCTGCGGGACCCGGCGATCAGCCAGTGCCCGGTGATCGCCGAGGTGCTGGCAGCGCTCGAAAAGACCAAGGCGTGGAAGGTGGAAGTGTCCGGCTCGGGCGCGACCTGCTTTGCCTTGTTCGATACACTCGAGGCCTGTGATGCGGCGGCTGAGGCGATGCCGAGGGAATGGTGGCAGATGGCGGGGAAGCTGCGATAGGTCTGCCTAATTCCAACGGCTGTCCTTGCTTTTCCGCCTCACGCCCTATCTCTTGGCAAGACAATGCTTCGACAAGCTCAGCATGAGCGGACTTTCGTTTTCATAGGCACCCGATGACCTTTATCCCTTATCGCCAGATCGGCACCCCCACGCGCGGCGGCATTGTCGCCGTGTGCGACCATGCCTCCAACCATGTTCCTGAAGGCGTCGAGCTGGGCGTCACCGCCGAGGTGCTCGAAAAACACGTGGGCTGGGACATCGGCACCGCCGGTGTGGTCGAGCGGCTCGTGCGGCGCCATGGCATGGCCGCGCATCTCGCAACGCTCAGCCGCCTCGTGATCGACCTTCACCGCGAAGAGGATTCCAAGGGCCTGATTCCAGAGGTCAGCGACGGCATTCTTATTCCCGGCAACATCGGCGCGGACCGCGAAGCGCGGATCGAAGCCTATCATCGTCCTTACCATACGGCGCTGGCGAAGTGGCTCGATGAGGCCGATCCGGCGCTGATCCTGTCAGTCCATTCGTTCACCCCCTGCCTTGAGAAAAGCGGCGAAGCACGCCCCTGGGAAATTGCGCTGCTTTACAACGAAGACGACCGCGCCGCGCAGCATGCAATGAAATTCTTCACCGATCAGGGCCTCGTCGTGGGTGAAAACGAACCCTACTCGGGCCGCCAGCTCAATGCGACGATGAACCGCCACGCCGAAGCCCATGGCCGCCCCTATTGCGCCATCGAGATCCGCAACGACCTGATCGGTGCCGAGATGGGGCAGGCGCGCTTTGCCAAGTTACTGGCGCAGATGGGCGAGACCGTCGTCCACGCTCTCGCACAGGGCAGCTAGACCAGCCGTTGCAGGTGCAACCGCATTTGCTCTTAGCGTAGCGCCGCCGCTGCGCTAAAGGCGCAGCCACAAGCAAAATATGTCAGTCAGGATCAGTTCAATGCCCGCCTATCGTTCCCGCACCTCCACTCACGGCCGCAACATGGCAGGCGCGCGCGGGCTATGGCGCGCGACCGGTATGAAGGATGGCGATTTCGGCAAGCCGATCATCGCGGTGGTGAACAGCTTCACCCAGTTCGTGCCCGGCCACGTACACCTCAAGGATCTTGGCCAGCTGGTTGCGCGCGAGATTGAGGCAGCGGGCGGCGTTGCCAAGGAATTCAACACCATCGCGGTTGATGACGGGATCGCCATGGGCCATGACGGGATGCTCTATTCGCTGCCCAGCCGCGACCTGATCGCCGACAGCGTGGAATACATGGTCAACGCGCACTGCGCCGATGCGATGGTCTGCATTTCCAATTGCGACAAGATCACTCCCGGCATGTTGATGGCAGCGATGCGCCTCAATATTCCGGTCGTGTTCGTCAGCGGCGGGCCGATGGAAGCCGGCAAGGTCGTGCTCAAGGGCAAGGAAGTGGCGCTCGACCTTGTCGATGCGATGGTCGCTGCGGCGGACGAGAGCTATTCCGACGCGGAAGTCGCCGACATCGAGCGTTCGGCTTGCCCGACTTGCGGTTCGTGCTCGGGCATGTTCACCGCCAACTCGATGAATTGCCTGACCGAAGCGCTCGGGCTGTCGCTGCCGGGCAATGGTTCGCAGCTTGCCACCCACTCGGACCGGCAGGGCCTGTTCGAACGTGCCGGCCGGCTCGCGGTGACGCTCGCCAAGCGTTATTACGAAGAGGGTGATGAGAGCGTCCTGCCGCGCACCATCGCCACGTTCGAGGCGTTCGAAAACGCCATGAGCCTCGATATCGCCATGGGCGGCTCGACCAACACTGTGCTGCACCTGCTGGCCGCCGCGAACGAGGCGGGCGTCGACTTCACCATGGCCGATATCGACCGGCTCAGCCGCAAGGTGCCGTGCCTGTGCAAGGTCGCCCCGGCCAAGAACGATGTCCACATGGAAGACGTGCACCGCGCGGGCGGGATCATGGCGATCCTTGGCGAGCTTGACCGCGCCGGGCTGCTGCACACCGCGCTGCCCACGGTCCATTCGCCCACGCTCGGCGATGCGCTGGCCGACTGGGACATTACGCTCACCAACAATCCGAAGGTGCAGGAGTTCTTCATGGCCGCGCCGGGCGGGGTGCCGACACAGACGGCCTTCAGCCAGTCGCGCCGCTGGGATGCGCTGGACAAGGACCGCGAGAACGGCGTGATCCGCAGCAGCGAGCATGCCTTCTCGCAAGATGGCGGGCTGGCCGTGCTTTACGGCAATATCGCCGAGGACGGCTGCATCGTGAAAACCGCTGGTGTCGACGAGAGCATCCTCAAGTTCTCCGGCCCCGCGCGCGTATTCGAGAGCCAGGACGCCGCCGTTGAAGCGATCCTCGCCGGCAAGGTGGGCGAGGGCGACGTGGTCATCATCCGCTACGAAGGGCCGCGCGGCGGTCCGGGCATGCAGGAAATGCTCTATCCCACCAGCTATCTGAAATCGAAGGGCCTCGGCAAAGCCTGCGCGCTGCTGACTGACGGTCGCTTCTCAGGAGGAACCTCGGGGCTGTCGATCGGCCACGCCTCACCCGAAGCGGCGGAAGGCGGCAATATCGGCCTCGTCGAAGAGGGTGACGTGATCACCATCGACATTCCGGGGCGGACCATCGCGATGGAGGTCTCCGATGCAGACCTTGCCGCGCGCCGCGCTGAGATGGAAGCCAAGGGCGATGCCGCCTGGCAGCCGGCAGAGGAACGCCCACGTCGCGTGTCGCCTGCCTTGCAGGCCTATGCCGCGATGACGACCAGCGCCGCCAAGGGCGCCGTGCGCGATGTTAGCCAGATTGTTCGCGGCGGTAGCGCGAAGTGATCGCACGGGTCTTCGCACTGTCTGCCGTTATGGCGCTGGCCGGATGCGGCAACGCCAGTGACGATGGCTCGGCGGATGGCGCTGTTATGGTCGAATGTGCGCTGGCGGGAGCGGCCTCTTTTGCGCCCGACTGCAGCATGGAACTGCATGAGGATGCCGATGGCCGCGCGGTGATTGTTCGCCATCCTGACGGCGGCTTCCGCCGCTTCCAGCTGGGTGTTCCCGGACGAGGCCTGATTACCGCCGACGGTATGGAGCAGGCCGAAGTCATTCCGGAAGACGGCGTGGTCGAAGTGCAGGTGGGCGCTGACCGCTATCGTCTGCCCACCGCGCCATAGCGACATGCAGGCCCCCGATCAGATCCTGACTGCGGCGCAGATGCGCGCGGCGGAGGAGCAGCTCATTGCCTCTGGTATCAGCGTCACCGAACTGATGGAGCGTGCCGGTCGCGGTGCGGCCGACTGGGTGTACCGCGTGGCGGCAGGGCGCAAGGTCACGGTGCTGTGCGGGCCGGGGAACAACGGCGGTGATGGCTATGTGATCGCCCGCGTACTGGCCGAGCGCGGCGTTCCGGTCGAGGTCGTCGCCCCGCGCGCGCCGACGACCGATGCCGCGAAAGAGGCCCGCGCTCGCTGGGGCGGCGAGCCCGTGGCGAGAGCAAAGGGCACGGTGCTGGTCGATTGCCTGTTCGGCACGGGCCTTTCGCGCCCGTTGTCTGACGACTTGCACAAGCTGCTGATCGAGCTGAGCTATTCCCACGAGCACTGGATCGCCGTTGACCTGCCAAGCGGGATCGACGCCGACAGCGGCGAACTGCTCAACGATGTGCTGCCCGTTTACAGCCTCACCATTGCGCTCGGCGGTTGGAAGATGGCGCACTGGATGATGCCCGCACAAGCGATCATGGGGGATATGCGGCTCGTCGACATCGGTGTCACGCTGCAGGAGGGCACTGCGAGCCTGTCGGCCCGCCCGATGCTCGATCCGCCCGAGCGCGATGCCCACAAGTATTCGCGCGGATTGCTGGCGGTAATCGGTGGCGAGATGCCCGGCGCAGGTGTGCTGGCCTCGCGTGCGGCGATGCATGGCGGCGCGGGCTATGTGAAGCTCTATAGCGAACATGAAGGTTTGCCCGGCGTGCCGCCCGATCTGGTTGTCGCCGCCGAGGCCATGCCCGCGCTGGCGACCGATCCGCGCATTGCCGCCGTGCTGATCGGGCCGGGGCTGGGCCGCTCGGAAGAGGCGCGCAGCGTGCTCGCATGGGTGCTTGCCTGCGATCTGCCGACCGTGTGCGATGCCGATGCGCTGGTGCTGATTGAGCCGGAGATGCTCGAAGAACGCACCGCGCCGCTTATCCTCACCCCGCATGCGGGCGAGCTTGATGCGCTTGGCAATACCTTCGCCAGTTCCGAACCCGACCGGATAGAACAGGTGGTGGAGCTGGCCGAAGCCATCGAAGGTGTGGTGGTGGCCAAGGGGCCGGATACGATCATCGCCGCGCCGGGCCGCGCGCCCGTGTTCATGCCACCTGCACCGAGCTGGCTCTCGACTGCGGGGACCGGCGACGTATTGGCGGGCCTGATCGCAAGCCAGCTTGCGGTTGGCGAAGCGAGTGCATTTGACGTGGCGCAGACCGGCTGCTGGCTGCATCGCGAGGCTGCGCTGCGGGCTGGTCCGGCTTTCTCGGCGAGCGACCTGATTGCGCAGGTTCCCGGCGCCTATGGAGCGTTTCTGTGAGTACAAGTGAAGAGATTTTGCGCATCGCTGCCAAGGGGGACGGTGTCACCGCCAGCGGGCGTCATGTCCGCTATGCCGCTCCGGGTGATATAGCCAGCGCGGATGGCAGTTTAACGCCGGGGCCGCACCATGCCGAGCCACCGTGCCGTCATTTCGGAAAGTGCGGGGGCTGCCAGTTGCAACATTGCGACGATGCGGCCCTCGCAGACTTCGTGCGCGACCGGGTGGTGAATGCGGCCGAGGGGCAGGGGCTTGTCCCACGTCTCGTGGCGGCTCCGCACATGTCGCCGCCGGGCTCGCGCCGCCGCGCCTCGCTGCGCGCGATCAACGGCGGTGGGCGAGCGTTTGTCGGCTTCAACGAAGGCGGTTCGCACAAGGTTGTCGACATGCGCGAATGCCATGTGTTGCGCCCCGAGCTGATGGCCGCGCGCGACACGCTGGCGACCTATTTCGGCAAGTTGAAGGGCAAGTTTGCCATCGGCGTGGAGCTGGCCTTGCTCGATCAGGGGGTGGACTGCCTGCTGTCAGGTTTCATGCCCGAGCGATTGGAGCAAACCGAAGACCTGCTGGAGCTGTGCCGCCGTTCCGGTTTTGCGCGGCTTTCGCTTGATCAGGGCTATGGCCCGGAAGGGTTCTGGGAGCCGGAACCGGCCACGATCACGCTGTCGGGAACCCCGGTGTCGTGCCCGCCCGGCGCATTCCTGCAAGCGACTGCCGATGGCGAAGCGGCGCTGGTGGGTGCGGCGCAGGAGTGGCTGGCGGATTGCACCAATGTGGCGGACCTGTTCAGCGGGCTGGGCACCTTTGCCCTCGCGCTCGGTCCGGGTCGCAAGGTGCTGGCGGCGGAGGCCGAACGGGCTGCCTTGCTTGCCTCGCGGATGGCAGGCGCCAAGGCTGGCCTGCAGCTTGAGGCTACGCACCGCGACCTGTTCCGCAACCCGCTGCGCGCCGATGACCTGCGGGGCTTTGACGGCATCGTGCTTGATCCGCCCCGTGCGGGCGCTCGCACGCAAGTGGAGCAGATCGCATCCTCCGGAGTGGGGCGGGTCGTCTATATCAGCTGCAATCCGTCAAGCTGGGCGCGCGATGCCACGGCCTTGATCGAGGCTGGCTACGAGCTGGCGGAATTGCGGCCGGTCGGCCAGTTCCGGTGGTCAATCCACGTCGAGCTGGCGAGCCTGTTCCTCAAGCGCAGCGACTAACTGCGCGAACAGCCAGTCGCTGTCGGCGGCTCCTGAAAAGGCGTGATCGGCCCCTTCGCGGTGAAGCAGGCGCAGATCGCTGCGGTCCCATACTGCGGCAAAAGCTTGCGCCGTGCGGTCGCGCGAGGCGAGCAGGATGCGCGCGTTGCCGCCGAACCGGCTCAGGCCGCTGCGCATGTTTTCAGCCAGCGACGAGGGCGGGGCGGGCTTGCTGATCGCACCGCGCAGGCCGCGCGCCAGCTTGCGCAGATCGACCCCGCCGCGCAGCAGCCGCAGCCATTCGCGCGGGTCTTTAAGGCGGGCGGCGTAGCGCGCACGGATCGCCTCGGCAGGCATTGCAGTGGCGTCGTCGGCTGCCTCGCCTTCGAAGGTCCACGGATTGGTCAGCACCAACGCATCGCACCCGCCACCCGCGCCGAGCATCAGCGCACTCGCTGCATCGCAATTGCCAAAGCCCACCACGCGGCGTAGGCCCGTCTGTGCCGAGAGAAAGGCGCGCAAGGCAGCGGCAATATCATCCGCGCTGTCGGTAAAACCGTTGTTTTCACCGGTACTGTCGCCCACCCCGCGCCGGTCGAAGCGCAGCACCGGATAACCTGCTTCGGCAAGTCTCGCTGCAAGGCGGGCTTGTCCGGCGAATGCGCCCGAGCGTATCTCGTTGCCACCGCTCACGATCAGCAGGCCGACGGGGCTTGCTGCATTGTCGAGGGTGCAGGCGAGTGTCTCGCCGTTGCAGTCGCAGGTGAAATGGGTGCGGCTCATCTGGCCACGCTCTCGGCGATCAGGTTGGCCAGCGCCGCTGCCTGTTCGGCATTGTGCTCCGGCTCTGCCCGTAACCACAGCCCCGGCCCACCCGGTTCAAGCTTGGCAAGCGGGCTATCCGGAAGCGCTGCTTGCGATAGATCAGCCACCATCGCTGCGCCAAGGCGGTAGCCCGCCAGCTCCAGTCCCTCGGCCTTGCCGGTTTCCAGCAGGCTTTCGGTGGTTTCGGGTCTGCCCGCTTCCTTTGCCGCAATCGTCCGCGCCCGCAGCAGGGCGCGCAGGGCCGACTTTCCGGCCAGCGGGGCATAGGCGAATCCGGGAAGGGCCGGGGCAAGGTTCGCACCGGCGCGAATGGCCAGCACATGCGAACATCCAAAATGCGCCGCCGCAGCCGAAGCAGCCTCGCGCCATGAGGATAGCGTCTGCGCTTCCAACGCGGCCATGCTCTCGTTGCAACCGGGAAGGTCGGGCAGAACGCTGCCGATCCCGCGTTGGGCGAGCATGCGCATCGTTTCCACGGTGAAGTGGCGGGTCTTGTTGGCTTCGTCGAACCACGCGGGAAGCACCAGCAGGCAAGGGCCGGTGGCGCTGCCGCAACGAATGGCCTGTTCTACGCTGCCGCCGGGCGCCTGCCAGGTGGTCAGCATCGCAAATCAGTCCTCGGCGCGCTTGGCGCTGACGAAGGTGAGCAAGGCGCCGTAGGTTTCGAGCATCTCGCCGTCGACCTCGTCATCCTCGATCAGGATGTCGCAGCGATCCTCGACCTCGGTCAGCAGACCGGCAACGGCCATGGAGTCGAACTCGGGCAGATAGCCGAACAGGCCGGAGCTTTCGTCAAGCTCGGCAACGCGTTCGTCGGACAGGCCCAGCACGTCACGCAGGATCGCGCGCAGGATGGTGTCGGTATCGTCGGGTTGCGGCACCGTAGCGGGAAGATCGGTCGTCATGGCAGCGCCCCTTAGCGATGGTGGACCAGCGAAACAAGTTTGCGCGCGGCGGCCTTGGCCAGTTCGGGCCAATTGGCAGGTGATCCGGGCAGCAGGCAGGTGAGGCGGCGGCGCTCGCGCACCTGCTCCATCCAGTCGCGCTTGTAGCCATCGTTGCCGGTGCCGAAGTCCACCAGATCAACCTTGTCGTCATCGATCACCTGCGCGAACAGCGCCGCCGACAGGGTCGTTCCGGGAGACAAAGGCTTGGCGCTCTCGCGGTGCGCGAGCTTGTGAATATAGGCCGTGCCGCCGTCGACAGTCCAGAATTGGGCGGCAACCGGATGGCCCTCGGCCCGAGCAATACCGAAGCGCATCCGGCCCGCGGCTGCTTCCGCCATGGCGAACTGTTTGAGCAGCGCCGGATCGCCCTCTTCGGGCTTCCAGCTGTCGGCGTAGATATCTTCGTAAGCGGCCCAGTCGTCTTCGTTGAAGGTCTGGGAGAGCGAGACCTCCACCTTGCGCCCCTTGCGCTTGAGCGTGGTGCGCAGCTGGCCGGGGCGTTTGGCGAGGTATTCATCGAAGCTGCGCCCGTTCACCGTGAGCACGTGGTTCACATCGCACTGCTCGTCGAGCACGATCCAGCCGGCGCTGCGGAATGCCTGGGCGAACCGGGCGGCGCTGCCGTCTTCCACGCTCAGCTTATCGAACACGATGCGGCGGCTGCGCCGGGCAAGGTCGCGTGCCAACTCGCGTAGCAGCGCCGGATCAGGCGTTGTGCCGCTATACAGCGGGGCCCAAGTGAAGGCGTACCAGTTCGCCAGCGAGACCAGGCTTTCATCGCGCTGTTCCAGCGGCAGGCAAATCTGCTTTCCGGCATCGCTCGCACAGGCAAGAAATGGCTGCATCCCCGCCTGCTCAAGCAGGGTAAACCAGCTGGGCCGAGCAAAGGGGCCTGCTTCGGCCCAGTCTTGGGCTTGCAGATCGTTAACACTGGCGTGATAGCTGATTGCCGTCACAGCGAAGAAGTCCTCATCTCTTGAAGCAGCCTGTAAACCTTGTCGAACCCGATTCTGAGCCAAAGCCGCTCGACCATCTCGCCCTGCGTGGGGATGACGATAGCGCGGCCTTGGTTCTCAAGCACGAAGTCCTTAGCTGGAAGGACTTAAGAAGCCGTGTCGCGCAGCTCGCCGGGTGGCTGTCCGCGCGGGTTCCCGGGCCCGGCGCACGGGTTGCGAGCTGGGCGGGGAAGGGCGAGCTGACCTGTCTGCTGCCGCTCGCTGCAGCGCGTGCAGGGCTTGTCCATGTGCCGATCAATCCGCTGCTCAAGCGGGCACAGGTGGCGCATATTCTCGCCGACTGCGGAGCGAGCCTGTTGCTCGGCAACAAGGGGCGCCTTTCCCTGCTTGAAGAGGCCGACTTGCCAGAGGGCTGCGCCTCGCTGGAGGATATCGCGGTTCTTGCCGAGGCAGGCGATGCCGCTCCATTGCCGCCCAGCGACGCCGATCCTCATGCCCTTGCGGCCATTCTCTACACCTCCGGCTCGACCGGACGGCCCAAGGGGGTGATGCTCAGCCATGCCAACATGTGGCTGGGCGCGGTCAGCGTGGCGCACTATCTGGGCATGGCGGCGGATGACGTGACGCTGGGCGTGCTGCCGTTGAGTTTCGACTACGGCCAGAACCAGTTGCTTTCGACCTGGTATGCGGGCGGCAGCGTGGTTCCGCTTGACTATCTGACCCCGCGCGATGTGGTGAGGGCCTGTGCTCGCCATGGTGTTACCACGCTGGCGGCAGTCCCGCCCCTGTGGGTGCAACTGATCGAGCAGGACTGGCCCGCCGAGTCCGTAGCGCCGATGCGCCGCCTCACCAATTCGGGCGGCGCGCTCACCGAAGACATGGTCCGCACGCTGCGCACCCGTTTCCCGCAGGCTCGTCTGTTTCCGATGTACGGGCTGACCGAGGCCTTCCGTTCGACCTATCTCGATCCGGCGATGGTCGATGCCCATCCGACCTCGATGGGCCGCGCCATCCCCTTTGCCGAAATCCTCGTGGTCGACGAGGCCGGCGAAGTGTCAAGCGAGGGCGAACTGGTCCATTGCGGGCCGCTGGTCGCGCAGGGTTATTGGAACGATCCGGAGCGCACCGCCGAACGCTTCAAGCCTGCACCCAAGGCCTCGGTCTATGGCGGCATGGCCGTGTTCTCGGGTGACACGGTGCGGAGGGACGAGCTGGACCTGCTGCATTTCGTCGGTCGCACCGATGCCATGATCAAGAGCGCAGGCAACCGAATCAGCCCACAGGAAATCGAAGAAGCCGCAGTCGCAACAGGACATGCCAGCGAGGCCGCTGCCTTCGGTGTGCCTAATGCGCGGCTCGGTCAGGCGATCCATCTGGTGGTGCGCGGCAGCGGCGATGAGGAGGCCTTGAGAGCAGCCTTACGCGCTGACTTACCCAATTTCATGCAGCCAGCGGTTATCCGTTGGGTCGAGGCCATGCCATTGAATCCGAACGGCAAGATTGACCGGGCTGCCCTTGCAAAGGATCTTTCATGAAGCCGCTTGGCCCCATTCCGGCAGACTATTCCGCCATCGACGGCGAACTCGCGATTGGCGGGCGCAAGGCTTCGGCGCTGGTCAAGGAGGCGCGGCGCACCCCGCTGTTCGTCTATTCGCGCGACATCGTTAGTGCGCGGGTCGCGGCCTTGCGCGAGGCCATGCCCGAGCAGCTCGCCATTCACTATGCGATGAAGGCCAATCCCTATCCGCCATTGCTCGAACACATTTCCGAGCTGGTCGACGGGCTCGATATAGCCTCGGGCGGTGAGCTGGAGATCGCCCGCGCGGCGGGCTACCTTCCGCGTGAAATCAGCTTTGCCGGGCCGGGCAAGCGCGATGCAGAACTGAAGGCTGCGATCACCACCGGGGTCACGCTAAACTGCGAAAGCGAAGGTGAAATTTCGCGGGCGCTGGCCATGGGCAAGGCGCTTTCGGTCAAGCCGCGCCTCGCCATTCGGGTCAATCCGGGCTTCGAAATGCGTGGTTCGGGCATGAAGATGGGCGGCGGGGCAAAGCCCTTCGGGATCGACGAGGAACAGGTGCCCGCTCTGGCGCGGCGTATCGTCGATGAAGGTGCGGATTGGCGCGGCTTTCATATCTACACCGGCAGCCAGGCGTTGGACCCGTCAGCCATCATCGAGACGCAGGCCAATGTGATTGCTTTGGCGGCTCGCCTTGGCGATGAGGCAGGCGTCGCGGTGCCGCATCTCAACATGGGGGGCGGTTTCGGCATTCCCTATTTCGACAAGGATACGCCGCTCGATATTGCCGCTATCGGCTCCGCACTGGGGGCACAATTGGCTCAACTGCCCGAGCGGCTCAGCCAAACGCAGTTTGCCATCGAACTGGGCCGCTATCTGGTCGGCGAAGCGGGGGTTTACCTCACCCGGATTGTTGATCGCAAAGTCAGCCACGGCACGACCTATCTCGTCACCGATGGCGGATTGCATCACCAGCTGGCCGCATCAGGCAACTTCGGCGCGGTGGTTCGTCGCAACTATCCGCTCGCCATTGCCAGCCATTTCGATGCACCGGGCGAGGAAGAGGCAAGCGTCGTTGGGTGCCTGTGTACTCCGTTGGACAGACTGGCCGACAATGCCATGCTTCCGCATGCTGACGTGGGTGATTTGGTCGCGGTTTTTTGCGCCGGTGCCTATGGCGCCAGCGCCAGCCCGGCGACCTTCCTGGGGCAGGGGCCAGCGGTCGAAATGCTCGTCTGACGGAGTTCTGACCCACCATCCGCAAGTCGTCCCCTTTTGGGACGTAGCTCCACAAAACCGGCTCTTTAGGCGGGTTTGGACGCAAAACTAACGCAATGTTCACCCTTTTTCGCGACAAGCGAGCGCGGATCCACGGGCCATGTTGCCAATTCGGGCTCACCCCCGGTTGCGACAACGGCTCGACCACGTGAAGGACTTTCGATGCGAATGACAAAAATCGCCCGTCTCACTCTCACCGGTGCGGCCCTTGCGCTGACGCTGGGCGGATGCGCGTCCAGCAATGGTCCGCAGCTTCAACCTGCCCGCTTCGTGGCGATGCAGGAAGGCCCGGGCGAGGAATATGTCATTGGCCCGCTTGATGAATTAACGATCCACGTGTGGCGGAACGACGAGCTTGGCGCCTCGGTGCAGGTGCGGCCCGATGGCCGGATCACCACGCCGCTGGTCGCCGACATGCCCGCCGTGGGCAAGACCCCGACCATGCTGGCCGAAGACATCCGCCTGCAGCTCTCGCAATATATCGAGGAGCCGCTGGTCACCGTCATCGTCAACAAGTTCGCCGGCACTTTCAGCCAGCAGGTCCGCATTGTCGGCGCCACCGAGAAGCCCGCTTCGCTGCCTTACCGCGCGAACATGACGCTGCTCGACGCGATGATCGCCGTTGGCGGCCTGAGTGAATATGCGGCGGGCAACCGCGCCAAGCTGATCCGCTTCGATCGCGAAAGCGGCCAGCAGGCGGAATATTCATTGCGTCTCTCCGACCTGCTGCGCAAGGGCGACAGCGACGCGAACGTGATGCTGATGCCGGGTGATGTGATCATCATCCCGGAAAGCATGTTCTGAGCCGGAGGCTGGGGGCTTGAAGCAACTTCTGGAAGAAGTCCGGGCAGCAATCTGGGCGGTGTGGAACCGCCGTTGGCTGGCACTCGGTGTTGCCTGGGGGGTATGCCTTCTGGGCTGGCTCGTCGTGGCGCTGATTCCCAACTCTTACGAGAGCCAAACCCGCATCTTCATCCAGCTCGACGATGTGCTGGCCGAACAGATCGGCATTGGCTCGGCCAGCCGGGCACGCGATATCGAACGCATCCAGCAGACGCTGCTCAGCACGGTCAACCTTGAGAAGGTTGTGCGAGCGACCCGCCTCGGCGATGCTGTTACCAGCCCCAGCGAAATGGAGCGGGCGACCACGGACCTTGCCAAGGAAATCACGATCGAGAGCCAGGGCGAGAACGTCTTCGAGATTACCGCGACCATTGGCCGCAGGGACTATTCCGACCGCGAGAACGCGGAACTGGCGCAGACCGTCGCCCAGCGCATGATCGACATTTTCCGCGAGGAAAATCTCGGCGGCGCACGTGACGAAATGCAGCAGTCGATCGCGTTCCTCAACCAGCAGCTCGAAGAACGCGAAGCCGAACTGGCCGAGGCCGAGCAGCGCCGGCTCGCCTTCGAGGCGGAGAACCCTGACCTCGTTGGCGGCTCGGCCGCGATTGCCTCGCAGATGAGCGCCGCGCGCAGCCAGCTTCGTAGCGTCGAGGCTGACCTTGCCGCCGCTCAAAGCGCGCTTGCCGCCCTGCGCGGCCAGCTCGCCAGCACGCCGCGCACCATTGTCACCGCCAATTCGGGCGGTCCGCAGGCGGCACTGGCTCAGGCCGAGGCGAACCTTGCCGCTTTGCAGGCGCGTGGGCTTACGCCTGAACACCCCGATCTGGTGGCCGCGGAGCGCACAGTTGAGAACTTGCGCGCCACGGTCCAGCGCAATGGCGGCGCCGGTGGCGGAGGCTCGCTCAACCCGGCCTTTACCTCGCTCCAGTCGATGCTGGTCGAGCGCGAAGCCAATGTGCAGTCGCTCATGTCACGCGCTGCAGCGCTGCGGGCGGAGATCGCCTCGATCAACGGAAGCCTCGCGCGTGAGCCGGCTGCAACCGCCGAAGCCCAACGCATCAGCCGTGACTACGACGTGCTGCGCAAGCGCTACGACGACCTGCTCAACGATCGCGAACAGTTGCGCCTGCGCGGCGATGTGGAAAGCGAGAACAGCGCGGTGAAGTTCGAAGTGATCGACCCGCCGAGCACGCCCCGCAAGCCTGCCGCGCCAAACCGGCCGCTGCTGTTGGCGGGCGTGCTGATCATCGGGCTTGGTGCCGGCGGCGCGACTGCCTTCGCCCTGTCCAAACTCGGCTCCACATTTGCCACCGCCAGCCAGCTCGAACGCGAGATCGGGTTGCCCGTTATCGGGACCGTATCGCACACCTTTACCCAGGCGGGCCGAGCCTTGCGTGCCAAACGCCTCAAGTACTTTGCCGTCGGTGTTGGCGGGTTGGGGCTGTTGTTCGTGGTGCTGATGGGGCTCGAATTCGTCCAGCGTGGGCTGGTGGCATGAGGATGCGTGCATGACCGACCAGAGCAAGATTCCCACCCCCGGCCGCTCGCTGTTCGACCGTGAAGACGACGTCTGGGGCGCAGAGAAGCTGAGCACCGCTCCGGTGCCGAGCAACCTTGCGCCTCCGGTGAACCGGCAGGCTCCCAAGCGCGCCGAGCGGCCGGTGGCCCCGCGTGACCCGCAGCCGACCTTCCGCGCTAACGAGGCCCCGGTTGCTGACCGTCGTGCGCCCGACGCTCAGGTTTCGCAGCCGGAACCGACTCATCTCGCTCCGCTGCGCCTTTCCGGCCACATCGAGCCGATCGATCGCGAGCAATTGCAGCGCGCCGGCCTGATCCAGCCTGAAGGCCAGGTAACCGGCCTGCTGGAAGAATTCCGCATCGTGAAGCGGCAGGTGCTCAACTCGGTGCGCAAAGCGCGCGAGGCGGGCAAGGGCGCCCGAGGCCAGCGGGTGCTGGTGTGCTCACCGCTGCCAGCCGAAGGGAAGACCTTCTGCGCCTCCAACCTCGCGCTGGCGATGGCGGCGGAAAAAGACAGCGAAGTGCTGCTGGTCGATGCCGACTTCGCCAAGCCGTCGATCCTCTCGACACTTGGGCTTCCGAGCGGCCCCGGCCTGATGGACGTGCTCGCCAATCCCGAAGTGCAGCTGGATGATTGCATTATCGAGACCGACATTGCCGGGCTGCTGGTGCTGCCCGCGGGCAACCAGACCAATTCCGACAGCGAATTTCTCGCCAGTTCCCGCACCGCCGAGGTGCTTGATCGGCTGACTGCTGGCGCGCCCAACCGGATCGTGATCTTCGATTCGCCCCCGGCACTGGCGGCCTCTCCGGCGGCAGAGCTTGCCCGCCACGTGGGCCAGGCCATCGTCGTGACGCGGGCTGATCGCACCGGCCAGAGCGCGCTCGAAGATGCGCTCACCTTGCTGTCGGCCTGCCCCGATATCAAACTGCTGCTCAACGCGGCCCATTTCAGCCCCAGCGGCCGCCGCTTCGGCACCTATTACGGGCAGGAGGCATGATCGTCATGCTCAAGTACCGGAATACGACTGCTCTGGCCGCAGCCCTGATCGCATCGCTTGGCACCCCGGTGCTGGCGCAAGATGCCGACAAGGGCGAAGATCGTCGCAGCCACGCTGTGATTACGCCTTACATTGAGGCGGCGCAGGTCGTGACCGCCGAGCTACAGCCGGGCTCCGATGTGTTCACTTACTCGCGCCTTGCCGCAGGTGTCGACGCCACGATTGCCGGGCGCAATTCCGCCGGGTCGGTGTCGCTACGCTACGAACGCTCGATCGGGTGGGACGACGATGTATCCGATGTCGATACCCTGACCGGCGTGGCGCGTGGTTCGCTCGCGCTGGTGCCGCGGTCGGTCACGCTTGAAGCGGGCGGCATGGCAGCCCGGACGCGGATCGGCAGCAACGGTGCCAGTTCGCTCGGCGGCTATGGCGCCAATTCGGATTTAACCACGCAGATTTACTCAGTCTACGGCGGCCCCAGCGTGCAAACGCATGTGGGCGATGTCGAAGTCAGCGGAGCCTATCGGATCGGCTACTCGCGGGTCGAGTCGCCTGGGATTGTGCCGACCTCTTCGACAGGCAGCCTGGTTGACGTTTTCGACGACAGTGTGAGCCAGTCGGCCACGCTGCGGGCAGGAATTGCCCCCAATGTGGTTCTACCGGTTGGCATTGGCGCGGAAGCCGGGTGGAACCGGCAAGACATCTCCAACCTCGACCAGCGGATCGACGACCGCCATGTGCGCGGCGAAGTGACCGTGCCGATCCGCCGCGATCTCGCGCTGATCGGTGGCCTCGGCTATGAGGATGTCACGATTTCGAGCCGCGACGCGGTGCGTGACGCCAATGGCGACCCGGTGATCGGGAGCGATGGCCGCTTCGTCACCGACGACAGCCAGCCACGCCAGATCGCCTACGAAACCGACGGGCTGATCTGGGACGTCGGCGTAATGTGGCGCCCAAGCCGGCGCACGACCTTAACCGCCACCGTGGGCCGTCGCTACGATTCGACCACCTACTATGGTTCGCTCTCCTACACGCCCAGCGCGAATACGGCGCTCAATGTCTCGGTGTATGACAACATCACCGGCTTCGGCGGCCAGATCGCCAGCTCGATCGAAGGGCTGAGCACCAACTTCGATGCTTTCCGCAATCCCGTGACCGGAGACCTGAACGGCTGCGTGGGCAGTGCCGAAGGCGGCAACTGCACGCTTGCCGGGCTCGGCTCGCTCCGCTCGGCGACCTATCGTCGGCGCGGTGTCAGCGCCTCGTTCTCTCACACCCGGGGCCGCAGCCAACTGGGCTTCGGCCTGGGCTACGATCGGCGCAAATATATCGCGGCGGCGGGCACCGTGCTGGCCCCGCTCGATGGCCTCACCGACGAGAACTATTGGGTGGCCGCCTATGCCAGTCGGCAGCTTGATCGCCAGTCGAGCCTCAACTTCGGCGCCACGGCCTCATGGTTCGATACTCGGCTTGATAACGCTGGCAGCTCGCTGGGCTACAGCGCAAACTTGGCATACAACAGAACGATTATCGCCGGTTTGAGCGGCACAGCAGCCATCGGGCTTGATGGCATCACGCGAGAAAGCCTGCCCGACTACACCTCTGCCTCGGCCCTGCTCGGCCTGCGCTACTCATTCTGACGGACTACGGGAGTTCACAGATGCAAGACCAATTCTACGGCTTTACCGCGAAGCCATTCCAGCTGACCCCGGATCCGGACTTCTTCTTCCGCAGCGCCACGCATCGGAAGGCGCTGTCCTATCTTGGCTATGGCCTTGCACAGGGTGAGGGCTTCATCGTCATCACTGGCGAGATCGGCGCGGGTAAGTCGACGCTGGCCGCCCATACGATCCGCAGCCTTGATGAAAACCAGGTCACGGTGGCGCAGGTCGTCACCAGCCACCTCGATGGCGAAGAGATTGTCCATGTCGTTGCCCGGGCGTTTGGCCTGCCGGTCTCCGGTCACGACAAGGCCACGGCGCTCGGCGAGATCGAAGCCTTCCTGCACGAGGAAGCGCGCGCCGGCCGTCGGTGCCTGCTGGTCGTGGACGAATCGCAGAACCTTTCGGTCTCGGCACTAGAAGAGCTGCGGATGCTTTCGAACTTCCAGCTCGGCAGCCATCCGCTGTTGCAGGTGCTGCTGCTCGGCCAGCCGGAATTCCGCACCACGTTGCAGAACGAACCCTCGCTGGAGCAGCTGCGCCAGCGTATTATCGCTGCCCATCACCTCGAACCGATGCAGCCCGATGAGGTCGAGCCCTATGTGTTGCACCGCCTCCAGAAGGCTGGCTGGCAGGGCAACCCGCAATTCGCCGATGGCGTGTTTGCCGAGCTGTACGAAGCGAGCGGGGGCATTCCCCGCAAGGTCAACCAGATCGTTAACCGTTTGCTGATGCTCGGCTCGCTGGATCACGTCGAAACGCTCGATGTCGAGCTGCTCGATCAGGTGCTTGCCGAAATGGCGTCGGAGACGGCCCATCTTGCTCCGGTCGGGGCAGGGGGGCAGCCGCACAAGCCGCAGATGTTCAGCGAGGCCTCCGCCGAGGCGGAACCTGCGCGGTTTGCAGCACCCGCGATTGACCCGCAGCTGATCGACGACCTGCTGGCAGAGCGTGACGTGCGTATTGCCGAACTCGGCCATGCGCTCGATGAACTGGCGGCCAAGGCTGAGAACAGCCCCAAGGCCGAGGGTGATACCGATCAGGAAGCCATTCACGAGCAGATCGCCGAACTGCAACATGCTGTGCTCGATCTGTCAGGCCAGGCGGAAGAAAGCGTCAAGCGCCTGCTTACGCCCGAGATCGAGGCGTTGCGCGCCGAAATGGCAAAGCTTGAGGCACGCACGTTCGAGCAGGAGCGCACCATCCGCCAGACACTATCGATGCTGATCGAGTGGATCGAGGCGGAAATGGATTCGAGCAAGGCCGCCTGAGCGGCGGTCGGGGGCAAGGCACCGTGAACGCGATTACGCCAGATCGTGCCGCCCGGAAGGGCCAGGCCGCCGCCGCAAGGGTGGTCAACGCCCTGTCGGTCGATGTCGAGGACTGGTTCCAGGTCGGCGCATTCGAGAACGTGATCGAGCGTGACAACTGGCCCTCACTTGAGGACCGGGTGGAGCGCAATGTCGAGGCTATCCTCGCCATGTTCGACGAGGCGCAGGTCAAAGCCACCTTCTTCACGCTGGGCTGGGTCGCCGAAAGGCACAAGCGCCTGATCCGCCGCATCGCCGAGCAAGGCCACGAAATCGCCAGCCACGGGTGGGATCATGCCCGCGTGTTCACGCTCACCCGCGAACAATTTGCCGAAGACATATCCCGCGCGCAGGCCGTGTTGGAAGACGCTGGCGGAACTGCGGTAAAGGGTTATCGCGCCCCGAGTTTTTCCATCGACACCCGCACCCCGTGGGCGTTCGAAGTGCTGGCCGAGCAGGGCTATGATTACTCGTCGAGTGTGGCCCCGATCGCGCACGATCACTATGGCTGGCCCGAAGCACCGCGCTTTGCCTTTCGCCCGCTTCCCGATGCTGCACTGCTCGAACTGCCAGTGACCACCGCGATGTTCGGACAGCGGCGCATTGCTGCTGGCGGCGGCGGGTTCTTCCGCGTGCTGCCCTATGGTTTCAGCCGATGGGCCATCCGGCAGGTGAACAGCCAGGAGGGACGGCCCGCGATCTTCTATTTCCACCCCTGGGAGGTGGACCCGGAGCAACCGCGCGTGCCCAATGCTCCGCTGCGCTCGCGCTTTCGCCATTACACCAATCTTGACCGTATGGCCGACAAGCTCGCGCGGGTTGTGAGTGAATTTGCCTGGGACCGGGTCGACAAGGTCGCCGCGCATGAGGCGGCGGCGCTGGACGCAGCACAATGAACGCCCCCTTTGCCATGACCAGCCATTCCGTGCGTCTCGCCGAGCTTTCGCAGCCCGATGAATGCACGCGCATCGAAGCCTTTGTCGCGCAGCAAGGCGGCAGTCTGTTTCACTCTCCGCAATGGCTCCATGCCGTTGAGCGCGGCACCGGGCAGAGAGCGCTTGGCCTGATTGCCGAGCGCGGCGGTGAGCTTACCGGGTGGCTGCCGCTCAGCGAGCTGCATTCGCCGATTTTCGGGCGCACGCTGGCATCGTCGGGCTTTGCTGTCGGCGGCGGCGCTTTAGCGGTGGATCAGCGGGTTGCCGAACAGCTGATCGTGGCAGTCGAAGAACTGGCGCAGCGCCTTTCGTGTTCGAGCGTGGAGCTGCGCGGCGGACCGGCTCGCGCGGGCTGGGACATGCTTACAGAGCGCTATTGCGGCTTCGTCATGCCGCTGGCGGAGGACGACGACGCCCAGCTTGCCGCGATCCCGCGCAAGCAGCGCGCCGAGGTTCGCAAGAGCCTTGCGGGCGAGCTGGAGGTCAGCATCGGCCGCGATGAAAGCGACCGTGCGGCGCACTATGGCGTCTATGCTGAAAGCGTGCGCAATCTTGGCACGCCGGTATTTCCGCGCAGCCTGTTCGATGCGGTGCTGGATGCGGTCGATGCCGATATCCTGACCGTGCGCCATCAGGGTGTGCCGGTTTCTTCGGTGCTCTCGTTCTATCACGCGGGCGTAGTGATGCCCTATTGGGGCGGCGGCACCTATGCGGCGCGCCGCCTGCGCAGCAATGATCGGATGTATTACGACCTAATGTGCCATGCCCGCCGCCGAGGCTGTACCCAGTTTGACTTCGGTCGCAGCAAGACCGGCACTGGCCCCTATGCCTACAAGAAGACCTGGGGGTTCGAGCCTGAGCCGCTGACCTATGCCGAGTGGACGGTGCCGGGGTGCGAAGCGCGTGACGCCGATCCGCTCAGCCCGCAGCACCAGTCGCGCATTGCCGCGTGGAAGCAGCTGCCGCTGGCGATTGCCAACCGGCTCGGCCCTGTCATCGCGCGGGGGCTGGGATAATGGCTGGCGAAATTCTGTTCATTGCCCACCGGACACCGTTTCCGCCCGATCGCGGCGACAAGATCCGTTCGCACAACGTGCTGAAGGCTCTGGCTGAGCTTGCCCCGGTGTGTGTCGCATGTCTTGGCGAGACTGATGCGGACATGGCCGAGGAAAGGGCGCTGGCGGAAGTGGCCACCAGCTATTGCATGCCGCGGCGCACCAAGCCGCTCCCCCTCGCAGGGATCGAAGCTTTGGCAAAGGGCGAGCCGATCAGTGTTTCGGCCTTTTCCAATCGCGAATTGCACCGCTGGGTGCGCGAGACATTAGCAAGCCGTCCGATCGAAACGATCTACGTCTTTTCCGGCCAGATGGGCCAATATGTGCCGCAGGATTGGTCCGGGCGACTGGTGGTCGATTTCGTCGATGTCGATTCGGCCAAGTTCGAAGCCTATGCCCCGAAGAGCGGCTGGCCGATGCGCTGGGTCCATGCACGCGAGGGCAAGCTTCTGCGCCGGTACGAAGCCCAGCTTGCTGTCCGCGCCGATTGCTCCCTGCTGGTGAGCGAGGAAGAGGCTGCGCTGATGCGCGCGCGGTGCGCCGAGGCGCGGAACATCGGCGCGCTGCGCAACGGGATCGACTGCACGGCCTTCGACCCGGCTGCGGTTCACCCCCAAGCCGAGCTGGCAGGTGCCGAGGGGCCTCAGTTCGTGTTCTCCGGGCAGATGGACTATGCGCCCAACATCGAGGCGGTGGAGCGGTTCGCCCGGCAGATCATGCCCGCGATCCGTGCCCAAAAGCCCAACGCGCAGTTCCACATCGTTGGCCGCGCGCCCACCGCAGCGGTGCAAAAGCTGGCGGCCGAGCCAGGCACGCAGGTGTGGGGTGAAGTGCCCGACATGCGCCCGTTCCTCGCGGCGGCCAGCATGGTGGTGGTTCCGCTCACCATTGCCCGCGGCGTGCAGAACAAGGTGCTCGAAGCCATGGCGATGGGCAAGACCGTGCTCGCCTCACCCGAGGCGCTGACGGGAATAGGCGGCTGCGATGGCGAACACTTCCTGCGCTGCGACAGCGATGCCGAGTTTGCGACCCTCGCCTGTGCGCTGACCGATGACACGAACCGTGCCCAGCGTATTGGCGAAGCGGCGCGCCATCTGGTCCATCGCAAGATGAGCTGGCCCGCCATGATGGCACCGCTGGCCGACCTCGTCGGCGCGACGCCCGAGAGTGGCCATGGCAAAGCCCGTTCGAACGTTCGCAATGCGGCTTGAGGTAATGCAGCCCACAAGCGCTCCGATCACCGAGAGCATTGCTCCGCAGTGGCAAGGCCCGTTGTTGCAGCTGGCGCTGGCCTGGGCGGCGCTGCTGGCGCTGTGCGCGGGCGACTGGGCGGCGATGGTTGGCCATTGGTGGAGCAATTCGACCTACAACCACATCCTGCTGGTGCCGCCGATCATTGCCTGGCTCGTGTGGCAACGATTGCCCGAACTCGCCCGGCTGACCCCGCGTGCATGGTGGCCCGGCTTGTTGGCATTGGGCGCAGCATTGCTGGTCTGGCTGCTCGGCAATATCTCTGGACTGGCCACGGCGAGCCAGCTCGGCGCGGTGGCGATGCTGCCTGCCAGCGTGCTCGCGCTGCTCGGCCCGCGCGTCGCCTATGCGCTGCTGTTTCCGCTGTTCTATAGCGCGTTCCTCGTGCCCTTTGGCGACGAACTGGTGCCCGCGCTGCAAACGATCACGGCGGACATCACCATTGCGCTCACCCATGCCTCGGGCATTCCCGCCGAGATCGAAGGGGTGTTCATCGATACGCCGGTCGGCCTGTTCGAGGTCGCGGAAGCCTGCTCGGGGGTGAAGTTCCTCGTCGCGATGGTGGCGCTTGGCGCATTGGTTGCGAACCAGTGCTTCCAATCGGTCTGGCGCCGTGCGGCGTTCATGGTGGCTTCTGTCGTCGTTCCCATTCTCGCCAACGGCGTGCGCGCCTGGGGCACGATCTACATCGCACAGTTTCAGGGCATCGAGTTTGCCGCCGGGTTCGACCATATCTTTTACGGTTGGATCTTCTTCGCCGTGGTGATGGGCATCCTGATCGGCGCGGGCTGGCGCTTTTTCGACCGCAGCATGGATGACCCGGCAATCGACCTCAGCGACATCGAAGGCGCACGCTGGATCGCTCCGTTGGAGCGGTTCTCGGCTGCGGGCTCGACGGTGCTGGCGGGCATTGGCATTCTTGCCGTGGCCATGGCCGCATGGGCAGGCGCTGCACGCGCCCTCGAGGCCGATCTACCGCAGGCTATCGCGTTGCCGCAGGTGGCCGGTTGGGAGCAAGTGCCGACCGAGCAGGCCTGGGCATGGCGTCCCCATGCTCCGGGCGCGGACCGCCGCCTGTTCGGCACCTATCGCAGCGCCAGCGGCCAGCAGGTCGATGTGTTTCTCGCCTACTATGGCGCGCAGGAAGAAGGCCGCGAGGCCGGTGCCTATGGCGAGGGTGCGCAACCGCCGGGCACGGAGTGGCGCTGGCTGGGCGAGGCACCGGCTATCGATGGCGGCAAGGGTGACTGGCTTCAGGCCGTGGGTATCCACCCGCGTCTTGCCATGACCTGGTATCGCCATGGCGACTGGATGGGCAGCAGCCGCCTTGAACTCAAGGCGCTGACCATGCGCGACCGTTTGCTGTTCACGGCTCGGCCCACGGCAACGCTGATCGTTTCCGCAGAGGGCGAGGGCGCGCAAGCTGAAGCCGCCGTTGCAGACTTCCTCGCCGCTATCGGCCCGTCCGGCAAATGGATGGACCGTATCGTCGGCTTGGACTAGGCACCGCGCCCATGTGCGGGATCGCTGGCATTTTTCACTGTGGCACGATCAAACCGGTCGACCCAGGTCGGGTCGAGCGGATGTGCGACGTGCTCGCCCATCGTGGGCCTGACGGTTCGGGCGTCTGGAGCGCACCGGGTGTCGCGCTCGGCCACCGCCGGCTCTCGATCATCGATATCGCCGGATCACCGCAACCGATGCTCTCGCCCGACGAGCGCACGGCCATCGTGTTCAACGGCGAAATCTACAACTACCGCGAGTTGCGCCGCGACCTTGCCGCAATGGGCGAGCAGTTCCGCACCGATGGCGACACCGAAGTGATCCTCGCGGCCTGGCGGCGCTGGGGGCCGGACTGTGCGCGGCGGCTCGATGGCATGTTCGCCTTCGCGATTTACGATCAGGGCGAGCGCACGCTGTTCCTTGCCCGCGACCGGTTCGGGGTGAAGCCGCTGTTTCTGGCGCGGCTTTCCGATGGGTCTCTGGCCTTCGCTTCCGAGCTGAAGGGGCTGTTGGCACACCCCCTGCTGCGCCGCGAGGTCGATCCGCTGGCGATCGAGGACTACATGACGTGGGGCTATGTCCCCGATCATCGCTCGATCCTGAAAGGGGTCGAGAAACTGCCTGTCGCGCATACCCTGCTTCTGCGGCATGAAAGCGCGGTGCCGAGCCCGCAGCGTTACTGGGACATCTCCTTCGCTGACCGCCATCAGGGCAACACGCGCGATCTCGAAGCCGAATTGTTGCACCGGCTGAAGCTGGCGGTCTCCTCGCGCATGGTGGCCGACGTGCCGCTGGGCGCGTTCCTCTCGGGCGGGGTCGATAGCTCCACCGTAGTGGCGATGATGGCGGAAGAATCGCGCGATCCGGTGCGCACCTGTTCCATCGGCTTCGACGTCGCCAGCGCCGATGAGACCACCTATGCCGAGCGCGTGGCCGAGCTGTTCGCCACCAACCACGCCGCGCGCACGGTAAGCGCCGACCAGTTCGACGCTATCGACGCCATTGCCGGCATGTTCGACGAGCCATTTGCCGATGCCTCGGCGCTGCCGACCTGGCGCGTATGCCAACTCGCGCGCGAAGGTGTGACCGTTGCGCTTTCAGGCGACGGGGCAGACGAGGCGCTGGCGGGCTATCGCCGTCAGGTCTTCCATGCCCACGAGGAACGTATTCGCGGCCTAATCCCGCAGTCGCTGCGCGAGAAGGCGCTGGCGCCGCTGGGTGCCGCCTGGCCCAAGGCGGACTGGTTGCCACGTCCCCTGCGCTTCAAGTCCACGCTGCAATCGCTGTCGGGGACGGGACCACAGGGCTATGCGCGGGGCCTGTCGGTGACCCCGCCTGAGGTCCGTCTCGGACTCTATTCGGATGCGCTTGCCAAGCAAATCGGCGACTATCGCGGCGAGACGGCGCTGATCGAACGCATGGCTCGCGCACCGGCTCGCAGCGGCCTCGATGCCGCGCAATATGCCGATCTCACGTTCTGGCTGCCCGGCGATATTCTCACCAAGGTCGACCGCACCTCGATGGCCGTGAGCCTCGAAGCGCGCGAGCCGCTGCTCGATCACCATCTGGTGGAGTTCTGCGCGCAGCTGCCCGAGGGGCTGCGGGTAAAGGGCGGGCAGGGCAAGTGGCTGCTGAAGAAGGCGATGGAACGCTATCTGCCGAAGGACATTCTCTATCGCCCGAAGCAGGGCTTCGTGACCCCGATTGCCGAGTGGTTTCGCGGGCCGCTGGCCGACAAGGCGCGCGGCATCGCAGGGCCATCGGCGCTGGCGCGGACGGGCTGGTTCGACAACGTGCGCCTGTCCACCCTGGCTGAAGACCATATCGCGGGCCGCTCAGATCATGGGCGGCTGCTGTGGCAACTGGTGATGCTTGACCGGTCGCTCGCCCGGCTCGGGATTACGGCTTAATCACTTTCGCCGTGGCCCAGCGCCATATATTCACGGCTCTGCATTTCGTTGAGGCGGCTCACGGTGCGTTCGAACTCGAAGGCCCCGTCGCCTGAGGGATAGAGGTCGTCGGGCGCGCAGGCAGCAGTGGTGAACAGCTTCACCCGGTGTTCGTACAGCGAATCGATCAGCGTCACGAAGCGCGCGGCCTCGTTGCGCATCTGCGGCCCCATCTGCGGAATGCCGACCAGGATCACCGTGTGATAGGCCCGGGCAATGGCAAGATAGTCGGGCGCGCCGCGGGCCTCACCGCATAACCGCTTGAAGCTGAACACGGCCACGCCCTTGAGGCTCTTGGGCACATGCAACATGCGCCCGCCGCCCACATCAAGCTCGCCCGAGGGCACGTTGGCGGCATCTTCGGGAGCAAAGTCGGTCAGGCGGAAGAAGGCCTCGCGCACCTTGGCCGTGGCCTCATCGCCGAGTGGACAATGCCAGGTGTCGAGACCACCGATCCGCTGCATCCGGTAATCGGTCGGTCCGTCGAGCGTGAGCACGTCCAGCTCTTCCTCGATCAACGTGATGAAGGGGAGGAACAGGTCGCGGTTGATCCCGTCCTTGTAGAGATCGCGGGGAGGGCGGTTGCTGGTGGTGACCACGGCAATCGAATGATCGTGGATCAACGCGGTGAACAGCCGGCTCATGATCATCGCGTCAGCGGAGTTGGTGACGACCATCTCGTCAAAAGCCAGGACGCGCAAGCCAGCGGCAATATCGCGCGCGATGACCGGGATGGGGTCTCCGCTCTCGCTCTTGCGGGCATCGCGCAGGCGGGCGTGGACCTCCTGCATGAAGGCATGGAAATGTGCGCGGCGCTTCTCGGTAATGGCGAGGTTGTCGTGGAACAGGTCCATCAACATCGACTTGCCGCGCCCGACACCGCCCCACATGTAAACGCCTTGCGGACGGACCTTCTTGCGCCCGAACAGCTGGCCGAGCAGTCCGCCGGATTCGTCGGCTTCCAGTTCGCGTTGGAGCCGGTCGAGCCGTTCAGCGGCGCGGCGTTGGTCGGGATCAGGGCGGAGCTGGCCGTCCGCGATCAGCCGTTCGTAGCGCGCGAGCACGCTCATCTGGGCGAGATCTTTCGCAGGATCGAGGACCACGTGCCGATGACGGTATCCTCCTGCTCCACGGTGCCACGTACGAACAGCATCTTGCCCGTCTCGCGGACGATCTCCGTAACCGCATCAAGCGGTAGTGCCGGATCGCCCGAGCCCACGAAGTGGTTGTGAAGCTCGATCGTCACCCCGCCGGGGAACTTGCCGTCGGTCAGCTCCACCGCGGCGGCAAAGCCCGCAATGTCGATCAGGCCAAGCACCATGCCGCCGTGGATCACGCCGTACTGGTTCTTGTGCCACTCTTCCGGAAGCATCCGCACGCGCGCCAGGTTCGGCGTATCGCGCCTGACCAGCAAGGTGCCCATGACAGCCCGATTGTAGTGTTCAGCCTGGCCCAGGCTTCCGTCGTACCAACCGGGATAGTCCGGGTGTTCTCGGCGCTGAGCCGCCTCGTGCAATTCCGCCAAGGGTCAAATGTGCCTTTCGGCCATCATCTTCTTGGTTTCGGCGATCGCCTTGGCGGGCGAAAGGCCCTTGGGGCAAACGTTCGCACAGTTCATGATCGTGTGGCAGCGGTAAAGCCGGAACGGATCTTCCAGCGCATCGAGGCGCTCGCCGGTCATCTCGTCGCGGCTGTCGGCAAGCCAGCGATAGGCCTGCAACAGGATCGCCGGGCCGAGGAACTTGTCGGAATTCCACCAGTAGCTTGGGCACGAGGTCGAGCAGCAAGCGCACAGGATGCACTCGTACAGCCCATCGAGCTTCTCGCGCTGTTCAGGCGACTGCAGCCGTTCCTTGCCCGAAGGCGTGGTGCTGACGGTCTGCAGCCAGGGGCGGATGCTGGCATACTGGGCGTAGAAGTGGGTGAAGTCGGGCACCAGATCCTTGACCACGTCCATGGCGGGCAGCGGCGTGATGCGAACTTCGCCCGAGAGGTCTTCGATGGCGGTGGTGCAGGCAAGGCCGTTCTTGCCGTTCATGTTCATCGCGCAAGACCCGCAGATGCCCTCACGGCACGAGCGGCGGAAGGTCAGCGTGGGGTCGACCTCGTTCTTGATCTTGAACAGCGCGTCGAGAACCATCGGGCCGCACTCGTCGAGGTCGATCTCGAAGGTGTCGTAATGCGGGTTCTTGCCGCTGTCGGGATCGTACCGGTAAATCTTGAAGGACTTCACACGGGCCGCGCCTTCGGCCTTATGGACATTGCCCTTGCCGGAAATCTTGGAGTTCTTGGGGAGGGTGAAGGTCGCCATGGGATCGGTCCTGTATAGATTTGGTCCCTATCTAGCCGCCTGACGCGGTGGCGCAAGGTGTGCAGGCGCAGCAGAGCGGGGAATTTCGCCCCATAAGCGCGGTTTTGTTGGCAACACGGGCAATTGCACCGGGATTGGTGGCGGCGCGGTGACGTGCTAGAGTGCAGGTCTGGCGGCGCAAAGGAGCGGCGATGGGGGTAAGGTCCTGGTACGATGCGCATGTGCTTCCGCGCCTTATTGCGAAGGGCTGCAACAGCGGTGAGCTGACGCAACTGCGCAATCAGGTCGTGCCCATGGCGCGCGGCGCAGTGTTCGAACTTGGCTGCGGCGGCGGCTTCAACCAGCAGTTTTACGATCCTGCCCAGATCACCAGTTTCGCCGGAATCGATCCCAATGCCAGCCTGCTGGAAGCGGCGCGGGGCAGTGCGAAGGCGAGCGGGCTAGACGCCGATATTCGCGCCGGGGTAGGCGAGAACATCCCCTTTGCCGACAGTGCCTTCGATACGGTGGTCTGCACTTACACGCTATGTTCGGTGGACGATCAGGCGCAGGTGCTGGCTGAGCTGCGCCGGGTGCTGAAACCGGGCGGACGCCTGATCTATCTCGAACACGGACGCGCGCCCGATGCAGGCGTGGTGCGCTGGCAGCGCCGGATCGAGCCGGTCTGGAAGACGATAGCGGGCAATTGCCATCTTACCCGCGAGATCGGGGCGGCAATCCGCGCCTCCGGGTTCGAGGTTGAACCGGTCGGGCAGGAGTACTTTGCCAAAGCACCGCGCTGGGCGGGCTGGATGGAATGGGGCACAGCGCGCCGCGCCGGAGCCTGACGCCAATGCGAAACGGGCCACCTGCCCGAAGGCAAGCGGCCCGCTTATAGAGCTTCGACTTGGGTGATCAGGCGCCGAAAGTGCGCTGCCACCATCCGCCGCGACGAGGCTGTTCTTCGCCCGTCTTATCAGTCTCTTCGTTAGTGGTCGGCTCAGCTGCTGGCGCTTCCTCAGTAGCCGAGGCCTCCTGAGCCGGTTCCGCCGGCTTGGCTTCTGCCACGGGTTCAGCAGGTGCGGGTGCCGCCTCTGCCTCGGGCTTCGCTTCAGCTGCCTTATCCGGCGTTGCTGCGGCTTCCTCAGCAACCGGCTCGACAACCTTCTTGGCGCGCGAACGACGCTTGGGCTTGGGAGCCTCTTCAGCGGGCGCTTCTGCACCGGCCTCAGGCGCCGGTTCGGCGACCTTCTTGGCACGCGAGCGGCGCTTGGGCTTGGGAGCCTCCTCGGCAGCTGCTTCTTCACCAGCTTCCTCGGGCGCCGGTTCAACGACCTTCTTGGCACGCGAGCGACGCTTTGGCTTCGGTGCTTCTTCCTGAGCCGGTTCAGCCGGTTCGGAAGCGGCTTCAGCTGCTTCGGGTTCGGCTGCGGGCACCTCGTCCTTTACCTCAGCCTCAGCCTCAGCCTCAGCGGCTTCGGGCTTGGCAGCGTCATCGGAGGCATCGTCATTGTCAGACGTCGACTCGTCGTCGCTATCCGTGCGTTCCTCATCGCGGCGACGGTTGCGGCCACGTCCGCCACGGCGACGGCGGCGGCGCGGTTTGTCCTCGCTGTCGTCGTCATTGTCGTTCTGGCTGGAACCGGAGTTATCGTCGTCCGAGCTTGTCTCGTCGTCGCTATCCGAGCCGTCGTTATCCGAGTTGTCACCATCTTCGGTGCGGTTCTTGTTGCGACCACGGCCACCGCGACGACGCCGGCGACGCTTCGAGGAGCGCTGTTCGCTATCCTCGTTGTCGTCATTGTCATCGGTTTCGTCCGCGTTGCCTTCGTCTTCGTCCTCGAAGTCGTCATCGTCGACGATCTGCTCAAACTTGGGTGTCTCGGTCGGGCGCGGGCCAGACGAGCTGACGCGCATCTTGGCGCCTTCATCCTCGCCCTCGGGCTGGACCTCTACAGAAACCCCATAGAGCTTCTCGATCTCGGCGAGATCGGAACGCTTGGAGTTGAGCAGGTAGATCGAGGCCTCGGTCGAGGCATAGAGCGTGATCAGCGTGCCCTTGCCCTTGGCGGCCTCGTCCTCGATCAGACGCAGCGCCGACAGGCCCGCCGAGCTGGCGGTGCGGACAAGCCCGGTGCCATCGCAGTGCGGACATTCGCGGGTGGTCGCTTCAAGCACGCCGGTGCGCAGGCGCTGGCGGCTCATCTCCATCAGGCCAAAGCCCGAAATGCGGCCAACCTGAATGCGCGCACGGTCGTTCTTGAGCGCGTCCTTCATCGCCTTCTCGACTTTGCGCACGTTCGAGCCGTGTTCCATGTCGATGAAGTCGATCACGACCAGCCCGGCCATGTCGCGCAGGCGCAACTGGCGAGCGACTTCGCGTGCCGCTTCGAGGTTGGTGTGAAGTGCGGTCTGCTCGATGCCGTGCTCCTTGGTGGAGCGGCCCGAGTTGATGTCGATCGAGACCAGCGCCTCGGTCGGGTTGATGATCAGATAGCCGCCCGATTTGAGCTGCACCATCGGATCATACATCGCCGAGAGCTGGTCTTCCGCGCCATAACGCTGGAACAGCGGCACCGGGTCGGAATAGTGCTTCACCCGCCGGGCGTGGCTGGGCATCAGCAGCTTCATGAAGGCGCGTGCGGCCTTGTAGCCCGCTTCGCCTTCGACCACGACTTCTTCGATCTCGCGGTTGTAGATGTCGCGGATGGCACGCTTGATCAGGTCGCTGTCCGAATGGATCATCGACGGCGCCGACGACTTCATCGTGTTTTCGCGGATCTCGTCCCACAGGCGGGCGAGATAGTCGAAGTCACGCTTGATCTCGGTCTTGGTGCGCGAAAGGCCCGCAGTGCGCACGATCAGACCCATCGAGCGCGGCAGCGACAGATCGCTGACGATGCTCTTCAGGCGCTTGCGATCGGAGCCCGAGGAAATCTTACGGCTGATGCCGCCACCGTGGCTCGAGTTCGGCATCAGCACGCAGTAGCGGCCGGCCAGCGAAAGATAGGTAGTGAGAGCAGCGCCCTTGTTGCCGCGCTCTTCCTTGACGACCTGCACCAGCAGAACCTGGCGGCGCTGGATTACGTCCTGGATCTTGTAGCGACGACGCAGGGCCTGGCGCTTGGCGCGGGCTTCGTCGATTTCCTTGGCACGGCTGCCACCGCCGCGACGGCCACCGCCCTGACGGCGTGCGCGACCACGGCCACGACCGCGACGCGACCTCTGCTGGCCGTTGTCATCGTCTTCGGATTCGCTGTCGTCGTCGTCTTCATCGTCAGCGCTGGACTCTTCGCCATCGCTGTCGTCATTGCCGCTTTCGTCGTCTTCGCCGTTTTCGACGTGACCATCCTCGATCGTGGCGACGTGGGCCTTCTCGGACGTGTCGATCTCTTCGACGCCGGGCTCATCTTCGTCGTCGTTATCGTCGTCGCTGATGTCGCCATCTTCGCCGTCTTCCTGATCGCGCAGGGCGGCTTCTTCTTCGGCGGCGGCCTGTTCTTCGGCCAGCAGTGCATCGCGGTCAGACTGCGGGATCTGGTAGTAGTCGGGGTGGATTTCGCTGAAGGCGAGGAACCCGTGCCGGTTGCCGCCGAAATCGACGAAAGCAGCCTGGAGGCTGGGTTCTACCCGTGTGACCTTGGCGAGATAGATGTTGCCTTTGATCTGCTTGTGTTCGGCAGATTCAAAGTCGAATTCCTCAATGCGATTTCCCTGGAGCACCGCCACCCGTGTTTCTTCCGGGTGGCGCGCATCGATAAGCATGCGCGTAGCCATTGATAAGTCTCCGGACAGCGGGGCGCGAGGAGGCTGTGCCTGCTCGGCTGCGCTGTCCCAATGTGTGAATCCCCGCGGTCAGCGGAACCATTCCAGTGATCTGCGGGGGAGAAGGACAGACTTCGCTGGCACGAGGGCCTGCGAAATCGTGATTCGTGTCTGCAGCAATGCCAAGGCGCAGCTTCGTGTTCTGCGCAAAGCCCTGTGCGCCTGCGCAGCAGCCTGACGGCTGCGGCTTGGCGAGGGGGCTTTTGCTTGGCATTACGACATCAACCTGTAACTGCGGCGGAAAGAGGGCGGGCCTTTGGCTTTCCAAACCTTTGCCGGCCAATTGAGCCGGATTGCATTTCGCTAGCATCCGGGGAAAGGCTCGGCAACCATGTTGCGCATCCAGGTCAATTTCTCTTTCCGTTGCGCTACGTATTAATTCGAATGTGCAGCAAGGCTGAGGAATATCATAGTACGGTGTGGGAACGCTTAAAGATATTGCTGCTTTGTGCCGCTCCGGTGCTGCTGCTGGGCTTTCTCTACGTCTGGGGGTTCAGCATACCGGTGCCCGTGCTCGGGCGGAGCTACGTTGTCCGGATAGAATTGCCGCAAGGCGGACAGCCGCTTGATCTGCCCGAAGTGCTGGGTCCGCAGGACAAGACCCGGCCACTGGTGGTGATCGATGCGGGCCACGGCGGAGTGGACCCCGGCGCAGTGGGGCCGGGGTTTCAGGAAAAGCGGATCGTGCTCGGGCTGGCCAAGGCATTGCGCGACCGGTTGCTCGAAGAAGGCGGTGTGCGTGTCGCCATGACGCGCGACGACGACAGCTTCGTGGTGCTCGCGGAGCGCGCGGCCATCGCGCGCGAGCTGGACGCGGACCTGTTCGTCTCGATCCATGCCGATAGCGCAGGCGAACAGGCCGATGTGAGCGGCGCCACCATCTACACGCTTAGCGACGCGGCCAATTCCCAGGCCTCAGCTCGCTTTGCCCAGCGCGAGAACGGGGCTGACGTAATCAACGGCCTCGATCTTTCCGGGCAGGACGAAGCGGTCGAATCCATTCTCGTCGAGCTATCCCAGCGCCAGACTGCCGCGCGCTCGGACGAATTTGCTGCGCTGGTCGTACGCGAGGGCGAGGGGCGGCTGACGTTCCACCCGCAACCGCGCAGGAGCGCGGCGCTGGCAGTGCTGCGCGCGCCCGACGTGCCGGCAATTCTCTATGAGGCGGGCTTTGTCACCAACCCCGACGAGGCAAAGCGGCTGTCCTCCGCCGAGGGGCGCGACGACTTCGCGGCCACCATGGCGAGCGCCATTCGCATCTTCCTTGCCCGCAATGCGGTGGCTCCCTGAATGTTGCCTTTCAGGCCGTCGCATCCATCTGGCGCAGAACCGCAAGGCCATGCTAGAGGGCCACGCAAATGAGTGACGATCATACCATGGACGAGGGTTCCTCCAGCTATCGTATCCGCCGCAATGCCGGTGTTGCCTTCGGCCGGATCGGCGAAATTTGGCGTGCCAACCTGCTGGTTCGCCTGGCGGGCTATGCCCTGTTGCTGGCGCTTCTGGCCGCCGCCGCCTTGTGGGCCGTGCTGGTGCGCGACCTGCCCGATGCGGAAAGCCTGCTCGACTATCGCCCGAACCTGCCGACGGTGGTGCGCGGGATCGATGGCGAGATCGTCGCCCGTTACGAGCGTGAGCGGCGCGTGGAGCTGCAGTTCAAGGATCTGCCGACCCAGCTCATCAACGCCTATACCTCAGCTGAGGACGAGACCTTCTGGAGCCACGGCGGGATCGATGCCGGCGGCTTCGTGAACGCCGTGATCGACTATGTCTCCAAACTGGGTTCGGGTGAGCGCGCGGTTGGTGGCTCGACGATTACCCAGCAGGTCGCGAAGAACATCCTGGTGGGGAACGAATATTCGATCACCCGCAAGCTGAAAGAAATGATCCTCGCCACGCGCGTAGAAAGCGTGCTGTCGAAGCGCGAGATCATCACCTTGTACCTTAACGAAATCCCGCTCGGTCGCCGCTCTTTCGGGGTGCAGGCCGCAGCGCGCGCCTATTTCGACAAGGACGTCGACGATCTCGAACTGCACGAGATGGCCTACCTCGCGATCCTGCCCCGCGCACCGGAGGTGTACAGCCGCTCCAAGAACTTCGAAACCGCACGTGCCCGGCGCAACTGGGTGCTCGAACAGATGCAGGACAATGGCCATATCACCGTGGCCGAAATGGAGGCTGCACAGGCCAAGCCGCTCGGGATCGTGACGAGTTCCAGCCGCACCAACGAAACCGCCGATGCGGGCTATTTCCTCGAAACAGTCCGGCGTGAGCTGATCGAGCGCTACGGCGAAGAGGCCGATGATGGCCCCGACAGCGTCTATGCTGGCGGCCTGTGGGTACGCACCTCGCTTGACACCGAAATGCAGGATGCCGCGCGCGATGCCCTGCGCAATGCCATCCTGCGCTATGACAACAATCGCCCCTGGAAGAAGCCGATCGCCACGGTCAATCCTGGCGATGGCGATATGAAGAGCCAGCTGCGCAGCTCCTATATCGGCATCAATTACCGTGACTGGCGTATTGCCGTCGTACTTGATCGTGCCGGGTCTTCGGGCCGGGTCGGTTTTGCCAATGGCGACGAGGGGCCGCTGGCAGGCGAACTTCCCGACGCGCTGAAGGTGGGCGATATTATCGCTGTCTCGCCACAGGGCGGCGGATGGCGGGTGCGCGGGATACCCGAGGTTTCCGGCGGGTTCGTGGCGATGATCCCGACCACGGGCCGGGTGCTGGCGATACAAGGCGGGTTCGATTCGCGGCTCGGCGCCTTCAACCGGGCGACGCAGGCGCTGCGGCAGCCCGGCTCGACCATCAAGCCGTTTGTCTATGCCACCGGGCTCGACAACGGGATGACCCCGGCCACGCTCGTGCCTGACCGGCAGTATTGCTATTATCAGGGCTCAAACCTTGGCGAAAAGTGCTTCACCAACTTCGGCGGCTCGCGCGGCGGCGGGGAATACCCGATGCGCTACGGGCTGGAGCAGTCGAAGAACCTGATGACCGTCCACATCGCGATGGATTCCGGAATGGAAAACGTCATCAAGACGTTCGAAGACGCTGGCATCGCCGACAAGGGGCAATACGAGCCTTATCCCGCCTTCGCGCTTGGCGCGGGTGATACCACCGTGCTGCGGCTCGTTGATGCCTATGCGATGATGGTGAACCACGGCAAGCTCATCAAACCTTCGCTGATCGACTATGTGCAGGATCGCAATGGCAAGGTGATCTGGCGCGCCGACGAGCGCCCCTGCAACGGCTGCAACATGGACGAGTGGGACGGCAAGCCCATGCCCCGGTTCCCGCGCATGGGCGTGCAGCGGATGGACCCGCGCACCGCGTTCCAGATCGTGCATATGCTCGAAGGCGTGGTGCAGCGCGGTACGGCGACCCGGCTCAAGGTGCTCGACATGCCGCTGTTCGGCAAGACCGGCACCACCTCCGGCCCGACCAACGCATGGTTCGTCGGCGGCTCGCCCGATATCGTCGCGGGCACCTATATCGGCTTCGATCAGCAGTCGCGGAAGCTGGGCGGCTATGTGCAGGGCGGCAACACGGCTGCTCCGATCTTCGTCGATTTCGCCAAGGCCACGCGTGATCGCTGGTCCGAACGGCCCTTTATCGCGCCGGACGGTGTGCGCATGGTCCGGATCGACCGGCGCAGCGGTCGGCGCGTGTTCGATGGCTGGCCCGGGCAAGGCTCCGATGCCGAGATCTGGGAAGCGTTCAAGCCAGATACCGAACCACGCCGCAGCGGCCGTGACGGCGATACCATCGCAGCCATGCGCGACCTGATCCTGGCCCAGCTGCGCAGACGCGAGCAGGGCGACGGAGCCAACCAAAGCGGCGAGGGTGAGCCAGGCAACTTCGCCGAGGATCAGGGCGGCATCTATTAAAACGCTGCCCAAGTCCCATATTCGCACTACCCTTTCCCTTGTCGCGCGGCTGCGCTAGTCGGCGCGCTTTGTTTTAGCGGAGACCAATGCCATGCGTGCCGAAGGGCAGGCCCATATCGACCGGATCGAAGCCGCGCTGGCGCTGGTCAGGAAGTCGCTCGACTGGGACGCGGCGCTGCGCCGGCTCGACGAGCTGGAAGCGCGCGTGCAGGACCCGAACCTGTGGAACGATCCCAAGCTCGCCCAGGCAGTGAGCCGCGAGCACAAGAACCTCAAGGACGCGGTCGCCACCGTGAACGAGATCGCTTCGGAAATGTCCGATGCGGTCGAATTCATCGAGATGGGCGAGGCCGAGGGCGATGACGAGGTGGTGGCTGACGGTCTGGCCACGCTTGCCTCGCTGGCGGAACGGGCTGACCGCGACAAGGTCAAGGCGCTGCTCTCGGGCGAGGCCGACGGCAACGATACCTATATCGAAATCCATTCCGGCGCAGGCGGCACCGAAAGCTGCGACTGGGCCGAGATGCTGTTCCGCATGTATCATCGCTGGGCCGAGAAGCGCGGCTTCAAGGTCGAAGTGGTGGAATATCAGGCAGGCGATCAGGCGGGCATCAAGTCCGCGACGCTGCTGATCAAGGGCGAGAACGCCTATGGCTATGCCAAGACCGAAAGCGGCGTTCACCGCCTCGTCCGCATCAGCCCCTATGACAGCTCAGCGCGCCGCCACACGAGCTTCTCCAGCGCCTGGGTCTATCCGGTGATCGACGATAACATCGAGATCACGGTCAACGATTCCGATATCAAGGTGGACACCTACCGCGCCTCGGGCTCGGGTGGGCAGCACGTCAACACGACCGATTCCGCGGTCCGCATCACGCATATTCCGTCGGGGATCGTGGTGGCCTGCCAGTCCGACCGCAATCAGCTGAAGAACCGCGTCACCGCGATGAACATGCTGAAAGCCCGCCTTTACGAGCGCGAAATGGCCGAACGCGAGGCTGCGGCGGCGAGCGAGTACGAGGAAAAGACCGAGATCGGTTGGGGCCGCCAGATCCGCTCCTACGTCCTCCAGCCGTATCAGATGGTTAAAGACCTGCGCACCGGCGTCACCAGCCCCACGCCTGACGACGTGCTCGACGGCGACATCGACGAGTTCATCGCGGCCGCGCTTGCGCTCAAGGTTACGGGCGAGGCGGTTGAGGTAGACGACGTCGAGTAGGGACGCGCGCGATGATGTCTCATCCGGCTTGCCGCCTTTGCCTTCCGCGCTCTAGCAGAGTAGAGGCGCGTGCCATGTTCGCATCCCGCTCTCTGGTTGCCCTGGCTGCGCTCGCGCTGCTTGGCGCCTGCAATGGGCTTGAGGACGACCGTGCGCCGGGTTCGCAGGATTTTCCTAAGGCAGACCGGCCCGTTTCGGCGGGCGGAGCGACCGCGTTTTCCAACGAGGAGGCCCGCGACCGGAGGCAGGAGGCCGAGACGGTCATGGACCTTGCGGGCATCAAGCCCGGCATGAGCGTGGCCGACGTCGGCGCGGGCGAGGGCTATTACACCGTGCGCCTGGCCCAGCGCGTGGGTGAAACCGGGCGCGTGCTGGCCAACGATATCAACGAGGATGCGCTGCGCCGCCTCGGCAGCCGGGTCGAGCGCGACCGGCTCGACAATGTCTCGATCAAGCTCGGCCTGCCCGATGATCCGCGCCTGCCGGTCAACAGCTTCGACCGCGTCCTTCTCGTGCACATGTATCACGAGGTGGAGGAGCCCTATGCTTTCCTCTGGCGGCTGCGTCCGGCGCTGCGCGAGAAGGGGCATGTGGTGGTGGTCGATGTTGATCGCCCGGCCGATCAGCATGGTATTAGCCCGCAATTGCTGTTTTGTGAATTTGCTCGCGTGGGCTATCGGCTGACGGAATTTGTCCGAAAGCCGGAAATAGCCGGATATTATGCCGAGTTCGAAGCATCGGGCAAACGGCCCGAACCGGGCGATATCAAGCCGTGTGTTCAGGCCGAAATTAGAGATAGTTCCGCCACCAGCTGATCGGTGGCGGCTCAGGGGAAGTAGATGACGTTCAAAGGTTTGAAGCCGATTATCTATGGTGGCCGCGAGGTGTGGCCACTGGTGGAAGGTGGCAAGGGTGTTTCCGCTACCAACCACGCCAGCTCCGGGGCCTGGGCCGCGGCAGGTGGCATCGGCACGGTCAGCGCAGTCAACGCCGACAGCTATGATGCCGAAGGCAAGATCGTGCCGCAGGTCTATGACCAGCTTACGCGCAAGGAGCGGCACGAGCAGCTCATCCGCTATGCCATCGATGGCGCGGTGGAGCAGGTAAAGCGTGCCCATGACATTGCTGGCGGCAAGGGCGCCATCAACATCAACGTGCTGTGGGAAATGGGCGGGGCGCAGGCCGTGCTCGAAGGCGTGCTCGAACGCACCAAGGGGCTCGTAACCGGCGTGACCTGCGGCGCGGGCATGCCCTATCGCCTGTCCGAGATCGCTGAGCGCTACAATGTGCACTATCTGCCCATCGTCAGCTCGGGCCGTGCGTTCCGTGCCTTGTGGAAGCGCGCCTATCACAAAGTTTCGCACCTGCTGGGCGCGGTGGTCTATGAAGACCCGTGGCTGGCGGGCGGTCACAATGGCCTGTCCAACGCCGAAGATCCCAAGGCTCCGCAAGACCCTTATCCGCGCGTGGCCGAGCTGCGCGCGATGATGCGTAAGGAAGGCGTGCCCGAAAGCGTGCCGATCGTGATGGCCGGCGGTGTCTGGTATCTGCGCGAGTGGAACGACTGGATCGACAACGAAGAGCTTGGCCCGATCGCGTTCCAGTTCGGCACCCGTCCGTTGCTGACCGAGGAAAGCCCGATTCCGCAGGGCTGGAAGGATGCCCTGCGCACGATCCAACCCGGCGATGTCGAACTGCACCGCTTCAGCCCGACCGGCTTCTATTCGAGCGCGGTGCGCAACCCGTTCCTGCTTGACCTGATGGAGCGTTCGCAGCGCCAGATCCCTTACAGCCGCGTCGAGGCGGGCGAACATACCGTTCAGCTCGACGTGGGCGTGAAGGGCAAGAACTTCTGGGTCACACCGAAGGATCTGGAGCGAGCACGGGGCTGGGTGGCCGAGGGCCACACCACTGCGCTCAAGACGCCCGACGATACGGTGGTCTTCGTCTCGCCTGAAAAGCGCGCCGAAATCCGCCAGGACCAGGCCGATTGCATGGGCTGCCTGTCCCACTGTGGCTTTTCCAGCTGGAAGGACCACGACGACTACACCACCGGGCGCCTCGCCGATCCGCGCAGCTTCTGCATCCAGAAGACCCTGCAGGAAATCGCCCACGGCGCTCCGGTTGAAAAGAACCTGATGTTCGCCGGCCACGCGGCCTATCGCTTTGCGGAAGACCCGTTCTATTCGAACAACTTCACCCCCTCGGTGAAGCAACTGGTCGATCGCATTCTGACCGGGGACTAGCCCTGGTTGGCAAGGCCAATCCGCCGCCCTTGCGCAATACCTTGCGCGAAGGGCTGGCGGTGCCGGCGCTGCTTGCCAACCCATTCCGGCCCGCACGCAAGGGCAGGCGGATCGGGGAAGGGCGTCCGGTTCTGGTTATTCCCGGCCTTGCCACGGGTGACATCTCCACGCTGTTGATGCGCCGCACTCTGCGCGCCCGCGGGTTTGCACCGTGCGGGTGGCACCTCGCGATTAACCACGGGGCTGACCTTGCCAAGCTGGCGAAGCTCGAAGCGCGCCTTGCCGCGCTGCACAGCCAGACCGGGCGCAAGGTCGTGGTGGTCGGGTGGAGCCTTGGCGGGCTCTATGCGCGTATTCTCGGCCAGCGTGTGCCCGAGCATGTGGCCTCGGTCATCACCGTGGGCAGCCCATTCTCGGGCGGGCGGCGCGACAATGCCGGGTGGCGCTACTATGAGCTGATCAACGATCACACCGTCGACGATCCGCCCTTTGCGGAGGATTTCAGCATCAAGCCGCCGGTGCCGACCGTGGCAATATGGTCGGCTATCGACGGGATCGTGGCACCGCATTCCGCGCGCGGGCTCGACAGCGAGAGCGATCTGCGCCTGCAGGTCGACAAGCAGCACTTTGCGCTCGGCACCTCGCGGCGGGCTATCGAGCAGGTCATCACCGCTATCACCATGGCCGACGCGCTCTCCTGAGCTTGCCGCTTGCCGCTGATGCGGCTAGGGCGCGTGCCAATCTCTTTGAAATCGGAAGCAGACCCATGAAGATCAGCGGCGTGGACATCCGTCCCGGCAACATCATCGAATACGAAAAGGGCATCTGGAAGGTCGCCAAGATCCAGCATACCCAGCCCGGCAAGGGCGGTGCCTATATGCAGGTCGAGATGAAGAACCTCATCGACGGCCGCAAGACCAACGTCCGCTTCCGCAGCGCCGACACGGTCGAAAAGGTGCGTCTGGACACGAAGGACTACCAGTTCCTTTATGAAGACGGCGACATGCTGGTGTTCATGGACACCGACACCTTCGAGCAGATCCACCTGCCGTCGGACCTGCTGGGCGATGCCCGCCCGTTCCTGCAGGACGGCATGCAGGTCTCGCTCGAACTGTGGGAAGAGCGCCCGATTTCGGTCGCCCTGCCGAACCAGGTGGAAGCGACCATCGTCGAGGCCGATGCGGTGGTGAAGGGGCAGACCGCCTCCTCCAGCTACAAGCCTGCCGTGCTCGACAACGGCGTGCGCATCATGGTCCCGCCGCATATCGAAAGCGGCACCCGGATCGTGGTCGACGTTTACGAGCAGGCCTACGTCGGGAAGGCTGGTTAAACCACCATGGCAGCAATTTCCGGCCTCATTCGCGTGATGGAAAAGGCCGCCCGCAAGGCGGGTGGTCGCCTGCGCCGCGACTTCGGCGAAATCGAGAACCTGCAGGTTTCCCGCAAGGGCCCGGCAGACTTCGTCTCCAAGGCAGACGAAGCCTCCGAACGCATCCTGTGGGATGAGCTCAAGGTCGCGCGCCCCGGTTGGGGCTTCCTGCTCGAAGAGGGCGGCGAGATCGAGGCAGAGCCAGGTCAGCCGCGCTTCATCATCGATCCGCTCGACGGCACCAGCAACTTCCTCCACGGCCTGCCGCACTTCGCGATCTCCATCGCGGTGCAGGAGCGCAAGCTTGGCTCGGACGAGTGGGGCGATGTCACCGCCGGGCTGATCTATCAGCCGATCACCGACGAGACCTTCTGGGCCGAGAAGTCGCGTGGCGCATGGCTCCACGACGGGCGGCTGCGCGTTTCGGGCCGCAGGCACCTGAGCGAGGCGCTGATCGCTACCGGCACGCCCTATCAGGGCCATGGCAATTTCTCCGAATGGACCCGCATCTTCAGCCATGTCGGCCCCAACGTGGCGGGTATCCGCCGGTATGGTGCTGCATCGCTTGATCTTGCATGGGTTGCAGCGGGCCGGTTCGACGGGTTCTGGGAAAGCGATCTTTCCGCATGGGACACCGCGGCAGGCTGTCTGCTGATCCGCGAGGCGGGCGGGTTCGTGTCCGACTATCGCGGGCGCAGCCAGACGATTTGCGACAAGCAGGTGATTGCCGGCAACGACCAGATGCACTCGCGTCTCCACAAGTTGGTGACCGAAGCGCTGAAGGCATAGCTTGTCAGGTTGCGCGGGGGCCTGTATCGGCCCTTGCGCTGGCGATGCCTCCGTGGCGGAATTGGTAGACGCGCTCGACTCAAAATCGAGTTTCTTCGGAAGTGCCGGTTCGAGTCCGGCCGGAGGTACCAGGCATTTGGAGGGGCGCTTTCGAGCGCCCCTTTTTCGTAGGGGCCGCCGCGTAGCTATGCGGTCTTTTGCTTCACCTCCAGCCACGGCTACGATAGAGGCAGGTGATGCTCGATATGCCTTCCTACCATGCGCTTGCGGCCATGGTGCTGACCGTCATCGTGTTTTTCCTGTTCGCGCGGGGGAAGATGTCGACCGAAATCGTGTCGCTCGGCACGATCGCGGTGATCGCGGTCGGGCTCTATTTCTATCCCTTGCCCGAAGACCAGCCGACCGATGGCATCGCGCTCGCGTTCGGTGGCTTCGGCAACTATGCGCTGATCACGATCTGCGCGCTCATGATCATGGGCCGCGGACTGGTGGTGACGGGCGCGCTCGATCCGGTCTCACGCGCGCTTGAGCGGGTGTGGAAGTTCAACACCCAACTCGGGCTGATGGTGTCGCTGGCGATTGCCATGGGCCTGTCGATGATCGTCAACGATACGCCGGTGCTGGTGCTGTTGCTGCCGATCTTCGTCGCGCTGGCTCAACGCGGGGCCATGCCCGCCTCCAAGACGCTGATCCCGATCAACGCTGCCGTGCTGATCGGCGGCATGGCGACCACCATTGGCACCTCGACCAACCTGCTGGTGGTGGGGATCGCGGCCGAACTGGGTATGCCGCACATGAGCGTGTTTCACTACACCCCGATTGTGCTGGCGGCCGCCGTTGTCGCGTTCCCCTATCTGTGGCTGGTGATGCCACGCCTGCTGCCCGACAACTCGCCGGACAAAACCCATAGCGAACGGCGCTTCTTCTCCAAGCTGCGCGTCACCGAGCTGAGCGGTCTGGTCGGCAAGCACTTCGACGAGATTGTCGATACGCTGCCGGAGGATTTCCGCTTCGAGGAGCGGCCCACAGGCCCGTTCAAGGCCGGGCAGCGAATGATGATTTCGGGCACGCACGAAGGGCTGGAAAGCGCGATGCGGCTGCTGCGCGGCCCGGTTGCGCCGGCCTGGGTGATCGAACGTATCCGCAGCGAGGGCAAGACGCGCGACGAGGACATCGAAGTTGTCGAGATGATCGTGACCGGCGATAGCCGTCTGGTCGGCCGCACGCTCGCCAGCAGCAACATCGCCGATCACTACGGCGTTGCCGTGCTGGGCATCCACCGTCCGGCCAGGCCGCTGGACGAGGCATCGAGCGAAGTCAGCAGCCAGATGCGCCTTACCGAAGGCGATGTCTTGCTGGTGATGGGGCTGGGCGACGGGCTGGAAGCCTTCGCCACCGGCGACAGCCTGCTCAGGCTCGAAGGCGCACGCGAAATGCCGCGCCGCTCGAAGGCGCTTGTGGCGGGGGCGATCATGTTCGGCTCGGTTGCCTTTGCCTCGGTGGGGCTGGTGCCGATCGCCATTTCCGCGCTGGCCGGGGCGATCCTTATGTTCGTAACGGGCTGCGTGAAATTCGACCGGGTGGGCAGGGCGCTCTCGGGCAAGGTGATCGTGCTGGTCGCTGCCAGCATCGCCATCGGGCGGATCGTTCTGGAGAGCGGCGCGGCCTTGTGGCTGGGCGAGGCGCTGGCGTTGGGTCTGCAATATCTCCCGCCGGCGGGCGTGATCGCAGCGGTCATGCTGTTCGTGACCGTGCTCACCAACTTCGCTTCGAACGCCACGGCGGCCACTGTTGGCACTCCGATTGCGTTCAATCTCGCCACGCAGCTGGACATGCCGCAGGAGCCGCTGATCCTGGCCGTGCTGTTCGGATGCAACCTATGTTACGCGACGCCCATCGCCTATCAGACCAACATGCTGATCATGGCCGAGGGGCGCTATTCCTTCGCCGACTATCTGCGTACCGGGGTGCCGCTGGTGATGATCATGGTCACCACGCTCAGTATTCTGCTCGCCATCACCTACGGCATGTAGCGTCAGTCGCGACGAGCCTTGCCCGCACGCGCGGCCGAGGCCCGCTCTAGCGCTGCAAGCTGGGTTGCACGCCGAGCGGGATCGAGCATCCCTGCCTCTCTCAGCCCCTCGACGAGCGCTTCGTATTCCTCGTCGCTAAGGCTCTCGAGATACTCCTGCGAATAACCAGCGACAGGATGGTGAAAGCTGCCGTGGGGCACCCGCTGCAGCGCAATCGAGCCACCCGATTGCACTGGGCGCATCATCGGAGCGCCGAAGGTGCCACCGGAGTCTCCGAAGTAGTCGCCCGAACTGTCTTCATAGGCGGATCTGCCGCTATCCCGGCGCACCAGCGTGGGCTTGTCGCTGGTGGGAACGGCTTCGGGCGCATCGTCGGTGTTGGTCTCTGCTTCACGATGGCTGCTATCGGCCAGCATCCCCACGGCGGCAGTGAGCGCAACCGTGGCCATGGCAAAGTGCCTGAACAGCTTGGCCGGAATGGGGGGCTTTCGAATCTGTGCCATCGCACCAGCGTGGATATCAGACAGGCTTTACGCTTTTCGCCATAAGTTATGGTTAAAATGGAGCTAATCATCCGCTAGCTGCGCGGAAATCCAGCCTTTTTGGTGTAAAGTTTACCGACAATTTATCCTTACCAGCTACCGCCCAAGCTCCGGGTGCGTGCCCGGCAACTAGCGGCAGGAACCATGATCCGACTATTCAAACACTACATCCCGCACGCCGTGCTGCTGCTCGGCTTGCTCGATTTCGTGTTATTGCTACTCGCTGCCAACCTCGCCTGGACCTTTCGGGCGACGCAGATCGCGATGGACTTGGGAACCCTGTCCGAGCGCCTCGGTCCGTTGGCCGCCTTTGCCGCGACCACGCTTGCAGCGATGATTGCCGTGGGTGTCTATGGCGCGGACGCCTTGCGCTCGATGCGGTTTGCCTGCGCGCGCCTTTTGGTTGCGGTAAGCCTTGCGATCCTCGCGCTGGCGGTGATCGACTTCCTCTTGCCGGGGCACACCTTCTGGCGCTCGACGCTGCTCTATTCGATGGGGGCTTCCATTGCCCTGCTGGTGACCAACCGTCTGCTGGTGGGCGGTTTGCTTGGCACATCCGCCTTTCGCCGCCGGGTGCTGGTGCTCGGCGCGGGCCAGCGGGCGCAGCGCCTGCTCCAACTGAGCGAGAGGCCCGGCAGCGGGTTCACCATCGTCGGCTATATCGCGATGGCAGAGCAGCAGAACGTTGTAATCCCCGAAGCCATCGCTCGCGCGGCCATCCATGATCTGGCCAAGTACGTGAGCAACCTGGGCGTGACCGAAGTGGTTCTCGCGCTTGAGGAACGGCGCAATGCACTGCCGCTGAAGGACTTGCTGCGGATCAAGACCGCCGGCGTTCACGTCAACGACTTCTCAAGCTTCCTCGAACGCGAAACCGGCCGCGTCGATCTCGACACGCTCAACCCGAGCTGGCTGATCTTCTCCGACGGCTTTTCATCAAGCCGGACCTTTTCGAGCATCGCCAAGCGCCTGTTCGACATCATCGCCAGCCTGACGCTGCTGGTGTTCGCCTTTCCGGTGATCGTGGTCTTCGCCCTCATCGTCAAACTCGATTCGAAGGGGCCAGCGTTCTTCCGCCAACAACGAGTGGGCTTATACGGCCAGAAGTTCGAGCTGATTAAGCTGCGCTCGATGCGCACCGATGCTGAAAAGGACGGTGCCAAATGGGCCGACAAGGACGATCCGCGGATCACCCGTGTCGGCAATCTCATCCGCAAGATCCGAGTGGATGAGCTGCCGCAGGTGTGGACGGTTCTGAAGGGCGAAATGAGCTTCGTCGGACCTCGGCCCGAAGTGCCCCAGTTCGTCGAGGAGCTGGATGCTGCGCTGCCTTATTATGCCGAGCGGCACATGGTGAAGCCGGGCATCACCGGTTGGGCGCAGATCAACTATCCCTATGGCGCGTCGGTGGAAGATGCGCGCGCCAAGCTCGAATACGACCTCTACTACGCGAAGAACTACACGCCGTTCCTCGACTTGCTGATCCTGTTGCAGACGCTGCGCGTGGTGCTCTGGCCTGAGGGCGCGCGCTGATGGAGCCGCTGTGGTTCCTGTTTGTCTACGTCCTGTTCGTGGCCTCCGCCTCGGGCGCGGCTATTCTTGCCATATGGCTTGTCTCCAGCGGGCGCGCGAAGAGCCCGGCCAAGAATGCCAGCACCGTTGCGCTCGCCATATCGAGCGCATGGGGATTCTGCGCGATTGGCTTCGGCTATCTCGCCGTGCCGACCCTGCTGATGTTCTCAGCCTCTTACTTTGCCTGGCTGTGGTTGCTGTACCGCCTGTTCGGCAGCGATGATCGCGACAAGAATCTCGCCCCAATCCGGCCCGTCGTCGCGGCGCTCGCCTTGGTTGAGCTGCTGCATGTTTCGACACTGCTGGTCATGTTCAACTACCCGGCGAGCAGCGCACCGGCGCAGTTGATCGCGCAATTTGCCGTTATCTTTCGCCTGTTGTTTTGCGTGGGTGCGCTGGTGCTGGTGCACAATCTCTATGCCGGTGCCGAGCAACAGTCGCGCCAGTCGCTGCGCTGGCCCGCCGCCGCCATGGGCGCGATATGGCTCTATGACCTGAACTTCTACACCATTTCGTACCTGCTCAACGGGCTACCCGAGTTGCTGGCACAATTGCGCAGCGGGGCCTTGCTGGTGGCGGTGATCTTGCTGGCGATCGGCTCGCTTCGCGACGAATCCCAGATGCGGTTCCGGCCTTCGCGCACCTTTGCGTTCCAGTCGTTCTCGCTGCTGGTGATCGGCACCTACCTGGTGGTGATGGTGGTGGTGGCGCAGGCCATCTCCTATGCGGGCAGCGTCTACGCCCCTGCCATGCAGGCCGGCTTCCTGCTGGCGGCCAGTGCGGTGGCGCTTGCGGTGCTGCCATCGCCCAAGCTGCGCCGCTGGCTGCGGGTGATGCTTTCCAAGCACCTGTTCCAGCACCGTTATGACTATCGCACCGAGTGGCTGCGCTTCACCGATACCATCGGCCGCGCCGGGCCAGAGGCTCCGCCATTGCCGCAACGTATCGTGCAGGCAGTGGCCGATGTGACCGACAGCCCGGCGGGGCTGTTGCTCACTCCGCTTGATGAAGGCGGCCTGGCGCTCGCGGCGCGCTGGCAGTGGAATACGATCGAGGTGCCGGGTGAAGCCGTGCCGGTGGAAGGTGCCCGGTTCTTTGAAGAAAGCCAGTTCATCCTCGATCTCGACGATCTGCGCGCCGGGCGCGAACAGGAAATCCCGCCGGCCGCCTATCCGGACTGGCTGATCGAGGACGAGCGCGCCTGGGCCGTGGTCCCGCTGGTTCACTACGAGCGCCTCGTGGGCCTGGTGGTGCTGGCCCGCCCGCCGCTTGCGCGCCAGCTCGACTGGGAGGACTTCGACCTGCTGCGCGTGGTGGGTCGGCAGCTCGCCAGCTACCTTGCCGAACACGCCAGTCAGGATGCGCTCGGCGAAGCGCAACGGTTCGACGAGTTCAACCGCCGCATTGCCTTCGTGATGCATGACATCAAGAACCTCGCCAGCCAGCTCTCGCTGCTCGCCCGCAATGCGGAGCTACACGCAGACAAACCCGCCTTTCGCGCGGACATGCTGCTGACGCTCAGGAATTCGACCGACAAGTTACAGGGCCTGCTGGCCCGCCTTGGCCGCTATGGCGCCCAATCGGGAGACACTCGCGAGCAGGTCGATCTGGCGGAAATGATCCGCACAGTGGCCGCGAACTACAGCACCAAGCACGAAGTGAAGGCGACGGACCTTTCCGCTTGTCTGGTCGAAGCCAACGGCGAGGCGCTCGAACAGGCTATCGTGCACCTCGTGCAGAACGCGATTGAGGCGAGCGCCCCGACATCGCCGGTCTTGCTCGACCTGCGGTTGGAGCAAGGCAGCGCCGTTCTCGAGGTGGCTGACGCGGGAGTGGGCATGAGCCCCGAGTTCATCCGCACGCATCTGTTCAAGCCGTTCCATTCATCCAAGCAGGGCGGCTTCGGCATCGGCGCCTTCGAGGCGCGCGAAATGATCCGCGCCATGGGCGGACGGCTCGATGTCGAATCGCGCGAAGGGCAGGGCACGCGCTTTATCGTGCGCCTGCCGATCAGCGGAGCTGCCGATGTGCAGCCCAATTTCAACGATGTGAACGCCGAGGTGGCATAATGAGTGATCCCAAACCAACCCTGCTGATCGTCGAGGACGACGAAGGCCTGCAGGCGCAGCTCAAGTGGTCATACGACGATTTCGAGGTGGTGATCGCGGGTGACCGCGAAAGCGCGATTGCTGCGCTGCGCGCCTATGCTCCGCCGGTCGTCACGCTCGACCTTGGCCTGCCGCCGGATCCGGATGGCACCAGCGAAGGCTTTGCCGTGCTCGATGCGATCATGGCCTTGAAGCCTGACACCAAGGTGATCGTCGCCTCGGGCCACGGCGCGCGCGAAAGCGCCCTGCAGGCCATCGAGCGCGGAGCCTACGACTTCTACCAGAAACCAGTCGACATCGACCAACTCGGGCTGATCGTGCGCCGTGCCCTTAACCTGCACCGGATGGAGCGCGAAAACCGCGCGCTGGCGGAGAAGGTCGGCGAGGAAAAGACCGTGCTTGGCCGCATGATCACCGCTGCGCCCGAGATGGTGAAGGTCGCCCGCACCATCGAACGGGTCGCCAACACCAATGTCTCGGTCATGCTGCTCGGCGCGAGCGGCACGGGTAAGGAGCTGCTCGCCAAGGGGCTGCACGATGCCAGCAACCGCAGCGAGGGCGCCTTCATCGCCATCAACTGCGCTGCAATCCCTGAAAACCTGCTCGAAAGCGAGCTGTTCGGGCATGAGAAGGGCGCATTCACCGGCGCCGTGAAGACCACCGAGGGCAAGATCGAGCTGGCCGATGGCGGCACGCTGTTCCTCGACGAAGTGGGCGACATCCCGCTGCCCTTGCAGGTCAAGCTGCTGCGCTTCCTGCAGGAGCGCACGATCGAGCGCATCGGCGGCCGCAAGGCGATCAGCGTCGATACCCGGATTGTCTGCGCGACCCACCAGAACCTCGACAGCATGATCGCCGCGGGCTCGTTCCGCGAAGACCTGTTCTATCGTCTGGCCGAAGTGGTCGTGAAGATCCCGAGCCTCGCCGAGCGTCCGGGCGACGCGGTGCTGCTCGCCAAGGCCTTCCTCAAGCGTTTTGCCAAGGAGATGAACCCCGCCGTCACCGGATTTGCTGCCGATGCGCTGGCCGCGATCGACAGCTGGGGCTGGCCGGGCAACGTCCGCGAGCTGGAGAACCGCGTCAAGCGCGCGGTCATCATGGCCGATGGCAAGCTGGTGGGAGCCGAGGATCTCGATCTGGAGGCGAGCGAGGAAGAGGCCGGTGAGGTGCTCAACCTCAAGTGCGCGCGCGAGCAGTCTGACCGCAAGATGATCCGCCATGCACTGGCACGCAGCGAGGGCAACATCTCGAACACCGCCAAGCTGCTGGGGATCAGCCGCCCGACGCTATACGACTTGCTCAAGCAATACGATCTGCAGACCTGAAGCGGGCCTACTCGGCTTCGGCCCGCTTCTTCTGCCGGATCGACCACCACAGCGAGAGGCCGATCAGTGTCGCGCCAATCAGGCCGGTGACCGTTTCGGGAATGTGGAACCGGGCCGAGGCGAGCATGATCGCGCCCAGCGCGATGATCGCCCAGAACGCGCCGTGTTCGAGGAACTCGTACTCCGCCAGCGTGCCCTTCTTGACCAGGTGGATCGTCATCGAACGCACGAAGAAAGCGCCGATCGAGAGGCCGAGCGCGATGATCACCATGTTGTTCGACAGAGCAAAGGCCCCGATCACGCCGTCAAAGCTGAAGCTTGCATCGAGCACGTTGAGATAGAGAAATCCGCCGAGGCCTGAGCGCACCACGGCTCCGGCCGCACGGCGCAGTTCGTCCTTGTATTCAAGCCACTTCGAAATGCCTTCGACCGCGATGAAAGTCACGATCCCAAGCATGCCGGCGACAAGGAACTTGAGCGCGTCTGCATCGTCGAGCAGCAGCGAGATCAAGAACATCGTCAGCAGCAGCAGGCCGACCTCAATCGCAGGCACGCGCGCAAAGCTCGATAGCCATTGTTCGAGCATCCGGATCCAGTGAACCTCTTTATCGGCGTCGAAGAAGAACTTCGAGCCGACCAGCGCAAGGAAGGCCCCGCCAAAGCCCGCGATGGCGATATGGGCCGAACTGACGATCCGCTCGTATTCCTGCGGGTTGTTCAGCGACAGGTTAAGCGCCTGCAGCGGCCCGATCCCCGCGGCGATGGCGACAATGGCAAGCGGAAACACCACGCGCATCCCGAACACGGCAAAGGCAATGCCCCAGGTCAGGAACCGGCGCTGCCAGATGTCGTCCATCTCCTTGAGCACCGAGGCGTTGACCACGGCGTTATCAAAGCTGAGCGACACTTCGAGCACCGACAGCACCACGATGATCCACAGCACCCCGGCAACGCCCGCGATGGTGCCCGTGCTGTCCCAGCCATACCAAGCGCCCAGAAGCAGGCACACGATGGCGAAAATCAGCGATCCGCGATAGAACTTGAACAAGCTGCGGGCCTTTACTTGGGCTGATAGGTCTGGTCGGGACCGGGGAAGCTGCGCTCGCGCACTTCGGCGGCGTAGGTCTCGGCGGTGCGGG
>CENV01000134.1_pt1 | contig 93016 bp, 88 predicted proteins | sample 530231 | NCBI WGS metagenome assembly CENV01 (sample SAMEA2619815, study PRJEB7988) | marine metagenome | biome: marine biome (ENVO:00000447); feature: surface water layer (ENVO:00002042); material: "saline water (ENVO:00002010), including plankton (ENVO:xxxxxxxx)" | depth 5 m
GCTCGCCGGGCCATAGCCCGGCTCGCGATTTGACTATTTCCATTCACCCAAAGCGACTATAATAGTCGTTTGCGTAGCGAACAACGCGCAGGTTGTGGAGGTGATCGTGCATGATCACTTCCCGCCAAGTGCGGGCCGCTCGTGCGCTTCTGGGTTGGACACAGGAGATGCTAGCAGACAAGGCCCTTGTTGCGCTCACTGCGCTCAAGCGCCTGGAATCGGAAAACAACCTGTCCGTGCGTGACGATACACGCCATCAGGTGGTCAAGGCGTTGGAAAGCGCAGGGATCGTTTTCCTCGATTCGGACAGGGGACAAGGAGTGCTTCTCGTGAGCGAAGCCCAGAGCGAACCGAACGAATAGCGCCATGCAAGGCGCCAGCATTTATCCGCATTTTCTCCGACCGCTATAGCAGGCGCGGGACAATTGCTCCGCGTCGTAATGGTGTAAGTGCCCCGAGACGCCACGCGCCAGAACAATGGCTGAATGCGGAGCGAAGCTATGACGATACCCGCTTTCGAAGACCGCGCGCCCGATGCGGCGCATGTCACCGACTATGACGAACGCCATCACCACACCTATTGGCGGTTGCTCGATGCCGCAGCGGAAAATGCCGATTGGCGCGAGGCCGCCGCGATCATATTTGGGATCGACCCTGAGGCCGAACCCGAGCGCGCGCGCCTGGTGCATGACTCCCATCTCGCGCGTGCGCGCTGGATGACCGAAACCGGCTATCGCCATTATCTGCGCCCTCCCGAATCCTAGGGCCGGGATGGGACTGCGGAGCCAAACTGGCAGCCAACGTAGCCAGACCGCTGACTTGAAACGGCTATGCGCCCGCGCGATCGACAGGGCTTCTGCTCAGCTGCTCGGCTGAGAACATCTTCCGCTGCGCTCCAAAAGAGAGCCACGCTTGGGAGAGGTTCGATGCCGCCTGAGAGGGACTGGCGCACGCCCCCGGACGAAGCCAGGGACGAGACGCTGCAATATTCGGACATTGCGATGGGCTATCTCAGTCGCAACGCCCGTTATCGTACCGAATATCGCCGCGCTATCGGCAGGGTGAAGCGTGGAGCGGTCAAATCCGACGACGCCACCGCCGCCTTGGTGCTGCGATGGGGGATCAGCTTCCAGACGGACCCGTCCGCCGCGTTCGATCCGAAGCTAGCGGTTGCGCGGCCCGATCTTTCGCCGACCGATATAGTTCTCGCTCCGGCGCTCTCCCGCATCGGCGCCGAGCGGCTCGACCCGAAGTCGCTGGGGGACATTCGCGCCTGCATCACCATCGGCGAGTTCCGACATTTCATTCTCGCCGACAAGGATGGCGATGAGCACCTCTGGGTCGCTGGTTCGTTTGGCCGTCCGCTGGCCATGATGCTGCCGTTCGGGACCGACCCACTCGTTCGCCTCGCATCCGCCGAGCGCTTCTGCCGCCGCCTGCTCGGCATGGCGGTCGGGCCACCGCCGCTACGGCCAACACAGTTCCGGCGGCATCATTTGCTCACCTTGCTGCAGGTGCTCGACGGGCATGATGCAGGTGCCACCCGCCGGGAACTCGCGGCGGCGCTGATCGATCGCGATGTGCGCGATTACAGCGCCGCCGACTGGTACGACAGCCGCGAGCGCAAGCGCATTTCTCGCTGGATCAGGGAAGCCGTCGAACTGCGTGACGGCGGCTATATTCGTCTGCTGCGCGGCGGTTGAAAGGGGGACATTTCCGGCCCCCATACTTCTGTCTCTTCTCCGCTACGCATCCCCTTCGCCATCATCGCCTCCTGTCCGCCGGGCCCGCTTTTCAGGGCCGGCCATCACAAGGAGGATCATCATGAGCGAACCGGCAGCCGTCACCACGCCACGCTATCTCAAGACACCCGACGCGGCGGTCCATCTCGGCCTGTCGGCACGTACGTTGGAGAAGCACCGCTGCTATGGCACCGGGCCGGTCTTCCGCAAACTTGGCGGCCGTATCGTCTATGCCATCGAAGACCTCGAGGCCTGGGCAGCGCTCGGCACACGCCGTTCGACCTCCGATCCTGGGAAGGGCACCGTCCACCCCGCGAAGCGCCTGCCCACCGACTGTGTACGTCGCTGAGTCCCATGCGCGCTGCACACTCTTCTTCCGGCGGCCCGGACACCGAACGGACGCAGCTTGAACTGTTTCGTTCGGTCCCCGGCGATCTCGCGCCGCGCGATGCACAGGATCTGATGGCCTGGCCGTTCTTCAGCCTCGCCAAGAGCAGGCGCATAGCGCCGATCGATTTCAATATGGGCAAGACCCGGATATCGGTCGAGGCGGTACCCGAACATGGCATGGCGACCATTTGGGATGCCGACGTGCTAATCTGGGCGGCGAGCCAGCTCATTGAGGCACGCGATGCCGGAAGGCCGACCTCGCGCCTCATGGTGACGACGCCCCACGAGATATTGGCGTTCACCCGGCGGGGCACTGGCAAGGCGAGCTACGAACGGCTGAAAGCCGCGCTCGACCGGCTGCAATCCACAACTGTCGCCACCTCGATCCGGCAGGAGCATCAGCGACGCCGCCGTCGCTTCTCGTGGATCAATGAATGGCGTGAACTTGCGGACGGCCGAGGCCGTCCGCTCGGGATTGAGCTGATCCTGCCGGACTGGTTCTATGCTGGTGTGCTCGACCGCGCGCTCGTGCTGACGATCGACCGGGCCTATTTCGATCTGACCGGCGGATTGGAGCGCTGGCTCTACCGTATCGTGCGCAAGCATGGCGGGAGGCAAGAGGGCGGGTGGAGCTTTGACATTCCCCACCTTCACAAGAAGTCCGGCGTGCTTTCGCCGCTGCGCCGCTTCGCTTTCGAATTGCGAGCTATCGTCGCTCGTCAGCCGCTGCCCGGTTACGCCCTCAGGCTTGAACACGCACTTGGTCGCGAGCGGCTGAACTTCGCTCCGATCCCGGAGCATCCCTTCGACACCGCGATGCGCCGAATGGGCATCGACCCTGTGGATAAGCGGTCATGAGGTTCGGACTATCGGGAACACCGGCACTCGGACGATCAGGAACGCGATCCTCGGACTATCGGGAACGCGAGTGGCCCGTAATCCCGCAGAAATCCTCGCGAAATCGCACCCCCTCTAACAGTGCTAATAGAATCGAATCCTTCGGATTCTTGCTAACGCAATTCGCTGCTGTGGACAGATCGCGTGCCGCTTCGTCGGCAAGGCATCTGCTCGACGGTGGCTCACAGGAGATCGGCAATGAATAATGACTCACCCAGCGGTGCGCGCGAAGGCTGCGCATTGGGCTCGGCACGCAAGCAACTGACCGAAGTCGAGCTGACCTGGATCGAGAAGAAATTTGAGCACTGGATACGCTTCGGTCGGATTGCGCAGGACCGCATCATCACGCGAAGAACCCGCGTCGTCGGCTTCCGACCCGGCGCGATCTTCACCTTCGTGCGCTGGATGGCGAACGACTATGGAACGATCAGTTCACGCATCAATGTGCTGCGCGCCGTCGCGCCCGGCGAAGCCTACACGACCTTGCCTTTCGTGCGGCCCGGCGGAGAGATTCTGCTTCACATTGAGGGCTGGCCGAAGGTCAACGAGGTGTTGTCCGCGATCGACAGCGTGGAGGCCGCCGATGTCGATCCTTGCGAAGCCGCCCCAGATCATTGGCGCCATGTTCACAACCGTATCGCGGCCGGGCAGAGCCCGCGGCCCTATACGATGGAACGCCACCTTGCCTGGCTCAAGCGTCGGGAGATCGAGGGATGACCCGCTTCGGCTATGTCATCGCCACGCTCGTTACCGCACAGGTGTTTATCCTTCTGTTCGTTGCGGTGGCGCTTGCCGATCCGCGTCCGCGCTTCATCTGGAACGCCAGTGCGAGCGCACCGATCGGTCTCTACCGGACACATGCCGCCCCCGACCCGCCGGCAAATTCGCTGGTAGCCGTCATCCCGCCACAACAATGGGCGCACTGGATGGCCGAGCGCGGCTATCTCCCGGAAGGCGTGCCGCTCCTCAAACATGTGGCGGCGAAAGCCGGACAGTGTGTATGCCGCAACGGCAACATGGTGAGCGTCGATGGCCAGCCCGTTGCCGTTGCTCGGGATCGCGACAGCCGAGGCCGCCCGCTGCCTGTCTGGCAGGGGTGTCACAAACTTCGGTCGGACGAATTTCTGTTCATGAACCCGTCTGTGCCCGACAGCATGGACGGTCGTTATTTCGGCCCGCTCCCGGCCACGACGCTGCTGGGGCGCGCGACACCCATGTTCACCCGAGACACGCCGGACGGACCGCTTATCTGGCGGAGAATCGCGCCATGAGTCGAGGGAGTCTTGCCGTCGCACTGGTATTGGCCGCGCAGATGGTTGGTTCATCGCCGGCCGCTGCGGAACCTGCGCCCGGCATTGCCACGGCCAATCCTTATGCAGCGCATGTGGTCGATGCAACGCGGCGGTTCGGCATTCCCCAAGATTGGATATGGGCAGTCATGCGCGTCGAAAGCAACGGTGACAGACGCGCTGTTTCGCCCGCCGGAGCGATGGGCCTGATGCAGATCATGCCCGCTACCTGGGCCAATCTGCGCGCGCGTTATCGTCTCGGATTGGACCCGTTCGATCCGCGCGACAACATCATGGCGGGCGCAGCCTATCTTCGCGAGATGCACGACCGCTATGGCAATGCGGCTGCGATGCTCGCCGCCTACAATGCGGGACCGGGCCGCTATGACGAATACCTTTCCGGCAGCCGGCCGCTGCCCCGCGAGACGCGCGCCTATCTCGTAAAGCTGACGGCGATCACGGGAAATTCCGGTAACGCGATGATTGCGGCTGTGACACCGCCAGACCCTTTTGCCTGGCGCCGCGCGGCTCTGTTTCCCGCACGGGCAGATGGCATTCCTACTAGGGAGGATGTGGTGACTGACGACACTTCGGATGCTTCGCAGACCACGCGGTCCGCTACCATCGAGCCGCCGACAAACGGCCTGTTCGTATCGCTCTCAGAGCAATGACGAGCGTCACCACCTACAGCGCCCCATGGCGTGCTCTCCGCCCCGCTGGAGTGCAGCAGAGAAGTGATCGGTCGCCTCAACTCACGAAGAAAAATCGATGGCAAGATAAAAGCCGCGATGTGCCAAGCCATCTGCAGCCGGTCGTAGCCTTGTTTTACAAGGCCTTGTGGCGTTCCGCCGCGAGGTGTGCGGCAATGTCCGCGATGTGTGCCTTTCGCCACTTCCTACCGTTTATGCGGCTTTGCGGCACATTACCGGACTCCCGACCATGAAAGGCGAGGAAGACTTCCGTGTCCGGCCAGGCCGCATCCGCACGCGGGGCGGACAGCGTGCACGACCCGCTATCTCGCAGGCTCTTGCCGCCGCCCAACGAGCCGGCGGCCTTGGCGCGGGACGCGCACGATCTTCAGGTGTGGGGTTTTCGACCTTCGGACGCGGGCGTGTAGCGAGCATTCGCGCCGCCCATCGTCTCGGTAACCGGGCTCGCAACGTCGTGATCAAGGCGCGCGTGGTCCGGCACGGGAGCCGCTCGTCGCTTGGTGCACATCTCGATTACCTGCAACGCGATGGCGTCACCCGCGATGGCGAGCGTGGCATGCTATTCGGGACCGAGGGCGACGAATTCGACCGCGGCGAGTTTTCCGCGCGCTGCGAGGATGACCGGCACCATTTCCGCTTTATCGTCTCGCCCGAAGACGCCGGGCAAATGCGCGACCTCAAGACTTTCACGCGCGAGCTGATGGGGCAGATGGAAAAGGATCTCGGCACCCGTCTCGACTGGCGCGGGGTCGAGCACTGGAATACCGACAACCCCCATGCACATGTCATCGTGCGCGGCGTTGGCGAGTACGGCCGTGATCTCGTGATCGCGCGCGACTATATCCGCGAGGGAATGCGGGCACAGGCGCGCGAGATCGTCACGCAGGAACTCGGCCTGCGCACCGATCTCGAAATCCACCAATCGCTAGAGCGGCAGGTCAATGCGGAACGCTGGACAGATCTGGATTACCGATTGGCGCGAGAGCGCGACCACAACGGCATCATTGAAACGGCTCCTGAACGGGGAGTACGGCCTGGTCCGGATCATGCACTGCGCATCGGCCGCTTGCGCAAGCTCGAGGGGCTCGGCCTCGCCAGCGAGGTCGCGCCCGGCCAATGGACAATGGCTGGAAATGCGGAGACCGCGCTGCGAGAATTGCAGGCTCGCGGTGACATCATCAAGCGGATGCACCGCGCCATGACTGAGCGGGGCATCGACCGGGGCTCGGCCAGCTATGCGCTCGAACCCGAACCCGGACAGAACGTAATGGGCACGCTGGTGGAGCGTGGGCTGCACGACGAGCTGACTGGCAGGGCTTATGCGATCGTCGACGGCATTGATGGGCGGACCCATCATATCCAGCTTCCCGACATCGATGCGACCGGCGATTGCAGGCCCGGTGCGATTGTCGAACTACGGCGCTTCGAGGATCGCAAGGGCCGGCAGCGGATGGCGCTGGCCGTACGCTCGGACTTCGACCTGAACGCACAGGTCCGCGCGCCGGGTGCGACCTGGCTCGATCGGCGGAACCTGTCGGGCGATGGGCGAGACCTCGGGGGTGGTTTCGGGGCGGAGGTTCGGGACGCGATGGAAAAGCGTGCCGAGCATCTCGCAGGTGAGGGCCTGGCGCGGCGGCAGGGGCGACGGATCATCTTCGCACGCAATCTGCTTGATACGCTCCGGCGGCGGGAACTGGATGCCACCGCCGAGAAACTGTCGGCGGAAATCGGCCTGCCGCATAGGCCATCACTGACGGGCGACTATGTCCTCGGCACTGTGCGCCAGCGGTTGAATCTTGCCTCGGGCCGTTTTGCCATGATCGAAAATGGCCTCGGCTTCCAGCTCGTGCCCTGGACGCCATCGCTGGATCGTCAGATGGGCAAGCACATCTCCGGTGTAATGCGCGGCGACGGCAGCGTGGAATGGTCGTTCGGGCGCGGGCGGGGGTTAGGGCGATAACGTCGCGCCCTGGGCCGGGAGCAGACAGGCCGCATTTGGCGGATGATAGTGAATTTTATTCATTATAAGTGGCACCGGTACCTTCGCAGTTACGTCAACTTTAAGACTAGGATCGCAATTCACTTAGCCCTTGCTTCCATGATAGGGAATGACTGGGGCCCACAGACGAGGGGGAATGCTGCATCGGATAGACTACCGTTCGCTCGCCGGCCACGGACGAGAGGAGTGGTGACAGTAGGATCATTCGAGTACGCCACGTTGTTTCCGAGGCGGCTCCGTGTGCCCCCTTTCCGTCCGCCTAGCTCGACAGCCCAATGACACTGACGCTCGTCCCGATAGATCACGGCGAACTCTGCCACGGCTGGGCATGGACCATCGACGATGAAGACGTGCTCGCTGAACGCGTCGCACGCATCGTGCTCGGTCAGTATCGCCATGTTGCCAAGATCCTGAGCGGTGCGGGCGTGCCGGGGCCCGCTGCCAATGCCGAGCAGGCGCTTGCAGCGATCAAACAGTTGACCTTAGCCGAGGGCGAAGATCCCTGGCATCGTGACGGCTGGCTGTTTCAGGCGATATCGTGGATCGCCGCGCACCAGCAGCCTTCCGCGTCGCTCACCCGCATGCCGCATATTCGCAAGGCCGACAAAGGCTTCGACGGCATGCAGCTCGAGTTAAACGAAGCCGGCACCTCGGTCACTGCGGTCGTCGTCTTCGAAGACAAGGCCACCGATAAGGCCCGCGACACGATCCGAGATGATGTCTGGCCGGGTATCGTTGCGCTCGAAAAGGGCGAGCGCTTGAATGAACTTAGCCAAGAGGTAAGCGGGATGCTCGACGCGCGCGCCGCCGCTGATCCCGAGTTTGACCTTGATAGCGCAATCGCCAACATCTTGTGGCACGATGCCCGACGCTATCGCATCAGTATCACCATCGGCGACACTCACAACAATGCCGATGCCCGCGCCAGATTGTTTAAGGGCTTCGACAAGTCCGCGCCCGGCGCTGCGGCCCGCCGCCGCGCCGACACCATATATCTCCCCGCGATGCGCAACTGGATGACAAGCTTCGCCGCGCGCGTGATCGTCAAGATAAAGGCCATCGCCAATGTTTGATGCGACGACCGCAGCACTGATTCGGGCGGCGCCTCCACTTGACGGACTCGATCTCGACAATCTGCCGAAACGGCTGACCGAAGCCTTTGCCGATATCGTCTCGGCGCGCATTCGCCTGCGCGGTGCTACTGTCGAGGCAGACGATGAAGCGTTGGTGGCAACCGTTGCTGAACTTCGCCGCATCGCTGCAGCGCACGAGACCTATGCCGCCTTGCTTCCCGACCGCGAGAATCGCGCCTCTGCAGCCTTTGTCGCGGCTTCGGCACATCAAGCCATTTCTCTGGCACTGCGCGGAGCCGATGCTCCCAGCCAAGTCGATATTGCGGCGGTCAGCCCCGAGGTTTGCGCCACATTGCTCTTCCTCCTGGCAGAAGCGCATGCCGATGCGGCCGAAGCCGCCAAGCGCATTGTGCCTGCGCCGGAGGCCGGGCCGATCGAGCGCGCCCTGCTGCTCGCAATCCGCAATCTTGCGCAAGGTCGGCTCGGGGAGATCGTCGGTGCCGACGAGCCTGAGATTGATGCTGAAGGCGATGATTTCGGCGCCCGCGCTCTCGATGCGCTCCGGCTGCTGCTTCTGCGTGGCATCACCAATCTCGCAAGGCAGCTGCGCCTGCGCGTCGACGTCGCGCCCGAGGCGGGTGGGGTCGTTCCAGCGAGCACGCTGTTCGCGCAGGTGCACGCCCTCGCCAGCGAACCGGTCGATGGCGCCGGCGCGGCCGGCGAGACGCTGCTGAGCCTCTATCCCGGGCCTTTGCACCTCGCCAATCTACTTCTGGGTCTAGACGGCGACCTGCTCGGAAGTGCGCTCAGCCGCATTCCGACGCCGGGTGGGGTCAGTGACAATGGCTGGTGGCAGACGCTCCGTCGCATGGCCCGGCAGCGCCCCTATCTCTGGCGCAACCATCGCGAAGCGGTTGCGAAAGGCTATCTGGAACAGGGCGTCTCATCGGCGATCAGCTTTCCGACTGGTGGCGGCAAGTCAACTCTCGCGGAACTTAAGATCGCCACCGCGCTGCTGCGCGGCGAGCGTGTGATCTTCCTCGCGCCCACGCATGCACTCGTCGGGCAGACCCAGCGATCGCTGAAGCGCATATTCCAGGACTACAGCATTCTTGCCGATGTAGACGAGGATGTCGGAATTGGCGACGTCGTCGTGCTCGGCGAAGTCACGGTCATGACGCCCGAGCGCTGCTTAATGCTTCTGTCGATCGATCCCGATGCCTTCCAGGATCTCGGGCTGATTGTCTTCGACGAATGCCATTTGCTGCATCCACGTGAAGATGATCGGAGTAGGCGCGGGCTTGATGCGATGCTCGTTATTCTAAATCTTACGCGCATCGCTCCTGACGCCGACTTGCTGCTGCTTTCTGCAATGATGAAGAATACGCAGGAGATCGCTGACTGGATTGCTCATATAACCAGCCGCCAATGCCTGACGTTAGATCTTAGCTGGAAGCCAACGCGGCAAGTGCGAGGCTGCGTCGTCTATCCCGCCGAGCAGATTAAAGCGCTCAAGACTATCCTAGACCAGGCCCGCACCGACTATCCCGACCACAACATGCCGCCTGTCTCGGTGAAGAACGCGTTGCTGGCGCAGCCCTTCGGTCTGTTCAGTCTCCTGCAGACCTGGTCGACCACCGCCCGCAGCGACTATGCTCTGCTGCAGCTCCTCGGCGATGGCCGCTTACTGTCGGCTGGACGTTCCAAGGGCGGCAATTGGTATCTCACCCCTAACGGCAACGAGACAAGCGGCGCAATTGCCGCCGCCGCAGCGAGCGCGGGCATGAAGACATTAGTGTTTGTGCAGAGCACTGTTTTTTGTGAGAAATGCGTCAAGGATTACCCCTCCCGCGTCCCCACCAGCCAGATTACGCTTACAGAGGAAGAGCAGAAATGGCGCACCCTCGCCGAAGAGGAGATGGGTGGAGCCGGTTACTGCTACATGAAGCTTGCAGCTGATGGCACGCTTCGAGCGGGGACCGCCAGCCATCATGCACTGCTACTGCGCGAGGAGCGTGAACTGCACGAAAGCCTGTTTCGCCGGCCAGATGGGATCAAGGTGCTTTTCGCGACCTCGACGCTTGCTCAAGGCATGAATCTGCCGAGCGAAGTTGTCATCATTTCAGGGGACAGTCGGTTCGATCCGCAAGCCGACAAGATGCAGAAACTTGAGGCACATGAGCTGTTGAACGCCGCAGGACGTGCGGGACGTGCCGGCGAAGGTGCGCAGGGCTTCGTCTTGCTTGTACCCAGCAAGGTCATCGACTTCGACGATCAGAATAATCAGATAAACGGGCATTGGATGGAGCTGCAGGCAATCTTCGAGCAGGCCGACCAGTGTCTCGTTATTGACGATCCGCTGAAGGCGGTGCTCGACAGCATTCACGACGGCGTCACCCAGACCGGCGCCTCAGCCTATCTCTTGAGTAAGCTACCGCTGGCAATCGCAGGGGCCGAAGACGATCCCGCCGCAGTGTTGCTCAACAGGAGCTTCAGCGCGTACCGCGCGCTAGCTGCCGCTGATGCCGACTGGCTGAGCACAAGGGTCGCATCGGCCCTAGCTGCACGAGCCACGCTCGAGTTGCCAGAAGCCGACCGCTGGATCGAACAGGTCTCTAGCGCAACCGGCCTCTCCGTCGCGTTGCTGCAGCAGATCAGCGAATTGCTCGATACCGGCTCCTTTTCAGGAACTGCAGAGCAGGTGATAGCGGCGCTGCTCGACTGGCTCGACGCGCATCCGAGTCAGTTGCTCCGCCTTCTGCGGCCCGAGAGCCTGGAGGAGGCGTTCGGTACGCCTTACAAGAGCCTCGGCGACGATGAGGCGCGTGGGAAGCATGCGTTGTTGTGGCTGCGGAAACTTTTGCCGATCTGGTTGTCCGGTGTGCCGCTGTGCGAACTCGAAAAGGCATATCTCGGACGGACCACCAATCTCAAGCAGTGCAAGAATGCCCGGCATTTCGTATCGCGGCTCGTGCCCGATCTTGCCTTTATGGCGGGCCTTCCCGGACAGTTGCTCGCGGCTCGGTTGCGCGCTGCTGGAGACGAAACACCCGTGTCCACCGTCTTGGCTACATTGAGCGGCGTCGTCCGCGAAGGCTGTGACAGTCCCGACAGTTTGGCGGTACGCTTGCATTTGACACGTTCGGTGTCGCGCGTTGCTGCCCGCAAACACTACGATGCTATCCGCCAGCATATTCAGCCTGGCAGTCTTAACGAGAGCTTTGAGGAGACGCTGGAGCGTATACGGAATGCAGATATAGTAGCCAGCTTTGACAAGCTAGATGATCTCAATGGGGATAGTTAGAGGTCGCTCGGTGCCGATTACCACCTCGCCGACAGGTGACGCTACTCGAGATGAGCGATAGCTTAGAGCGCATCTCCGAAGGCGGATGCAGAAAAACGCAATTCTATTCACACTGCACCATAAGTGCAGCTGAACGAATGGCCGGTTCCAGGAAGAGCTAAGTGGACCGCGAATGACCTTGATTGAGGCGCGAAGCCGACATTCTGCGACCACGCGAAATACGCGCCCACGCCATTCCCTGTCTTTCTTCGCCACGCTGCGCTGGACACAATTCGTGCTTGAATCCGCGCCTTCCTAGCCTCCTCGTTACCCAAAGGAGGTCCAATGTCCGCGACCAAGATATTGTGGGGCCAGGTCATCGCCGTCCTTCTGATCGTGCTGATTGCGATCTGGAGCGCGACCCAATGGACGGCAGCGGCGCTGGCCTATCAGCCGGAATTGGGATCGCCCTGGTTCTCGCTGGGCGACTGGCCCGTTTATCCGCCGCCGGCCTTTTTCTGGTGGTGGTTTGCATTCGACGCTTATGCCCCGGAGATATTTAGGACGGGTGCCTGTATCGCCGTGTCGGGTGGATTCGCTGCGATCGTCTTTGCTATCTGCATGTCGGTATGGCGCGCGCGGGAAGCGCGAAACGCTGAGACCTATGGGTCGGCACGCTGGGCGACCATGGGAGAAGCTCGGACCGCCGGGCTGTTGCGCGACGAGGGTGTCGTTCTGGGCCGTCTCGGATCGGACTATCTGCGCCATGATGGACCCGAGCATGTTCTTTGCTTCGCCCCCACGCGCAGCGGCAAAGGTGTCGGCCTGGTTGTGCCGTCGCTACTCACCTGGCCGGGCTCTGCGATCGTTCACGACATCAAGGGAGAGAACTGGCAGCTAACGGCAGGCTTTCGCGCGCGTCACGGTCGCGTGTTACTGTTCGATCCGACCAACGCTGCATCGGCCGCCTACAATCCCCTGCTGGAAATTCGCAAGGGTGCCTGGGAAGTGCGCGATGTGCAGAATGTCGCTGACGTTCTGGTCGATCCAGAAGGCAGTCTTGAAAAGCGCAATCACTGGGAGAAGACCAGTCATGCACTACTGGTCGGTGCAATCTTGCATGTTCTCTATGCTGGCGAAGACAAGACATTGGCCGGAGTCGCCGCCTTTCTGTCGGACCCGCGGCAGCCGATCGAATCGACCTTACGCGCGATGATGACCACGCCGCATCTGGGTAAGGCAGGTGTCCATCCCGTCGTCGCCAGCGCCGCGCGCGAGCTGTTGAACAAATCGGCGAACGAAAGATCGGGTGTGCTCAGCACGGCCATGTCTTTCCTGGGACTCTATCGCGATCCCGTGGTCGCACAGGTGACGCGTAGTTGCGAGTGGCGCATAGCGGATCTCGTCGAGAGCGATGTGCCGATCACACTCTATCTGGTCGTGCCGCCCAGCGACATCTCACGCACCAAGCCGCTCATCCGCCTGATCCTCAACCAGATCGGACGGCGGCTGACCGAGGATTTGCGGGCCCGGCAGTCGCGCCACCGCTTGCTCCTGATGCTCGACGAATTTCCTGCGCTTGGCCGGCTCGATTTCTTCGAGAGCGCGCTCGCCTTCATGGCAGGCTACGGCATTCAGAGCTTCCTGATCGCCCAAAGCCTTAACCAGATCGAAAAAGCATATGGACCGAACAACGCGATCCTCGACAACTGTCATGTGCGCGTGTCGTTTGCCACCAATGACGAACGTACCGCCAAGCGCATTTCGGATGCACTGGGCACGGCTACCGAAATGCGGGCGATGAAGAACTATGCCGGCCATCGCCTGTCCCCCTGGTTAGGGCACCTGATGGTTTCGCGCTCGGAAACCGCTCGGCAACTCCTGACGCCGGGCGAGGTGATGCAGCTTCCACCTGACGATGAGATCATCATGATCGCCGGTATCCCGCCAATTCGGGCGAAGAAGGTCCGCTACTACAAGGACCGGCGGTTCGCCGAACGAGTTATTTCACCGCCGGATATGGAAGGCGGAGCACGCAAGACGCGTCCCGACGATTGGAGCGGCCGGCGTCCAATCGTTGCGCCGCCGACGTTTGAACCGGCACCGGTAGACAAGTCTGTCGAAGGATCGGGCGAGGATGACGAGGCCGAAAATGCCGGGTTGCGCCGACAGCCCGATTTGGAACGTCATGTCGATATCTCACCGGCTCCCAAACCCGCGCCAGCCAACGAGTTCGAACCGGAGGATCCCGAACCGGATAGTGATGCCGCGCGGCAAGCCACCGTGCGCCGTCAGGTGCGGACCGTAGCGCGTCAGGCATCACTCGATCCCGATGATGGTATTGAATTGTGACGACCAAGGCGCGACTTTCGGTCTATCTTGACCAGGAACTTATGCAGGCGCTGGCTGCCTATGCCGACCGGCGCGGGCAATCACGTTCGCTGATTGCCGAGGCAGCTATAGCCTCCTTCCTGTCACCTGATGGCGACGAGCGGAGTGAGGCAGCGGTGACAAAACGTATAGACCGACTTGACCGTAAGGTGGCGCGGCTCGAACGCGATCTTGGCATCAGCGTCGAGATGATCGCGCTATTCGTTCGCTTCTGGCTGACATCTACTCCGCCGCCGCCGGAAAGCGAACGCGCCGTGCTACGCAGCCTGGGTGGAGATCGCTACGACGCCTTCATTGATGCGTTGGGACGAAGGCTCGCCAGCGGACGGAGGGTTGGGCAAGAGGTCGTGGAGGATCGAATTTCATCCGAGGAGAAATGATAGCTGGTGTCGGACGATCCGGAATGGCGGCTTTCAGGAGCGCTGATTGGAATAGCCGACGATCCGGACGGTGAACCGGCGTGTCAGCTTCGCGCCCAATAACCAGTCGTTTCGCTACCGTTCGGACTGTCCTCGAAAGCGGCCGCTACCGCATATGCCTATGAGCTACAACAATGGCATCTTGCGCCATGCGATTGCTGAAGCGCTATTGGGACAACGCGCTATGGGCGGCATACCACATATCCTTGGGCACCCATCTCAACACAGGCCGAGAAGTAACTCATCAATAGCCAGTAGAGTTGGACGAAGTGCGGCGACGGCGCTGTCCCCTGCACGACATCGGCAAGGACTCCTTCCACCTGCGCACGGCTGAGCGACGAGGTCACAATAAATACTCGCCGGAGCGCATCTGGGGCGACGCGCACCGCGTCAAGTTTCTCGGAAATCTGTTGTGGCGTTCCGCCACGGATCATCCGGGCGATGTCGGTCTGGACGCCGTTGTTACGATAGCGATTAGCCCAGCCGGCCAGTTTGTGGGGCAGCATATCGGCGGGTAGCCCCATCCGGCCGAGGTTCTTGATCGCTTGGCCGACCGATTCATGAAAGGCCGACGCGCTGAGGGACTGGTTACCGTGTTTGGCATGGTAGAAGCTGATCATCGTCGGGCTGCTGTGGGTGCTGACCCCGATAAAGTCGGCCCATTCATCACCGAGATCATCACAGAGCAATACGTCATCGCCGTCTGCGATCGTATCGACCACCGAGCGGAATACGCAGTCTTGGGCAAACTCCACCTGGCCAACCGCAAAATCGCCTTTCTCACTGGTGGTGTGCACAAGCGAGGGATCTGCCTGTAGGCGTGCGAGCAGCGCAGTACCGCCGCCAGCAAGCGCCTCGTCGCGAAACAGCGCCCCGTCGATGTACGCCAGGGCGAGATCGCTGAAGAGTATCGTGAACAAATTTTCGCGGTCGAGGTAGCGCGAAAGTGAGACCGCATTGGCGTCCTCCCCTAGCGGCTGGCTGCGTTTCTCGACTGAAATTCCGGCGATTTGCGGGACATCGAGTTTCCGCAATCCGATCCGCGTTGCTCCGATACGCAGCCTGGCGATCGGGGTAACGCCGTCTTCGGCGCGCACTTCGAGTACGCGGCGGCGGCGCACGACCGGGAACGCTGGCTCGAGCGCGGCCAGTACGGCTTCGGCTTCAGGTTGCAGCAGTTCCTCGACACCGTTTGCGCCCTCGCGGATCAGGCGCACTCCGTTATCGGCATTGAACAATGCGTCGGCCAGACCCATTGTGTCGATGCCGACGAAGGTTGGCCGGACGTGGGAAGGGAGCGCGGTCAGTTCGATAGCGCGCGCGAAGTTGCGGATGAAGCCGGCGACCGCTCCGCCATCGGCTTGGAGGAGTTCCGAGATCTGGATGGCCCATGCAACGGTTGCTTCGACTCCAACGCGATCGGCGCGAAGCGAAATCCGACCGGTGGTCGGCGTGGCGGAATAGACACCGTCTTCGCGTCGCACGCTATAGGCTTGGGGAATGAAGCGACTGGCGCTGCTGGTGGCGACGGCGTTCTCGAGATCGCGAGCTTCGAGCGATTTTGAACGCAACGCGAGCGGCGAAATCGACATATTGCGTAGACGCAGCTTCTGAAACACCGCGTCTTGCCGGGCGATCGCGCACTCTATCCGCTCATTTGCGACTTTGCCGAGATGGGCGGTTTTGAATGCCGAGGGCAGATCTAGCCCCGATTTGAAAACCGCAATGTACGGACCGTGCTCGACGATCAGCACATAGCCATAGACGCGCTCGACAGCTTCGGCTTCAGGCGCAAGGAAGGCCACATCGCGTTCGTGCGAGAAGCAGATCGCCGAATAGCGGGCATCGTCAAGCACGACCCGATCGACCCGGAACAAATTTTGCGAAGGCCGTCGGGCCTGGGCGCGAATAGTCGTGAAGAGGCGATTGATCGCTTCGTTCGACAGACGGCGTTTACGCTGGTAAAAATATCCCGATTGCGCGATTTCGAGATGGTCAATCATTCGTCGTCCTTGATCGTGTCAGTATGTCCGGGGGTTGGCGGCACAGTCGTGAACTCAGTGGGAAGATTGACCGGCTTATAACCCTTGGCGATCCGTTCGATCACCGAATGATGGAGCAGCGCGCCTTCGGGAATTTTACGCGGTTCCGCGCACGGCAGATAATAGCCCCCGCCCGACACCTTCTCAGGGAAGCGCTTCCACCTGCGGTTCTTGGGCAGATATTCCAGCGGCTTCCAAGGGATGGTCATCGAATTGTGGATTTCGCCATTTGCATCGGGCGCGACATACATGCGTTTGCCTCCGGGCAGAGGAGCGCCCTCCGCTAGATGATTGAACAGGGACTCGTTGATTTGAAGGCCGTGCTCCTGCGCTTCTCGAGCCATCCAGATCAGCGGAAACTTGGCGACCTGACTTACGGCCTCAGCCCAGCCACCACCAACATCGGAATGGTCCCCAGCGAACCAGACGGTCTGCTGGTCCTGCAAACCTTCGGCATTGGCGAACGGATCGGGTTTGAAGTTCTGGCGCGGGGTCCAGTTATAGAGCCGGAACATCCGACGACGCTCGTCGATCGCAGCGGCTTGCCGGAATACGCGTACGCTCGGATTGGACTTAGTGTACGGCAGGAAAGACTGGCTGGGAAACCGCAGCAACCCCGGACGGACCAACACCGAGGCGACCGTGTCCCACACACCCAAAAAATGGATCGGCACCCGGCGTCCGCCAATCACACGGCGAAACTGCCAGGCGATGTCGAGCCGGTCTTCGCGGTCGGCGCGTTTATAGGCCTTGAGCGCATATTGGGCGACGTTGCGCTGATCAGTTTCGAGCAGACCGACCAGATGGATTAGGCCCGCGACTGCGCGGGCAGTGTACGCGCCGCGGCTGAAGCCGAACAAGAAGATCCGGTCGCCTGGCTGATAGTTGTCGATCAAATAGCAATAGGCGGCGAGAATATTGGCGTCGAGACCCCAGCCGGTTGCGAGCCCGAAGGCCGCGATCGCGCTTTGCGCGGCAGGACTCCAGTCGGTGGTAAGCGGCACGGTGCCGATGCCGGGGTGATAGAAGACGCGCTGACTATCGCTGCGTTCTGCGCAGCGATATAGCTTTACGACGTTGGTCAGGTTATCCTTGACCTCGTTGCTGGTGCCATCGAGCAGTAGAATCAGATTACGCGGCATCATTGCCCCCTGAGCCCAAGGGCATCAACAGCCACTTCTTTGGGGCAAGATGTCTTGGAACCGAAATCGATGGACAACCGCCTTCGTGCGTTTGACGGCTTAGGATCCGATAGAGCTTTCTCATTACCTTCATCGACCGATCACCAGCCGTTGTTGAAAGCCACCCTGGTCGCGCCGTTCATCCCACAGGATTAGCGGCAAATCTGCCTTTGGCATCCACACCCTACCGACTTCGATCGCCATTGCGACGGGCAGCGCTGGAAAGACGTGAATCTCGGCATCATCGCCATGTGCGAGACGAATTGATGCGAAAGTCTGCCGGAGCAGCGTACGGAACGCCGCAAGGCATTCTGGGCGGCCCAAAATGTCATTGCCGGGGCTCTCTGCTTCGATCGCCCAGATTGGTATGTCGTCTCCAAGCACGCTGCTGATCCGTTCGTCATCAATCGTGGCGCTGATGCCGAGGTTTAACGCCACCTTTGGCGCCGTTCGTGGTTCGGCTCGGCGATCGAGAAAGGTGATCGGCGGCCAATTTTCGCGCCATACCCAGCCTTTGGGTTCGCGCGAAATCTGACGCACATCGACATCGGCGATATCGCTGAGCAGGCTGCCAAGTTGGATCAGTAGGGGCTGTGGCGCGATCGCAAACACGCTCAAATGTCGGATTTCGCCTTGGCGGAGACGTTCACCCACCCGCAATTCGAACTGCCGGGCGAGATGGTCATGTTGAAACTGCCAATAAGCGGCGTCATTCTCACTGAAGCTGGAGTCTTTAAGCTCAAGCGCCAGTGGATGCCCAAGTGGATAGCGCGTCGGTAGCACCGCTGTCCGGCTGTGCGTAGCAGAGACCGGACAATCATGTTCCCCGATGCGCGCGGCATAATGGAGTAGATGCGTGGCGCGGTCAGCATCAATCGCAGTCACCAGCGCGATCCGAGCCTCATGTGCTGTTTTCATCTCAAGAAGCCGTGCTTCAGGGTGACCCGCAACCTCCTCGCGATCAATCAGGCGGTGGTGCACGTCACAAAGCAACATCAGGTTGTTGATGTCGTCGGCCAGCGTATGCGAACGGACCGGATCGCCACGCGGACCGTCGGGCGCAGCTGCGACGATGTGCGCGATATAGGCGGTGTTGAGCTTCTCGGCGCCAGAGATGATGTCGCCGATCAGTGGCTTGTTACAGCCGGAATATTGGCAATTGCCGCCGGCTCGGGTCCACAGGATCAAGCGGTTTTTCTCGGACACCCGGACTGCCGCGCGCCCCTTCCCCTTGATGATGCGGGTCATGCGGCCCTCCGCAGCAGTTCAGCAACGGGATCGTTGATCGGATTGCGCAACCGCGAGAAATCGATGTCGCGAAGCCGATCGGCCAGCATGCGCCGATCGACCCTCCCGGACTGACGCTGCTCGATAGTGGCGACGGTCAGACGACTTGTGTCCATTCCCGTGACTGTGCTGGTCCGATGCAGCAGCTGCTGCCATCCTGACCGTCCGTTGCCAAAGGTTTTCGGAGGCTGCGAGGCGCCATGGTTGCGGCCGCCGCCATGCCAAATGCCGGTCGCATGCCACGCCTCGTAGAAGCGCAGCCATTCGGCAATCCAAGGCACGGTCGTCGCGCCGATCGCCTGCGAGGTGTCCCATCCGCCGCAGGCGGGATCAAATAGGCAGAGGTTGGGGTCGTCCAGTTCGTCATAGACATGCGGGATCGGCGTGTCGGGATCTTCGGCGCGCCGTTCGACGCGGGGTGAGAGAATGCGTACTTCCGGAAACCAGGCATGGGCATATTCGAAGCCGTTCTGGAAGTGCCGGCGCACATAGAGGATCGACACCTCATAGCCTTGCGACAAACCATACACCCGGCCACGCCACAGCGCGAGATCCTTCCCCAGCAGGACGGTGCGGAAGGGCCAGTCACGCCTTAGCAGGCGATCCTGTTGCCACAAGGGGAGCGGCGGGGCGGCGTTGATCACTCGCGCCATCGAGTGCCTCCATAGAAAGATGTTTGCGGCGTCGGGCGGCCCTGCGAGCTGGTCGCTGCGGCCATTGTCGGCAAGATAAGTTTGCCAGTGTGTTTCTGGTACCGGCTTTCGCCCAGTTCCTTGGCCCGGCCCATCCGATCGGCGAAAGCACGGACCGCTTCCCCGGCAGCATGTTCACCGAACAGCTCGGCGAGGATTTCCTGGCGCTCCCGAAGCGTCACTTCGTCATGGACGTAGCGATAGAGCTGGCGGACCAGATGGTTGAGATCGCCAAGCCAGAGCGATTGGTCATAACCGCTGCCCGGCCAGCGGTCTGTCAACACATCTGCCTCGCAGCGTGGGTTGGTCTCATGGATGTGGGTGCTGTTGCTAACGTGATATGCGAAACGGTCGCGCAGCGCGACTGCATGCTCCAGCAATGCTGCGGCAAAGGTAGGGCTGGAGGCGCGAAAGCCTGCCACTAGCTTGGCCAGCAGCACGCTCGGCGGGCAGCGACCATCACGCAGATCATAGCGCAGATTGCGGAACCGTTTGATAAGCTGGAGGCTGGCGAGGGCACGCGACATGCCATGCGGTCCGACTTGCGCCGGCAAAGGTTCGACTTCAGCCCGTTTGGCCAGCACCCGCGCGCTATCGACTGCAATTACGAACATCGGTTCAGGAGGCGTCTGCTCCTTGAACCAGTCAGTGAAGCCGAACGGATTGGCAGTGACGCGCTTGCCCGGATTATGGGGCTCCTCGGCGCGGTGATGGAAGATAGTGCTCTGTCGTGCCAGGGTTCCGGGCTGTAGGACTGCCGGGGTCAGGTCGACATGCATCTTGTCGGCATATTGAACCTGCACGCAGCGCGTGCAGCGAGTCGTTGCCTTGTAGTAGCGCGAGCCCGGCTCCCCACGGATGGTATGATAGAGCAGGTCCAGGACGAACGCGGGGCCGCGATCCATTTCCGGATCAAGCTCCAGCATGGCATCGATATCAAACTCGTCATTGGTCGCACGCGAAGCAACCGACGATCCCTGCGCCGCGCCACCTTGACCGTAAACGCGGCGAACACGCCCTTTGAGCAGGCTGCCATCGCGTTCCACCCAGTCTCCGAGTGTATGATAACGTTGCTCGGCCACCTCATATTGCGATGGCGGGAGCTGAACCCCTGCTAGCACATCGGCGAGCAGGATGTCGGCTTCGGTGGCAAGCGCGTTCGGACGAGAGAAGAGCTTATTGGCTCCCGCAGCGTGCGCGATCTGGCGGCCGTTTGGTGTGGCATCACCGATCGCCCCATTGCGGAACTCGAGGTCGGTGCCGGCGACCTGAAGCGCGGCCCCCTCGGTATTCTTCTTGGCATTCATGTCCTCAAGCTCCTTTCTGGTCCCAGATCGGGAACGCTTTTGTGATCCCATGATCCGCAGCGATTCGCAACCCTCAACGTTCCCGAAACGGGAACAATTATGCTTGCGAAAAATGTCCAGCTATGCGATCGAGGAATGAGATTGATTGGACGACCTCTACTTTTGCGTATGGCCGAGGATGCGGATGAAAATCTGCAGGATGACTTGCGCGCATTCGCCGCCGAGGTTGAAACGGCGTCCTGGAACTCTTCGAAGAGCCTTAAGCGGGCCTTTCCCGAGGCGCGCATTGAGGGGCGCCGCGCCCTCGTCGATCTTGACGAGCGCCATTGTGCGGTGATCATTGTAGATTACGAGAGGAGCGTTACCGTGGTGGAATACGCTGGATTGAGGGCGGAATACCAAACGGCGGCTGCGACCGCTGCAAAGTCAGGGCGGCGCAAGTGAGTCCCGTGACGACCGTGCGCACCGAAGCGCAGTATGAGAAGATGAGTGCACGGCTTGCCAAGCTGATCGCGTCCGGCGGGCCCGGCGAGGAAATCGAACTACTGTCTCTTGTGCTTGAGGATTATGAGCGCAAGAATTACGAAATCGAGGCTCCGACCCCATTGGCCGCAATACGTTTCCGTATGAAGCAAGCATCGTTGGCGCCGCGCGACCTCGAACCTTTTATTGGATCGCGTTCCCGTGTTTCCGAAGTTTTATCTGGCACAAGATCCCTGTCGCTTGACATGATACGAGCCCTCAACCGTCATCTTGGTATTCCGGCCGACGCCCTCATCAAGGAGGATGTCCCGCAACATGAGACTGTGATCGAAGCACCCTCGGTACATGCGATTCGAAAACTTCGCGATCTCGGGGTGATGAAGGCGAAAGAAGAATTCGAGGCTTTCATGGTTCGCATGATCGGGCCCGGTCATGCGCCGGCCTTCCTGCGCAAGTCACGCACCGAACGCACAAACGCGAAGACCGACCAGGCTGCGCTTACTGCTTGGCTGGCGACCGTGCGTCATCTTGCGGGGCGAGCAAAGGTGTCCAAGCCGAAGAAGAAGATGCGGGGAGCCGCAGCAGGTCGAAGGCTGGCACAGCTCAGCACGCTTCCAGACGGTCCGAAGAAAGCACGCGAGCTTCTACGCGAGTGGGGCATCGCCCTCGTCACGCTTGAACATCTCCCCGGTACCTATCTTGATGGGGCCGCAATGCGCCGCAACGACGGGGTTGACATCATAGCCATGACGCTGCGGCACGATCGCCTCGACAACTTCTGGTTCACCCTTCTCCACGAATTCTGCCATGTGTCGGAACACTTGGCGGAGGATACGCCTCTCATACTCGACGATCTCGATCTGAGGAGCTCGGAGGAGATCGAGGAGGAGGCCGACCTCTTCGCGCAGGACGCGCTAATACCGCGCGATATTTGGAAGAAATACGTCACGCCAGAAATGAGCACCGAGGAATTGGAGCTCATCGCCAGGAAGGCCAAGGTGCACGTGGCCATCGTTGCGGGTCGCTGGCAGAGAGAGCATTCTGACTACCGGCGCTTCGCGAAGAAGCTGGGACGCGGCGAGGTGCGCCGCCAGTTTGAGAATCGCACTTAGACATTGAGGCAAATGGCGGCATTGAGAAGCTGGCGGCAGTGGCGAATGCACCTGCTCTTGGGTCGACTGCGGCTCCAGCAATTGCCTCCTCTGAGTGTCGGCCTTCCCATTTCTCATTCGGAAACCGGACAGGTAGAAGACGGCCCAGTTGCCGTTACTGGCAAGCGACTGAACGTAGGGCACCTTTTATTGGCGAGCTGTTCCGGTGCGGAAAAATGACGGCTATGTCGGCGGCAACGGGCTGGGCTTGCGCCGATGACGCCGGTGCCTCTCTAGAAATTTCGTGCTTATTCCCGCGAAAACTGCGACAAGGCCGGGAAGGTTCGTCTATGGGTGCTCCTCACAATGAGCGTATGGCTGGGGGCGAGTCGATGGAAGCTGTGTTCAGGCTCAGGGGTGGCAAAGCCGAAGTCGAGGCAGCCTTGACGGACATCGCCGCACTTTCCGGCGTGGAAACGGTGCGGGGGACGCCCGAGCCGGTCGTCGGCTCGGTATTGTCGCGCGGGCGACAGCATCAGATCGAACTTGTCGAGTGCATCGTGTCGGTCGTGCTGGGGCTCGCCACCTCAGCCGCTTATGATGGTCTGAAGGCTGCGGTGGCCGCCATCGGCAAGCGGCGGGAAATAGAGGCCACAGAGGAGGACGAGTCCACGCCGCAATGATCCCGGCGGCTCCCGTTCTACAACGCCCGGTGCATCGATCTTTTTTCTCGGGATCGCACTACAATCCGTATTTCCTTATTACGCGAAACGCGCACCGGTTGAAGGAATTGGATCCAAGCGACTCGACTGCCACGCTCGATTTCAACCTCGCGCATATCCATGAGAACGTTCATTGGTTCCAACATGTCGGAACGACATACGGCGCGTTCATGGACGCCCTGCGATCGTCGCAGCGCTACGTCCTCATGCGCTTTCTGCGCGAGCTGCCTCGCACCCAGCGCAAAGCCCTGCTTGAGGATCGACTGAAGACTGGCCGACCGTTCATCGAGCTGGACCCGCGAACCCAATATCCAAAGGACATCACCTTCGACGCGCCCGCAGTCAGCCTCGTGAAGCAAATCTGGTTCGATCATCAATGGCTGCACGCCAGTTTCGAGGACTCGCGTGCGACCGATCGACTGGGCCATCCGCCCGTTGATGCCTGCTCCAACGTCATGGCAGACGTCATCTTGAACGCCTGCGACACGCACGGCTTCCTGTCGCCGGACTATAACGCCGACAGCCATGTCGGTGCGCGCGACTGGTACTTCACCACCGATAGAACGATCGCCGAGGTGGTGACGGAGATCGACGGAGAGCGGGTCCACGTTACATCCGTCGGGCTCATGGAATGCGCAGCGTCGCTCAACGAGCTGCAGTGGCTCCAGGGCAATATGATCGGCGTGGTCGCGCCCGATGAGTTGAAGCGCATCGTTCAGGCGAGGATCGAGGAGTTTGTCGGCAGCAGCTACTCAATACCCTTTAAGCTGTTCCACCTCGCATCCGACAGACCCCGCACGAGGTCCAGCACCCTGTGGCTTTCGCTCAATCTTTTGGTTTTCTTCGCGCTGAATCCGCCTCTTCCCCCAAGAATCCTCTCGCGTCCACGCGAGCCCTTGACCTGGCCAGAAGTGTATCCGCCGATCCGCTTCTTTATGGGGCTTCGCGTCCTCGACGACATCGAGCCGATCTCCGATCCGCAGTCGGTCGTTGAAATGCAACGCTACATCGCGGACATCGCCAATGCCACCGGCCTCGAATATTGCGGCGACGTCCCCATACCGCAGCGAAAATACACCACCGCAGAATGGGATGCCGCTTCCGAGACGGAGAACTACCCCCTCTCCATCGACGACGAATTGATTATCCAAGCGCAGCTGCGCGTCGAACGCATACCCGACCGCCTCCCGCTCATCGCCAATTTTGCAAGCTGTCTGCAAGGCAAGCTGAGCAGGCAATTCGCCCGCCTGATCTTTGCGCATGAGGAACGCTACGACTTCTTAGGGCCGCCACTCGAATTTTTGAAGAATGGCAAGGTAGGCTTTCGCGGCTCGGCCGCCTTCGGCAACAATGTCGTTCGATCCGTCGCCGTCAGCGCTGCCCTATTCGAGTTCGCTTGCGGCGCAGGCAAATTCTCGCTCGCCGAGTTGCCTTCCGAAGTCGGACGCGGCGACAATATGTTTCGCTTTATGGAAGATACGCTCCACCATCTGATCGTCGAAACCGATAACGTCTATAAATGAGCGGCGAAGGGTCGGTGTGACGGCCTCCCAGACCGAAATTTGCGTGGTTTTCAGGCGGGGGCCGACGCGATCGCCCTTAGCAGAAACGATTATCGAAGACTTCCTTGGTGTTCTGGCTGGCAGTCTCGCATCATAGCGGTAGCTGACTTCGTCAGCGCCGCTCTGTGATGATCGGGAACCTTTCCTAGTGAAACCACCAATACAAGGGTGGAGCCCTTCGCTGAACGAAAGGCCGTTTTCAGGGAAGTTGCGCGGTGGACTGAACGACGGCTATTCAGGCGAAAGCTGTCACCATGAGACACCGCAATTGTCGTAGGTAGGGTGAGCCGATCTCTACTGCGGCAAATCCTCACGAAAACGGTCAATCTGATGCATCCGTTCGTGAAGCACGGTGACGATCCCGACCGTGTCATCGGACAGCACCCGCCAATAGATATAGTGATGTTCGTAGCGGCAGTAGAATCCGTCCACTCCAAACTCGGCCGGAACCGGACGCCATCGAATATTTCGAGCCGCGATTTCCTCGAACCGCTCGAACAGGCCTCGAATATAGCGAGCTGCCTGCTCCTCGCCCCACGTGTCGCGGGTATAGACGTAAATTTCGTCGAGACGGCGACCCGCGCGATCCTGGACGCGAAAGACGGCCACGCGATCAACCCCGCGCGTTGCGGGCGATCACCGTTTCGGCATCAAGGGCCTCATAGGCCGATTCCGGCGCCGCGAAAGCGGCGGTCAGTTCGGCTTTCAGTCGCTCGAACCCTTCGGCCTCGACCCGCTCCTTGTCGCGGCGGATGAGGTCGCGGACATATTCGCTGACATTCTCATAGGCACCGCCGTCGCCGATATTGTCGGCGACGAACTCGCCCAGCGTGCCGCTCACACGCACATTCAGAGTCATGGCCTTGGGCATGGCATTGTCCTTCGATCATTCGTCCTCAATATAAGGAATATTGTGGACAAGCGCAACGACCTCTCCGTCTAAAGTGTCGCAGTATTAAACCATCGATGGTTCCCTCATGCCACTCCCCAGGCGTCAGGGGCTCCTACGCCATTCTCTGTCTTTCTTCGCTAGCCTGCGACGCGCGCATTTTCCTGTTGAGTCCCATCGCTTTGCGGCTTTCTTGATGGGCCTCTGACGTCGGGCGGCGGTTCGCCTGGCAGACAAGCAGGGGCTGACCTTGACCGTCCATCCGATCCGTTCCGAGGCAAGTTCACGCGGCGCGCGCATGCTGCGCACGGCGCTCGGACTGTCGATCGCAGCCTGGCTCGACGATGCGACGGTGATCGAGGTCATGTTGAACCCCGACGGCAGGCTCTGGGTCGACCGACTGGGCGAAGGCATCGCCGACACCGGCATGACGCTGTCCGCTGCCGATGGCGAACGCATCGTCCGCCTCGTCGCGCATCACGTCGGCGTCGAGGTTCATGCCCGATGCCCGCGCGTGTCGGCGGAGCTGCCGGAGAGCGGCGAGCGGTTCGAGGGTCTGCTGCCCCCCGTGGTAGCCGCGCCCGCGTTCGCTATCCGCAAGCCCGCTGTCGCCGTATTCACGCTCGACGATTATGCTCGCACTGGCATTATGTCGGCGGCCGAAGCTACGGTGCTGCGCGAGGGCGTAGAAACGCACGCAAACATCCTCGTCGCTGGTGGTACAGGCAGCGGCAAGACAACGCTGGTCAATGCGCTGCTGGCGGAAGTGGCGAAGACCGCCGATCGCATCGTGCTGATCGAGGATACGCGCGAGCTGCAGTGCGCCGCGCCCAACCTCGTCGCCATGCGCACCAAGGATGGCGTCGTCTCGCTGTCCGACCTCGTGCGCTCCAGCCTTCGCTTGAGGCCCGACCGAATCCCCATCGGCGAAGTGCGGGGCCCCGAAGCGCTCGACTTGCTCAAGGCATGGGGCACCGGACATCCTGGCGGGATCGGCACTATCCATGCCGGAACCGCGCTCGGTGCGCTGCGGCGGATGGAACAGCTCATCCAGGAGGCCGTCGTCACGGTCCCGCGCGCGCTGCTCGCGGAGACCATCGACATCGTCGCCGTGCTGGTCCGCGACGGGCACGGCCGCCGCTTGACCGAACTCGCCCGCGTTGACGGGCTTGATTCTTCCACCGGCGACTACCGCCTCACTGCGCTTTCCCAGCCCTCATCAGGAGACCTGCCATGATCCATGCTATCAGGCATGGCGCCCGCCGCGCTATGCTTGTCGTCACCGCCAGCGTGATTGCGCTGTCCCTGTCTTCGCCTGCTTATGCCGGCGGATCGTCGATGCCGTGGGAAGCTCCGCTACAAAGCATCCTCGAAAGCATCGAGGGACCGGTAGCGAAGATCATCGCGGTGATGATCATCATCATTACCGGTTTGACGCTGGCGTTCGGTGACACTTCGGGCGGCGCGCGGCGGCTGATCCAGATCGTATTCGGGATCAGCATCGCCTTCGCCGCCAGTTCCTTCTTCCTGTCGTTCTTCAGCTTCGGCGGCGGGGCGCTGGTCTGATGGAACCGGGCGAACCGATCCCTGGCTATATGGCGCCGGTGCATCGCGCACTCACCGAGCCGATCCTGCTTGGCGGTGCGCCGCGCAGCCTTGCGATCCTCAACGGCACGCTGGCAGGCGCCATCGGACTCGGTTTGCGGCTCTGGATAGTTGGGATAGCCATCTGGGCCATCGGCCATGCCCTATCGGTCTGGGCTGCGCGGCGCGATCCGCAGTTCGTGGACGTTGCCCGGCGACATCTGCGCTACCCGACCTGGATGCGGCCATGATGTCCTTGCGCGAATACAGGAGTGGCGCCGCGCATCACGCCGACTTCCTGCCCTGGGCGGCACTGGTGAAGACAGGCGTCGTTCTAAACAAGGATGGCAGCTTTCAGCGCACGGCGCAGTTCCGGGGACCAGATCTGGATTCGGCGACGCCGGCAGAACTGGTCGCCACAACCGCGCGGCTCAACAATGCGCTGCGACGATTGGGTTCGGGCTGGGCGATCTTCGTCGAGGCGCAGCGCAGGCCCGCACTTGATTATCCCGAATCTACATTTCCTGATCCGGTCTCGGCGCTGGTCGAGATGGAGCGGCGCGAGCAATTCCGGGAAGAGGGATCGCACTTCGAGAGCCGCTATTACCTGACGCTGCTGTGGATGCCGCCGGCTGAGGACGCGGCCCGCGCGGAAGGCTGGCTTTACGAGGGCCGGTCGAACTCCGGCGTCGATCCGTGGGAACTGCTGGGGAGCTTCACCGATCGCAGCGATCGGGTGCTGAACCTGGTCGAAGGCTTCATGCCCGAGGTGTGTTGGCTCGACGATAGCGACACGCTGACCTACCTGCACAGCACCATCTCGACCCGCCGCCAGCGTGTGCGCGTTCCCGAGACGCCGATGCATCTCGATGCGCTGCTCGCCGACGAGCCGCTGACCGGCGGGCTGGAGCCGAAGCTGGGCGAGCATCATTTGCGCACATTGACGGTCACGGGCTTCCCGAGCGCGACCTTTCCCGGCCTGCTCGACGAATTGAACCGCCTCGCTTTCGAATATCGTTGGTCCACTCGCGCGATCATGCTCGACAAGAGCGATGCGACCAAGTTGCTGACGAAGATCCGGCGGCAATGGTTCGCCAAGCGCAAATCCGTCGCGGCGATCCTCAAGGAGATCATGACAAACGAGGCAAGCACGCTGCTCGACAGCGATGCCTCGAACAAGGCCGCCGATGCCGACACCGCCCTGCAGGAGCTGGGCGCCGACTATGCCGGCATGGCCTATGTCACCGCAACGGTAACGGTGTGGGATCGCGATCCTGCCCTCGCCGCCGAAAAGCTGCGGTTGGTGGAGAAGGTCATCCAGGGCCGTGACTTCACCGTGATCCCGGAAGGGATGAACGCGATCGAGGCCTGGCTGGGAAGCCTTCCCGGCCACACCTACGCCAATGTCCGGCAACCGCCGATTTCGACCATCAATCTCGCCCACCTGATCCCCCTGTCAGCGGTATGGGCGGGGCCGGAACGGGACGAGCACTTCAATGCTCCCCCCTTGCTTTACGGCAAGACCGAAGGCTCGACCCCGTTCCGGTTTTCTCTTCATGTCGGCGATGTCGGGCACACGTTGATTGTCGGCCCGACCGGTGCGGGAAAGTCGGTACTGCTGACGCTGATGGCAATGCAGTTTCGGCGCTACGAGAACGCCCAGGTCTTCGCCTTCGACTTCGGCGGCAGCATCCGTGCGGCCGCGCTCGGAATGGGCGGCGACTGGCAGGATCTCGGCGGCGGTCTGTCCGACGACGACGATGGCGGCGTGCAGCTCCAGCCGCTTGTGCGAATTGATGATCCGGCAGAGCGCGCCTGGGCCGCCGAATGGCTCTCGGCGATCCTTGGCAGCGAAGGCGTTGCTGTCGATCCACAGGCCAAGGAGCATATCTGGTCGGCGCTCGGTTCGCTGGCGTCTGCGCCAATTGGTGAGCGCACGATCACCGGCCTTTCCGTTCTGCTCCAGAGCCAGCATCTGAAGCAGGCACTGGCGCCCTATTGCATCGGCGGGCCATGGGGCCGGTTGCTCGATGCCGAGGCAGAACGGTTCGGTGAAGCCGACGTGCAGGCGTTCGAGACCGAGGGTCTGGTCGGCGCCGGATCGGCCGCAGCCGTGCTTTCCTACCTCTTCCACCGGATCGAGGGCAGGCTCGACGGCTCGCCCACACTCATCATTATCGATGAGGGCTGGCTCGTCCTCGACAGCCCGGACTTCGCCGCGCAGCTGCGCGAATGGCTGAAGACGCTGCGCAAGAAGAACGCGAGCGTGGTCTTCGCCACGCAGAGCCTTGCCGATATCGAGACGTCGAGTATCGCGCCGGCCATTATCGAGAGCTGCCCGACACGCATCTTCCTACCCAATGAGCGCGCGGCTGAGCCGCAGGTTGCAGCCATCTATGAGCGGTTTGGACTCAATGCCCGCCAGATCGAGATATTGAGCCGGGCGACGCCGAAGCGCGATTATTACTGCCAGTCGAGGCGCGGCAACCGGTTGTTCGAGCTGGGCCTGGGCGAAGTGGCGCTAGCCTTCGCCGCAGCGTCTTCCAAGACCGACCAGCTCACCATCGCCGAGATCATGGAAACGCATGGGTCATCGGCTTTCGCCACCGAATGGCTGCGCCATCGCGGCTGCGGCTGGGCCATCGAACTGTTGCCCGAGGCTTCCGCCTCCGGGAACCACCTTTCCCTCACGCCAGATCTGGAGATTGAATCATGAAACTGCCCCATATGCGCCATGCCCTTATGACCGGTGTTCTTGCCGCCACGAGCATCGTCGGTCTTGCCGCTATGAGCCCGGCTCACGCGCAGTTCGGCGGGATCGTTTATGATCCCACGAATTACGCGCAGAATGTACTGACCGCCGCCAGGTCGCTCGAACAGATCAACAATCAGATCCGGCAAATCCAGAACCAGGCGACCAGCCTCGTTAACGAGGCGCGCAATCTAGCTTCGCTGCCGTACAGCTCGCTTCAGGCCTTGCAGGATCAGGTCAGCGAGACGCAGCGGCTGCTCGGTGAAGCCCAACGCATCGCCTATGATGTGCAGCAGATCGAGCAGGCGTTCACCGATCGCTATAAGGGATCGGCACTCACCGGCAACAACGCCCAAATGATCGCCAATGCCAATGCGCGCTGGGAAGACAGCGTTGGCGCCTTTCAGGATTCGCTCAAGGTGCAGGCGGGCGTCGTCGGCAATATCGACGGCGCTCGCACTACGATGGACGATCTGGTCTCGGTCAGCCAGTCCGCGACCGGCGCGCTGCAGGCCAGCCAGGCGGGCAATCAGCTTCTCGCGCTGCAATCGCAGCAGCTTGCCGATCTGACCGCGCTGGTCGCGGCACAGGGCCGGGCGCAGGCGCTCGATTCCGCGCGACAGGCGGCCGAGGAAGCTGAGGGGCGCGAGCGCTTCCGCCGTTTCTTCGGGCGCGACTGAGATGAGTCGAACGGCCAGAATCTCGGGCGTCGCGGCAATCGCCGGGATCATGCTGGCCGTGGCGATCGTCGCCTTGAGCGAGCCGGACGACTTACCGCGCGAAGCGGTTCTGCCCGTCGTCGAAGAAAGCGAGCCGCAGGAGATGCTGGCGCGCGAACTCGAACGCTGCGCAACGCTCATCATGCCCGATACGGCTTGCGAACAGGCCTGGGCGGAAAAGCGCCGACGCTTCTTCGGCAGCGATGAGGGCGAACGGCGATGAACGATACCGGCGTCATCGACAGCTTCCTGGGCGTCTTTACCGGTTATATCGATTCCGGCTTCGGTCTGCTGGGCGGTGAGGTCGCATTCCTCTCGACCACGCTGATAGCCATCGATGTCACCCTTGCCGGCTTGTTCTGGGCCTGGGGCGCGGACGAGGATGTGTTGCAGCGGCTCGTCAAGAAGACGCTCTATATCGGTATCTTCGCGTTCATCATCGGCAATTTCTCCACGCTGGCGACGATCCTGTTCGAAAGCTTCGCGGGGCTGGGGCTCAAGGCGAGTGGTGATGCGCTCAGCCTCGCGGAGTTCATGCAACCCGGTTCCATCGCCGCAACCGGGCTCGACGCCGCCCAGCCCCTGATCGACGCCACAGAAGCGTTCAGCAGCATCTGGTCGGTGTTCGCGAATCTCGCCATCATTCTCGTGCTGCTGATCGCCTGGCTGATCGTGGTGCTCGCGTTCTTCATCATCGCGGTGCAGGTCTTCATCACCCTCATTGAGTTCAAGCTGGTGACGTTCGCCGGCTTTGTTCTCCTGCCCTTCGCCTTTTTCGGTCGCACGGCCTTCATGGCCGAGCGCGTGCTGGGCCATATCGTCTCGACCGGCATTAAGGTGCTGGTGCTTGCGATCATCACCGGCATCGGCACCACCCTGTTCAGTCAGTTCACCGTTTCCATGGGGCCAGAGCCCGATGCCGAGCAGGTCATGGCAATCACGCTGGCCGCGCTGGCGCTGCTCGGCCTTTCCATCTTCGGCCCCGGGATTGCCAACGGCATCGTCACCGGCGGTCCCCAACTTGGCGCAGGAGCCGCGGCCGGAACCGCGCTGGCTGCCGGTGGCGCTCTGGTCGGCGGTGCGGCGGCCGCCCGGCTTGGCGCGGGCGCAGTGGCAGGTGCGATCGGCGGCACGACAAGAGGCGCGGCGTACGCGTCCGGCGCCGCGCGCGGCGCCTATGCCGCTGGCTCATTCGGCAAGAGCGGCAGCGCGGCCGTCGCTGGCGGCGTAGCCGGTGCTGGCAAGGCTGCCGCAGGAGCCGTGCTGTCGCCGCTCAGAAAGGCGGCCGGATCACTCAAGGAAAGCCATCGCGCGGGTCTGGGCGCAACCGCCGATAAGGCGGGAAGCGCTGTCTCCTCTTCATCACAGCCTGCATGGGCCGCCGCGATGAAACGCCGTCAGTCAGCCGCTCATGGCGCGACTGTTGCCGCACATACGCTGAAGGCTGGTGACAGCCACGGTGGCGGTTCCGGTCCCGATATTCGCGAGAAGGATTGATACAATGTTCCGACGCGCCTCCATTCGCTACGCTCAGACGCCTGAACCCGTCACGCCTTATCAGCGCGCGGCGCAGGTCTGGGATGACCGCATCGGCTCCGCGCGTGTTCAAGCTCGGAACTGGCGGCTTGCTTTTTTCGGTGCACTGGCAATTTCCGGTGGTCTGGCTGGCGGACTCGTCTGGCAATCCGCCCGCGGCCACATCGTGCCTTGGGTGGTGCAGGTGGACAAGCTCGGCGAAGCGCAGGCGGTCGCGCCTGCCGAGGCCGACTACCGGCCCACCGACCCGCAGATCGCCTTCCATCTCGCGCGCTTTCTCGAGCACGTCCGTTCCATTCCGTCCGATCCGGTGATCGTGCGGCAGAACTGGCTGCGTGCCTATGAGTTCACCACCGACAAGGGCGCGCTGGCGCTCAACGATTACGCGCGTGCCAACGATCCTTTCGCCGATATCGGGCGCGTAGCCGTGGCAGTCGATGTGTCGAGCGTGATCCGCGCTTCCGACGACAGCTTCCGCGTGGCCTGGACCGAGCGTCGCTATCAGGACGCACAATTAGTCGAGACGAGCCGTTGGTCGGCGATCCTCACCGTTGCGGTGCAGACGCCGCGTGACCCCGATGCCCTGCGCACCAATCCGCTCGGCATTTTCGTGCATTCCATCAACTGGTCAGAGGAGCTGTCGCAATGACATATCCGCCAATCTCCCGCGCTGCTCCGGCGATTTTGCTGGTCTGCGCTACCGCACTTTCCGGCTGCGCCACAACGTCGGCCGATCTGCCCGATATTGCCTATGATGATCCACCGGGTGAGATCGCCGCCACGCTTGCACCGGACCCGCCTCAGCCGGTCGAAGTGGTTGCCATACCCGAACCGTTGCCACTCCCGGGACAGTTAAAGCCGGTCGCACTAGCGGAGCAAAATCCCGAACCCGCCGATCCGTGGAAACGTATCGGCGCGGCCAATGATGCCGCGCGCGTGCAACCGGTCCGCGACGGCTTTCTCAATGCTATCCAGCAATACCCTTGGGCCGAAGGCGCGCTCTATCAGGTCTACACTGCGCCCGGTCAGGTCACAGACATTGCCTTGCAGGAAGGCGAGCAGCTTGTCGGCCCTGGACCGGTCGCGGCCGGCGATACCGTGCGCTGGATCATCGGAAGTACGGTGAGCGGCAGCGGCGGAGCAGCCCGCGTGCATATCCTCGTCAAGCCGACCCGGCCCGACATTGCCACCAATCTTGTCATCAATACCGATCGGCGCAGCTATCATCTGGAACTGCGCGCAACTCCTGAGACATATATGGCCTCGGTCTCCTGGATCTATCCGCAAGACGAGCTGATCGCCTTGCGAAATCGGAACGCAGTGGCGGCATCCACCGCACCCGTGGCCGATGGTGTCGATTTGTCTACGCTCAATTTCCGATACCGCATCGAGGGCGACCGCATGCCATGGAAGCCCGTGCGGGCTTTCGACGACGGACGGCAGGTGTTTATCGAGTTTCCCGCCGGAATCGCGCAGGGCGAGATGCCGCCGCTCTTCGTGACGGGGGCCGCCGGCGATGCCGAGCTGGTCAACTACCGCGTGCGAGGCCGCTATATGGTAGTGGACCGGCTGTTCGCGGGCGCTGAACTGCGCCTCGGCGACAAGCGCAGCGAACGGCGTGTGCGCATCCTTCGCACCGACGGCAAGCGCCGGAGGCGGTGATGGCTGAGCCCAACGAAAGCGCCCAGGTCGATCCGGTCGTGCAGGAAGTAACGGCGCAACCCGGATCCACCGATCCGCGCCCGTTCCAGCTTCGCGGACCCACACCAAGCGTCATGCGCCTGTCGCGAAAGGCATTGGCGGTGCTTGGCATAGTGGCCGGTCTCGGCATCGGCGGCGCGCTTACCTATGCGCTGCAGCCGCCCGGCGAGCGGGCAGGCGAGGAACTCTTCAATACTGACAGCCGCGCCACGAGCGAGGCAATTACATCGGGGCCGAAAGACTATGGCGACGTGCCCAAGCTCGGAGACCCGCTTCCCGGCGATCTCGGCGGCCCGATCGTCGCGGCGCGCGAACGTGGCGAGAATGTGCCGGTGCCGCCGGTCGGTGCGCAGCCCGATCCGCGCGCCCAGGCCGAGGAAGCCGCGCGCCAGCGCGCAGCACAAGAACGCGATGCGGCGCGGACCAGCGCGGTTTTTCTCGGTGGTGGGTCTGCGGGAGGAGTGAGTGCGATGCCGTCCGTTCCGGTCTTACCTGACCTTGCGGCACAAGCGCCAGCCGATCAGGACGGAGCCGCACTGCAAAGCGATCAGCCAGCCCAGCTCGCCTTTCTTGAGCAGGCATCCGACCAGCGCATGGCAAGTGCAGAGCGGCTGACCGCGCCCGCGTCGCACAACGTCCTTCAAGCGGGCAGCATCATCCCGGCCGCGCTCATCACCGGCATTCGCTCCGATCTCCCCGGCCAGATCACCGCGCAAGTCACGGCAAATGTCTACGACAGCCCTACGGGGCGCATCCTGCTTATTCCGCAGGGCGCGCGGCTGATCGGCGAATACGATAGCGATATTGTCGCTGGGCAGACCCGCGTACTGCTTGCCTGGGATCGGCTCATCATGCCGAACGGCCGCTCGATCATCCTTGAGAGCCAGCCCGGTGCCGATCCGGCGGGGTTCGCTGGTTTGCAGGACGGGGTGAACCACCATTGGGGCAATCTGCTCCGGGCCGCGGCTATTTCGACGTTGCTTGGCGTAGGCGCCGAGTTGGGCGCGGACAGTGATGACGATCTGACTCGCGCGCTGCGTCGAGGATCACAAAGCACTATCAATCAGACAGGCCAGCGGATCGTCTACCGGCAGTTGAACGTGCAGCCCACGCTGACCGTCCGGCCGGGGCATCCCTTGCGCGTGATCCTGGCCCGCGACCTCATATTGGAGCCGGTGGGAGGCTCGCGATGACGAAACTGAAGCTTGGGCTGCTGGTTGACGACAAGCCGGTAAAGGTCACGGTCGAACTACCGGCTACCGTCCATCGCGACCTTGTCGCCTATGCTGCCGCGCTGGCGGCCGAGACCGGTGGCGATGCCGTCCCGCCGGAAAAACTGATCGCGCCGATGCTGGCCCGGTTCATGGCGACCGATCGGGCTTTTCGCCGGCATCGTTCCCAAGCGAACTGACGGCGACTTATATCCCGCCTCAATTGCCAAAGAACCGCTTTGACCGCGCCCTGCCGTCTGCTTCCACGGCCGCCATTTCGGCATTGAAGCATTCGTCGCCGCGAACCGTTCCTTCCGCGCATTGTGCCTGGACATGCCGCGCTTCGTCGAGATGGGCGGCGAAATACTGCTTGCCGCGTGGTCCGGCTTTAGCCGAAGCTGCAATGCTTGCCGTCTGCGGAGCGGGTGCGATGGCAGGCCGCAATACAAATCCGGCGCCAAATCCGATGAGCGCGATGATGAGTGTCTTGCGTTGAGTCATGACTGTTCCTCTCCCGATTGTTGAGCCGATGGCGCCCGCGCCGGGATGGGCGGCAGCGAATAGCGGACGGCCACGAAATCGAGGAACCGGCGTAGAACGGGATTTTCATTATCCTCGCGCCAATAGCCCGAATAGCCAATCCGTATATGGCCGTTGGTTTCATGGACTTCGCGGAACACCACATTCGGCACCTGAATGCCGAGTGCGGATTCCGCGACGACCGAGATCCGTCCGCCAAGTGCGATGACGCTGAGTACTGTGTCGCGGCTCACATCCTCCATGTCTATCTCGGGCGCGTAGCCTGGCATTCCTAGCTTGCCCAAGAGCAGGTTGCGCGTTTCAGGACCGGGATCGCGCGCCGTCAGCAGGAAGCGTTCGTCGGTCAGGTCGGTCCAGTGAAGCCGGTCACGCTCGGCAAGCGGATGACCTTCCGGCATCGCCACGAGGATACGCTCGCTCCAGAATGGGCGGCTCATCAGTCCCCGATAAGGAGCCTCGCCGATCATGATCGCGATGTCGAGCAACCTGTTCTCGATTCCCGCGAGCAGTATATCGCGGCCCCGCTCGAAGCCGCGTACCTTCACATCGGGAAACCGCTCGCCGAACTCGCTGACTGTCGCACGAAGATTTCCGGCTGAAAATGAGGTGTAAAAGCCAATTGCGAGCCGGCCGGCGTGGCCGGTCTTCGTTGCACGAACCCAGTCGTTCAATTCCTCGAATTCGTTCACGATCCGCTGGGCCGTCTCCAGATAGGTTCTGCCGTTCGGCGTCAGAGTCGCGCCACGTGTCTTTCGGTCGAAGAGAACTATTCCGAGCCGCCTTTCGACTTCCAGTACATGCCGACTGAGCGTGGCCTGCTTGATGTTGAGAAGACGCGCCGCACGGCTGAAACTTCCTGCCTCCGCGGCCGCGATCAGATAGCGAAGCTGGCGTAATTCGATCACTAACTCTCTCAAATGACAATACTAACCAAACCTCTGAAATCATCGAAGCTGCCAGAAGCCAGCGGAAATGCTCCGCTCATGCTTAACCAAGGTGCAATTTCATGCGTGGCTCTTGTCGCGATAGGCGAGCAGGCGCAGAGCGTTAAAGACCACGAGAAGCGTCGATCCTTCATGCACCGCCACGGCCGGTCCGATGCCCAGCCCCAGAATGGTCGCCGGCACCAGGAAGACGACGACGCCGAGACTGACAAAGACATTCTGCAAGATGATCGATCGCGTCGTCCGGCTCAGCCCCACGGCAAATGGCAGATGCGACAGGTCGTCAGCCATCAGCGCAACGTCCGCCGTTTCCAGCGCGACGTCGGATCCCGCCGCGCCCATCGCGATGCCCACGGTCGCGGTCGCCATGGCAGGGGCGTCGTTGACGCCGTCACCGACCATCGCAACCTTGGCCTCGGCGCGAATCTTCTTGATCGCCTCGACCTTGTCTTCGGGCATGAGATCCCCCCATGCCTCATCGATGCCCACATGTGCGGCGATCCCTTCCGCCGCGCGCTGGTGGTCTCCGGAAATCATGATCATCCGTTCAATGCCGATTGCCCGCAACTGTTCGAGCGCTGTCCGCGCGGTGTCGCGGGGAGTGTCCATCAGTCCGATTGCCCCGAGGTCGCGACTGTCGCGTCGCACGACCATCGACGTGTAGCCGCCTTCGCGCAGTTGCTCGATGGCTGCCGCCATCTCGTCGGAAAGCCTTTGAACACCGTCGGCACCGAACATTTCGGGCTTGCCGATCAGGACCTCCTGCCCGGCCACCACCGCGCGAACTCCCATGCCGGTCATGCTCTTGAGATCGTTAGCCTTGGGAATCGGGTATTCGCCCACATAGTTCCGACCATCACGGGCGATGGCTTTCGCAAGTGGATGGTCCGACAGGCTCTCCACTGCGACGGCCACAGCCATCAGTTCCGCCTCTGTCACACCTTCTGCCGAAACTATGCGCTGAATTTGCGGCTCGCCTCGGGTGAGCGTACCGGTCTTGTCGAAGGCCACCGCCTTCAGCGAGCCCAGCAGCTCCAACGGTGCGCCGCCCTTCACGAGAACCCCGCCTCGTGCGGCTCGGGCCACGCCGGACAAAACCGCGCTCGGCGTGGCGATAGCCAGCGCGCACGGGCTTGCCGCGACCAGAACGGCCATGGCCCGGTAGAAACTGGCACTGAACGGCTCGTCCACCACGACCCATGCGAAAAGCATCACGAACGCGAGCAACAGGACGATCGGTACGAAAAATCGCTCAAAGCGGTCGGTAAAGCGTTGTGTGGGCGACTTTTGGGTCTCGGCCTCGCTCACCATCCTCACGACCTTCGCGAGCGTACTTTCGCTCGAAAGGCGCGTGACCTCGACCTCGATCAGGCCGCTGCCGTTGATGGTCCCGGCGAATGTCCGGCTGGCCGCGTCGACCTGCTGCGGATTGGAGCGGGCAAGCGCCTCATCCGGCACGGCATGTTTGTCCACCGGCATGCTTTCGCCGGTCACGGGTGCCTGATTGATGCTGGTCGTGCCCTTGACGATGAAGCCGTCGGCCGGGATGCGGGCATCTGGCCTGACGACGATGACATCGCCCGGCACCAGCTTTTCAACGGCGATCTCTTCGCTGCCGCCGCTTTCCAGCCGGAGCAGTGCGGTTTGCGGTGCCAGCTCGGCTAGAGCCTCGATTGCGCGCTTGGCCCGCCCCATCGCGTAATGCTCCAGTGCGTGGCCGAGGCTGAACAGGAACAACAGCAGCGCCCCTTCGGCAAAGGCGCCCAGCGCCGCCGCTCCCGCAGCCGCGACCAGCATCAGGGTATCGATTTCGAATTTGCGCTGCCGCAGATTGTCGAAAGCTTCCCGCAGGGTGAAGGAGCCGCCGAAGAAGTAGGCTGCGACATACAGCGCGGTCGGCAACCAGTCCGGCGCGCCGGAAACCAGCTTCTCGATCGCAAAGCCGAGGCCGAGCATCATGCCGCTGGCGAGGGCGAAGAACAGTTCGGTGTTGGGCCCAAGGAAATTTCCGTGATGGTGGTTATGGTCCTGATCTGCTTCGCCGTGGTCATGCCCGGCATGCGCATCGCCCGCCGACCCTGCGCCGGAAGGCTGCTCCCGCCGGACGTCCATCCGGGCCAGGGCCTCCTCCAGTTCCCGCTCGGAGATCTGCTGCATATCGTATTCTACTCGAACCGGTCCCGCGACATTGGCGCCCGCTTCCAGAACGCCGGGCAACTTGCGCAACTGTTCACCGACCGAACGCGCCTTGCGTTGATGACCGATCCCCTCGACCGACCACAGGAGGTGGCCATAGCGTTCCGCGATGGCAGCGCCGGCGGCCCGGGCAATATCGCGAATGCGCGACAGGGAGACGATTTCGGGATCGTAGTGAATGCACAGCAGCGCCGGCTTGTCGTCCTCGGCGGCCAGAACATGGGCGCGGTCGATTCCTTGCCGTGCGACAAGATTCGCGGTCAGGCGTTCCACGCAACCGTCGTTCTCATCGGGAATATCGGGAAGAACGAGCGGGATTTCGAGTTTCAGCTTCTCTGTCATCAAATAGTCCACTTTGCATTGCGTGAGCGATTGCGCTCGATCGTCATCCTGCCGTTGGAACGATCAGGTCTTGCGGAGGAAACCAATGGGCTTCCTCCGCAAGACGCAGATGATCGTCAGGTGATTTCAGACCACTCGCGGCGTTCTGTCCGAGTGAGATTGCGCCGAATGCGATCCCACCACTTTTCCCGCCAGCTTCGTTTGTCCTCATCCGTGTGCAGGACAAGCCGGGCTATAGCCGGAAGTACGAACAAAGTGAGTGCCGTGGCGGTGATCAAACCGCCGATGACCACCGTCGCGAGAGGTCGCTGCACTTCGGCCCCGGTGCCGGTGGCTATCGCCATCGGCACGAAGCCGAGCGATGCCACCAGAGCCGTCATCAGGACCGGCCGCAAGCGAGCCAGTGCGCCTTCGCAAATGGCATCGTCGAGGGCCAGTCCCGCATCGAGCCGCTGGCGGATCGCGGTCATCATCACGAGGCCATTGAGGACGGCAACGCCCGACAATGCGATGAAGCCGACCGCAGCGGAGACCGAGAACGGCATACCCCTGAGAGCCAATGCGAAAACACCGCCTGCAAGCGCCATCGGGATCGCGCTGAACACCGACAAGGCCGGAATCCATCCGCCCAGCGCCATGAACAGCAGCAAGAGGACGACCATGAAGCAGATCGGCACCACGATCGAGAGCCGTTCCTTCGCGGCCTGCAGGTTCTGGTACTGCCCGCCCCATTCGATGAACGATGCGGGCGGCATTTTGACCCTGTCGCCCACCTGTGCCTGCGCTTCTTCCACGAAGGAGCCGAGATCGCGCTCGCGGACATTGGCAGATACGATCACGAGCCTGCGGCCCTGCTCGCGGCGAACTTCTGCCAGCCCGTCGACCACCCGGAACTCGGCAACCGAGCGCAAGGGTATCGTCGAACCGCCCGGCAGCAGGATCGGGAGCGCACCGAGCTGGTCGAAATCGTCCCGCGCCGCATTCGACAGGCGAACGACGACATCGAACCGGCGATCGCCTTCGAAGACCAGCCCGGCGGGCCTGCCTCCAAGAGCAATGGCGACCGATTGGGCCACGTCTTCGACCGTAAGGCCATAACGCGCGATGGTGGGCCGGTCGAACGCGATGTCGAGCGTCGGGAAGCCGGTCACCTGCTGGACCTTGACGTCGGCCGCGCCCTCGATGCCCTGCAGAACCCCGGCAACCTCGTTGGCAGCAGCGGTCATAGCGGTGAGATCGTCGCCATAGAGCTTGACGGCGAGATCACCGCGTACGCCCGCGATCAGCTCGTTGAAGCGAAGCTCGATCGGCTGGCTGAATTCGTAGGCATTGCCCACGAGGGCACCAAGCGCGCTTTCCATCTCGGCAACCAGGTCATCCTTGGACAGGCCAGGATCCGGCCATTCGTCACGCGGCTTCAAAATGACATAGGCATCGGACGCGTTGGGCGGCATCGGATCGGTTGCCACCTCAGCCGTACCTGTGCGGGAGAAGACCAGTGCGACCTGCGGAAACTGCTCAAGCCGGTTTTCGACCTTGCGCTGCATTTCGAGCGACCGCTCGAGCGGGGTCGACGGGATGCGCAGGGCCTGCACGGCGAGGTCGCGCTCGTCGAGCTGCGGCGTGAATTCGCTGCCAAGGAAGCTGAACATGAAGGCCGCGACCGCGAACAGTCCCGCCCCTACGCCGATCACCGGCCACGGACGCGCTATGGCGCGGCGCAGCGCGGGCCCATAGCGTTCCTTTGCCAGGCGAACCGGCTTCACTTCCTTTTCGGTGAGCTTCTTGTTGAGCAGCACGGCGATCATCGCTGGCACGAAAGTCAGCGACAGGACGAACGCCGAAGCCAGCGCCAGCATCACCGTGATGGCCATGGGCGAGAAGGTCTTGCCTTCGACCCCGGTGAAGGTGAGCAGAGGCGCGTAGACCAGCAGGATGATCGCCTGCCCATAAACGGTCGGCTTGATCATTTCCTGCGCCGCCAGCCTCGCTTCGGTTAGCCTCTCGCCCAACGTGAGCAGCCGCCCTTCGCTGTGCTGGCGGGCGGCAAGCCGCGCGACGCTGTTTTCGACGATGATGACCGCTCCGTCGACGATCAGGCCGAAGTCGAGTGCGCCAAGGCTCATCAGATTACCCGACACGCCAAGCCGGTTCATGCCGATTGCGGCCATCAGCATCGATATCGGAATGACCAGCGCGGCGATGATCGCGGCGCGGATATTGCCAAGCAGCAGGAACAGCACCACGATAACGAGCAGCGCCCCTTCGACGAGGTTCTTCTCGACAGTGGCGATGGTGGCATCGACCAGCGAGGAGCGATTGTAGACAATCTCCGCTTCGACCCCGTCCGGCAGCGAAGCGCGCACCTCCTCAAGCCGTTCGGCAGCCTGCGCCGAAACGGTGCGGCTGTTTTCGCCTGCACGCATAAGCACTGTGCCCACAACCGCCTCGTCGCCGTTGAGCGAAGCCGCGCCGGTTCTGAGCTCGCCGCCGATGCTGACGGTCGCGACATCGACGATGCGGATCGGAACGCCTTCGCGTGTCGCGACAACGGCCTGCTCGATATCTTCGATGCTACCGAGCCGGGCATCGACCCGCGCGAGCAATGCCTCACCCGCGCGGTCGACGAAGTTCGCACCCTCGGCAAGGTTGGCAGCCTCCAGCGCATTGATCAGGTCGTCGAATGACAAGCCGTAGCCGGTCAGGCGCGACGGATCGGGCTGGACGAGATACTTCTTCTCGAAGCCGCCGATGGAATCCACCCCGGCGACGCCCGGTGTCGAGCGCATCAGCGGCGCCACGATCCAGTCCTGTACCGTGCGCAAATACGCGGCCTTTGCGACATCGCTGTCCAGCCTGTCGCCACGTTCGGTGACGAAGCTGCCGTCCGCCTGCCATCCGGTCGTACCGCCTACTGGGGCGCCGTTCCCGCTGGGGTGCTCATATTCGATCGTGTACATGAGCACTTCGCCGAGACCGGTCGATATCGGGCCCATGATCGGTTCCGCGCCTTCCGGCAGGGCAGCGGTCAGGGGAGCCAGGCGCTCGTTCACCTGTTGCCGTGCGAAATAGAGATCGGTCCCCTCCTCGAAGATGGCGGTGACCTGACTGAACCCGTTGCGCGAGATCGAGCGTGTGAAGTCGAGCCCCTCAATCCCTGCCAGGCCGGTCTCGATAGGATAGGTCACCTGGGTTTCAACTTGCGCAGGCGACAGTGCCGGCGCCTCGGTGTTGATCTGCACCTGAACGTTGGTGATGTCCGGCACAGCATCGATCGGAAGCTTGAGCAGGTTCATCGCCCCCCAGATTGCGGCGCCGACTGTCAGGACGATCATGGCCCAGCGGAAACGAACCGCGACATCGAGGATCATCCCGATCAGGCCATGAGATTGGCGCCCCTCGCGATGGGGGCTTTCGATTGCGTTATCAGTGGCCATGGGAAGCACTGTCCTTTTCGAGTTCTGCCTTGAGCAGGAAGGCGTTCTTGGTCGCGATGTGCCAGTTCGGCTGCAGGCCGGACACGATGGTCACCATGCCTCCCGACCGCGAGCCCACGACGACGCCGCGAGCCTGGAAGCCGCGCCGGGTCTGCACGAACACCACTTCTTCCCCATCGATGGTCTGGACCGCGTCTTCCGGCACAGCCACGCGTGTCGCGTCGACCTCACCCGAGGGACGAATGGTGGCTTGGAGAAATGCGCCCGGCTGCAAGCCGGGAATGGGCCTGGCGAGCGACAGCACGGCAGTCGCGCTGCGACTTTCGGGATCGAGCGAGGGCGTCACCGAGCGGACCCGCGCGCCGACTTCCCGGCCATCCCCTGTTTCCAGAGAGGCCTCGTCACCGGGCTGGATACGGACAGCATCAGCCGATGGCAGGGCCACGTCGACCTGAATCCCGCTGGGATTGACCACGCGATAGAGTTCCTCGCCGGCGTTGACGAAGGAGCCGAGCACAATTGGTGCCGCCGTGACCCGGCCCGAGAGCGGACTGGTCACCGCTAGCGATCGCCCGTCTCCGTTGACGCCGGCCGCTGTCGAGGCCGCACGGGCACGCGACAGCTCCGACTGCGCAACCTGCAGATTGGCCCGTGCCGCTTCGAGATCCTGGCGCGCCGTGACATTGGCTTCGAATAGACGCTGTTCGCGTTCATAAATTGCCGACAACTCGCCGACCCGGGCCTGTGCTGCGCTTACTTGCGCGGCGAGCCCGGCGGCATCGGCACTTTCGAGTCGGGCAATGGCTTCGCCCTCCCGCACGTAATCACCCAACGTCTTCCCGACGCTGCGCACAACACCCGATGCCCGGGCATCAATCCGTGCACTGGCGGCCGGACTTGCCGTGACCGTTGCGGGAAAGACGAGTTCGACGACGGATCCTCTGCCGACCGTTTCGATCACGATTTCCGAGGCACGGATCTGCTCGGGGGTGATCTCGACCAACCCTTCGGGCACCCCGTCATCGGCGTGATCATCACCGCCGCCATTCTCTTCGCCTTCGGCGTGTTCTTCCTCTCCTGCATCACGCGGGGCCCCGCCGCTGTCGGGCCAGAATACAAAGGCAGCAAGGATCAGGATGACGAGGCCGATGGCAACGGCCAGACGTTTGCGATTCATGATAGAGGTCCTCATTGCGCAGCGAGCCAGATGAGCTCGGCCGCGAGACGGCCACGGTCTTCCCGGGCCTGGATCAGGGCTTCACGGATGGTGTCGCGTGCCTGGGCGGCCGCCAACACCTCGATGAGCGGGAAGCGGCCATTGCGATAACCGACATTGACGAGCCGAAGGGCTTCCTCGGCTTGCGGTAGCGAGGTCTGAGCGAGAGTTTCGACCCGGGTTTCGGCGGCAAGGTAGCGCGAGCGCGCCTGCTCGATCTCCAGCCGATAATCAGCCAGCGCTACAGCCTCGCGTGCGTTCGCGGCACGCAGGCGTGCCTGCGCGGCGGCGATGTTTCCCTGGTTGCGATTGGCAAAGGGTAGCGGGATCGAGACGCCAACGAGAAACGCCTGCTCATTGCTTTGCTCGAACCGACGGACACCTGCGGAGATGACCGGGTCGGGCACCGCCAGTGAGCGTTCGCGGTCTATTGCGGCATCGGCCGCCTCGCGCTCGGCACGGGCGACCTGGAGACGCAGGGATCCTTCGGAAACAAGCAGGTTGGCAGGCGGCACGATTGCCGGGAAATCTGCGGGCACCAGGGGCGCGGAAGCGGTATCGCTCCACAGCGCCGCCAAGGCAGTGCGTGAAGAGAGTGAGGCAGCCTCTGCCGCCTGCAACTCTGCTTCGGCTTCGGCGACTGCCGCTTCAGCCCGCAGCGCGCGCAAGGGCGGCTCTCGGCCGACTTCGACCAGCAAGCCTGCGATACGCGCGAGTTCGCGGTTGCGTTCGACGATATCGCGCGCGAGTTCGAGCCGCGAGGCAGCGGCGACCGCCTCGACATAGCGAGCGCGAACCTCGCGGCCGAGCCGGGCCGTGGCCAGCTCGCCCTCCAGCGAAGCCACCAGGGCTTCGGCTTCGGCCGAACGGACGCGGGCGCCGCGCTTGCCACCCAGTTCGAGACGTTGGCCCACCGAAAGTGTGTAGTCGGTGGCGGACAACCCCGAAAAAGCGCCGGTGCCCGCGAAGTTTTCAGCTTCGAAGGAGAGCTCGGGGTTGGGCCTTAACCGGGCTTGGTCGATGAGCGCGCGGGCTGCCGCAGCGTCTTCAACCGGCCCGATGAGCCGCGGGTTGACAGGGTTATCGGAGCCGGTCTCAACGACTCCGCTCCGTTCGAGCGCGTCGTCGAGCGACAGGACGGGTGTGTCCTGCGCTGCGGCCGGCACGGTAAACAATGCGAGACTTAAGCCCCATACAAGGGAGCCCCGCCAGAAACTGGCGTTCATGGATCATGATTTCCTCTAAGAATTTACGCAAAGCGCCGTGAACGGCGCAGTGGCGGAAATTCAGGCGCGAGGAGGGCGCTTCGGCAGGTCGCGCTCTACGGATGCGAGCCGCGCCACACGCAAGGGAAGGCGCGTGGAAACCATGAACATCTGGGCATCAAACGCTTGACCGCGTTCCAGCGCCGTTGATGTGTGATGACAATGGCCATGTGCGCATGTGGCGCTTTTCTCAGCTGGCTGCTTGTCGGTTTCCCCGTCCCCATTCGAATGGGAAGCCATCATTTCGACGACCGTTGGAACGTCTTCCGCCGAGCATTCCAGAGCTTCCGCGACCGGGGCAAATAGCACGCCGATCACTGCAAGCAGCATCAGGAATGACCTGAAGGGAAAAGCTCGAAACAGCCGGACCATACCTGCCTCATATAGAACCAAGGCGTGACAGTAAAGATACAAATTTAGTGTTATGTTATATCAAAAATGATAGATGTCTATAAAATATTTCAACTAACTATAGATAATTTAGGAGATCAAATAGCTTCTAGAAAATAACATCTTAAACGAGGTGGCTAACTATCGGTGATAAATTGTATAAAATTTTAGTTTTAAAGTGCCAAACAATATGTTCATTCCGTTTGAGTGGATGCAAGCAAACAATAAGCGGCGTCTGGATATTGATAAGTCAGACGGCTTCTGCGACATGGGCTTCGATCACGACGCCGAGACGCTTGCGCACTGCTCCGAAAATGGCCGCGAGATTGTCCATCGGCGATCAGCACGCAACTCAAGAAACTTGAGGAACAGGCGGGCGCGCAGTTGTTCGTGCGCAAAGGCAGGGGGCTCGTCCGCACCGCCGCCGGCGAAGCGCTGATCGCCTATGCCCGCAAGATCGTGGACCTGAATGACGAAGCGGCGCTCGCCCTGGGCGCTGCCACCAATACCGGCGTTGTGCGTCTCGGATTGCCGCAGGATTTCTTCGAGGATGTAATGCCGGCAACGCTCACCGCGTTCTCCAGTCGGCATCCGACGGCGCAGGTCGATATCCGCGCTGGTCAAAATCACAAGCTTGCCGAGGAAGTTGCCGCAGGCAGGCTGGACGGGGCCAGCGTCTATTTCGACGAGGGTTCCGGTGGCGAAGGGGAGCTGCTTTGCACCTTGCCGATGCGCTGGCTTGCCCATGAGAGTTTCAAGCCCGCAGGGGCGAAGCCGGTGCCGCTGGTGATGTTCGACCACCCCTGCCTGTTTCGCAAGGCGGCGCTGTCCGCCCTGGACCGTGCCAGACTGCCGTGGCGCGCGGCGGTGACAACCCCCAGCCTCTCCTATGTCTGGGCCGCACTTCGCTCGAAGCTTGGAATAGCTGTGCGCACTGCGCATGGTGTCCCGGAGGATATGGTCTGCGTCGATGGCAGGTTCGGCCCTCCCGACCTACCTCCCATCGAAATCCGCCTGCTCACCTCGCAAACCGCCTCGTCTGCAGCGCAGGATATGTGTGAAATCCTGCGCGGAGAGGCAAACCGACTGATCGCGCCGGCTTGATGGCCAAATGGCGTGTGCGGAGCTGAAAGGATCTCAACATGACAGAAGGATCGCAACGTCCGATAGCGGCAACCATCGCGGTGGTTGTTCGTGAGGGTCAGGTCCTGCTGGTTCGTAGGGCCAATCCGCCCGATGCAGGGCGGTGGGGTTTTCCCGGCGGCAAGATCGAAACCGGCGAAACCATCGAACAGGCTGCCATTCGCGAACTTTACGAGGAAACCGAGATCCGAGGCGAGGCCTTGCAAACCTTCACCGCCGTCGATGTCTTCGACCATGATGAGCATGGCGGGCTTCGTCGGCACTTTATCCTTATTGCCGTGCTATGCCGATGGTGTTCAGGCGAACCTGTTGCTGGTGATGATGCGCTCGAAGCCAGATGGTTCGACCTTGCGGATCTCGAGGACGCAAACGTCGCACTCAGTCTGAATGTCAGCGAAGTTGCATGGCAGGCCGCCGCCATGCGCGATGATTTTTCCGAAACTCTATAACAGCCCTTGCCAGAAAGTTGATTGGGACATCAGCCGAGGCTGCCGTTGGGATAGGCTATTCCCCGCTGGCCCTCCTTTGCCGCGGTTGGCCCGTGCGCTTGCAGCATAAGGAAACGTCCAAGCGCCGCCTTCCGCGAGCTTCGATCTAGCGCGAAGTGTGTGTTGGAGAGCGCTGCCCCGTCGAGTAGCGCCTGAATGTAACCCGACACTGTGTCGGCAGCCATGATGAGCGCAGCATCGAGGGTGTGGACGTAACGGCTAGTAATCGAGCCCGATGCGTGGCCGAGTAATGCCGCAATGGTGATCTCGGTGAAGCCCAAATCGTTCGCTATGCTGGCGAAGCTATGTCGAAGCGTATGGGCGGTGAGATCCGATAACTCCGTATCGGCGAAGATCTTTTCCCAATGGCGGGGAAAGCTGCCGAACGGCCCTTCGGAGTTCCTCTCACCTGGAAACACATAGACGCTGTCATCACCCGTCTGGCGCGCGTCGAAATACTCCACGATGGGCAGTCCCATCGGCCGAACTGACTGGCCCTCTTTGGTGTCTTCGAACCGGAAGGCGCTGCCTTCTGTGTCTATTTCCGCTTTCTTCGCCTCGATGATCTCTCCGCGTCGGCAGCCTGACATCGCGATGACCCGGATGATATCGACCGTTCTGGTGTAGCGCGGGTCCAGTGCTGCTTTGGCGAGGATACGCCCAAGAGTGCGATATTCCTCCTCGCTTAGCCGACGCTTGCGCACCGCGTCTTTTGGTTTGCGGACACCGTGAGCAGGATTGCCTTCAATGATGCCAAGTTCATCCCGCGCATAGGTGAAGATGCCGCCCAGCAGACCGACTGTCCGGCTAGCCGCTCCAAGGCCACCTCGGACAATGGACTTGCCGCGCAGCTTGTTCGTCCTTTCTATGGAGCGCGTCTTGCCGGCCATGATGTCCTTCATCATCGCTGTCACGTCCGCCTTGGTGACGTGAGTTACGCGCTTCGAGCCGAGCAACGGGATGATGTGGCGCGTGATCCGGCCGAGATCGGTAATCTTCGTGCTGGCCTTTTTGGGCCGTCCGCCTTTGCCGAGAATCCGGCCGGCTTCCAATTCAGCCATATACAGCTCGCACAATTCCTTGACCGACATCGCCCGGCGGGCGCCGTTCCGATCTTCGAGTGGGTCGTTGCCCTTGGCGACATCTGCTAGCGCTTGGATCGCCAACGTTCGCGCCTGTTCGGCGGTGACGGTGCCATGGCGACCGAGCTTCATCCGGCGCCGGACATTGTTGGAATTGCGATAGTCGACAAAATAAGTTCGCGTGCCTGATGGCAACACAAATACGCCGAAGCCTTTCAGATCGCTGCACCAAATAGTATATTGCCGATCGCGCAGGTCGGCTTTGTCGACGAGGGTTTTCGTCAGTTTTGGCATTTTGCACCTCGCTAGAGCGGGTCCAGAAAACTCACCAAAATCTCACCACCAGATCGAAAACTGTGGGGTGACTTTGCGTAGTCTGGAATACTCTCATTGTCAATAAAGCACTGTATAAACAGTAACTTATAGAGCTCTAGCGTTGGATTGAAAAGCCTGGCGTAGCGTTGTGGTTCTAGCTCCGAAGGCAGAGGCCACAGGTTCGAATCCTGTCGGGTGCACCAGCCTTGCTTCAAAAAACTTAGTCTATTGGCCGCGGGGAAGCTCCCCGCGAGGTGGCGCCTACATTGAAGGCGTGGCGGAGCACCCGTCACAGCGAGAATGCTCGCCTGTCCGAGAGACCGGCGGCTGCCGCATAGAGACTCGCGCGGGATCGAACTCCGGCGTCGGGCGTTCAAATTCCCGGCGCCTCGTCGAGCCCTGTCAGCATGCTGTAGGCAATGTAGGGTCTAACCGGCCTTTACACCGGGCGGCGTTTGTCAGTACCGGTTAACACAATAACCAAAAAGGGGCGTATCACATGCTCGTGCGAGGATTGTTTGAAGACAAGGGCGCGGAGAGAAATCTCGGCTTCTGGATCCCGCTTGCGGCCACTGTGGCGCTCGTCATCCTTGGGGTGCTGGTGCACCCGGGCTTCTTCTGGGGCCTGCTAGTCTCGGTCCCGCTGTTGCTGATCGCGCTTTGGGACATGGTGCAGACAGCCCACTCGCTGCGGCGCAACTATCCGCTGACCGCCCGCTTCCGCTGGTTGTTCGAAGACCTTCGCCCCTTTCTGCGCTCCTACATCGTGGAAGGTCCGCTCGAAGGCCGGCCCTATGACCGGATGTCGCGCTCGCTCGTCTACGCCCGGGCCAAGGACGAGGAAGACGCCCATCCCTTCGGCACCGAGCTTGATGTCTATTCCGAGGAATACGAAGCGCTGTGCCATTCGATCAATCCCAACGCCGCTGCGCCTAAGCGCACGCGGGTCAGGGTCGGGACCGATCAGTGCAGCAAGCCCTATGAAGCGGCCCGCCTCAATATCAGCGCGATGAGCTTCGGCGCGCTGGGCAACCACGCGATCGAGGCGCTCAACATGGGCGCGAAGATCGGCGATTTCTATCACGACACCGGCGAGGGCGGTCTTTCGCCCTATCACCTCAAGCATGGTGGCGACATCGTCTGGGAACTTGGCTCCGGCTATTTCGGCGCGCGGAACAAGGACGGCAATTTCGATCCCGATGCCTTTGCCGACAAGTCGCAGCACGAACAGGTCAAGATGACCGAGATCAAGCTGAGCCAGGGCGCGAAGCCGGGGCATGGCGGATTGCTGCCGGCGGCCAAGGTCACGCAGGAGATTGCCGATACCCGGCAGGTTCCGGCGCACGAGGACTGCCTTTCGCCGCCGGGCCACTCGGCCTTTTCTACGCCGCGCGAGATGCTCGAATTTGCCGCCAAAATGCGCGAGCTTTCTGGCGGCAAGCCGGTCGGCATCAAGCTGTGTCTTGGCATGCCGCACGAGATTTTTGCTGTCTGCAAGGCCATGCTCGACAGCGGTATCTATATCGATTTCATCGTCGTCGATGGCGGCGGCGGTGGCACAGGTGCGGCGCCGCTGGAGCTGTCCGACCATGTCGGCCTGCCGCTGCGCATCGGCCTTTACTACGTGAACAACGCGCTGATCGGCACGGGTCTGAAGGACAAGATCAAGCTGGCGGCATCGGAAAAAGTGTTCTCCGGTTCGTCCATCGCGATGAACGCGGCGCTGGGCGCGAACTGGTGCAATGCCGCGCGCGCCTTCATGTTCTCGCTCGGCTGCATCCAGTCGCTGCGCTGCCATACCGGCACCTGCCCGACTGGCGTTGCGACCAGTTCGCCTGTCCGCCAGCGCGGGCTGGTGATCCCGGACAAGGCCAAGCGCGTGGCCAATTTTCAGTCGAAGACGCTCGACAGCCTGCACGATATCGTTGTCGCCTGCGGCCTGGAATCGCCCGATGAATTCACTCCGCGGCACCTGCGTCAGTGGAAGAACAATGCCGAGATGATTCCGTGGTCGCAGATCGTGAATGAGGTGGAGCCTGGCAAGCTGCTGCAAGAGCCAGAGAGCACGCCCTTCGCCGAATATTGGCGCATGGCGGACCCCGATACGTTCAAGCCGATGGTGTGATGGTGCTGGAGGGAGCTGCCGCGGCGACACCGGCTCCGGCCGCGTCTCCATCCCCGGCCAGCAGCGATTCCTTTCAGTCGCTGGCCTCGCTGACGCATTATCTCGATCCCAACCATCTGTGGGGCGCAATCGGGCTTGGCGTCGTATTCCTGCTTTTCGGCTTTGCGCTGAGCTGGGCGATCCATCGGACTCTCAAGACGCTGATCGATCATGATCCGAACGAGCGGATCGACCGGATGACGATCAGCTTCATCCAGCATCTGGCCACGTTCATCATGTGGATCGTGCTGGCGCTGCTCTTCTCTCACCTCGTCCCCTCGCTCAACAAGCTGACGACATCGCTGCTGGCGGGTGTCAGCATCGTTTCGGTGGTGATCGGCTTTGCCGCGCAGTCCACGCTGGGCAATCTGGTGGCGGGCATCAGCCTGGTGCTTTACAAGCCCTTTCGCCGCGGCGACCGGCTGCAACTGACCACGCCCACCGGGCTGGAAACCGGTATCGTGGAGGACCTGTCGCTGGGGTATACCGTGCTGCGGACGTTCGACAATCGGCGCATTGTCCTGTCGAACGGAACAATTGCCAACCAGACCATGATCAACCTGTCCTCGGTGGACCTGCGCGTCATGATGACGCCGACGATTTCGATCGGTTACGATTCCGACATCGAAAAGGCGCGCGCGATCGTGCTGGAACTGGCCGAGGCGCATGACGATGTGTCCGAAGTGGTCGGCTGCCCGGTGGTGGCACTGGGAGGGTCCAGCGTGGATCTCTCGCTGCGGGCCTGGTGCGGCGATGCGAGCATGGCCACGGCGGTCGAGCACGATCTGCTGGAGCAGATCAAGCTGCGCTTCGACGAGGCGGGTATCGAGATACCCTATGCCTATCAGAACGTTGTGCTGAGCGGCACGATATCAGCTGTGGGCGCGCAATCATCAACTGACGATGGCCGGAGGACCTGAATGTGTGAATTGTTCGCGATGAGTGCGTCGGTCCCGCACACTGTCCGCTACGAACTCGATCTCTTTGCTGCGGAAGGTGGAGAAAAGCATCGCAACCGCGACGGATGGGGCATCCTGTTTGCGCAGGATCGCGATGCCTACCTGTTCCGCGAACCAGCCCCCGCCGCCACAAGTGAACTCAGCCGGATGGTGGTCCGCAACGAGCGTCCGTGCAGGCATCTTATGGCGCATGTCCGCCGAGCGACCGCGGGCGCACCGGCGCTGGAGAATACCCACCCTTTCGATCGCGTCGTGAATGGCAAGCGGATGGCTTTTGCCCATAACGGTGGCTTGCCTGGGATCGAGGATCGCGATGATGCGCGCGAGCTGATTGTACACCGGCTCGGCGATACCGATTCCGAACTGGCCTTCCTGATGCTGCTCGACCGGCTGCGCCGCGCGGAGGCGGCTGATCCGGTTGCCCGTCTCGATGTGTTCGCGCGGTTTGCGGCGGAAATGCGCGAGCTGGGAAGTTCCAATTTCCTGTTCTTCGATGGCGAACACCTGTTCGTCCACGCTGACCGGCGGCGCTTCGAAACCGAAGACGGGGTGACCGAGCCGCGCGAACCGGGTCTGAACATCCGCAGCTTCGGTGAAGGCGATTGCGGCCAGGGCTGGAACGCACGCGGAGCGGGCATTGAGGAGATTTCCGGGCCGTTGCACCTTTTCGCATCGGTGCCGTTGGACCCGGAAGGTTGGGAACCGCTTCGGCGCGGAACAGCTTTAGTCTTGAGAGATGGGAAGATCGTGTCGCAATGCATGTGCTGACATCTCGGGCATAGGGCAAATGGCGGGCTGCCGGGCGTCCAAGCGAAAGGATGAATATGTCGAAGAACGTGGCGGAAATCGTGGTGGATGCTTTGCAGAAAGCGGGCGCAAAACGCGTTTACGGAATCCCGGGCGATACCATCAATCACTTCACCACCGCTGTCGCCAAGAGCGACCTGCGCTGGGTGGGGGTCCGCCACGAGGAAGCCGGCGCCTTCGCCGCTGGCGGCGAATCGTACATGACCGGGGAACTGTCGGTCTGCGCGGGCACATGCGGGCCGGGCTCGCTGCACTTCGTCAACGGCATTTTCGAAAGCCACCGCAATGGTGCGCCCGTGCTGCTGATCGCATCTGACGTGGCGCGCACCGAAGCCGGCTTCAATTTCCCGCAGGAAGTCGACCAGAAGAAGATTTACGAGCAGCACTCGCATTTCTGCGAATATATCTCGCACCCCTCGCAGGCGCGCCGGATCGTGACCAAGGCCGCGCAGGCCGCGCTGACGAAGAAGGGTGTGGCGGTCGTCATCGTCAATGGCGACATGTTCACCGAAACCGATGACGATGCGATGGACTGGGAGGTCTACCGTCCGCAGTCGATCTGTCGCCCGAACGATGCCGAGATGGCCAAGCTTGCCGCGATGGTCGATGCGGCGGGCAAGGTGTCGGTCTATGCCGGGATCGGTGCCCGCGATGCGCGCGAGGAAATCATGGCCTTTTGCGACAAGGTGAAGGCGCCAATGGTGCACACGACCAGGGCGAAAGAGTTCCTTGAGCCGGACAACCCCTACAATGTCGGCGTGAACGGCATTCTCGGCAACAAGGCGGGCGTGGAAGCGCTGGAGGATGCCGATCTGGTCATCACGCTGGGCTGCGACTTTGCCTATACCCAGTACTACCCCGAAGCGAAGAAGATCGCGCAGATCGATATCGACCCCACGCATCTGGGGCGGCGGTCGGCGATCCACCTTGGCCTTGTCGGCGATGCGAAGACGACGATGTCCGCGCTGCTGCCGCTGGTCGCGGCGAAATCGGACGACAGCCACCTCGAGGCCCAGCGCAAGCAGTGGCAAGAGGATTTGCAGGGCTATCTGAAAGAAGGCGAGGAACATGATCCCTCGCTTATCCATCCGCAATTCGTGGCCAACATGCTCGACAGGAAGGCGGCGGACGATGCCATCTTCGTGTCCGATGTCGGCACCTCAATGGTCTGGATGCTGCGGCATCTGAAGGCCAACGGCAGGCGGCGTTTCCTCAACAGCCTGCTGCACGGCACCATGGCAAATGGCTTTCCTCAGGCAATGGGGGCCAAGCTGGCCTATCCTGATCGCCAGGTCATCGCGATGTGCGGCGATGGCGGCCTGACCATGCTGATGGGCGATCTGCTCACGCTGGTGCAGGAGGATATTCACCTCAAGCTGGTGGTCTTCCACAATAACACGCTCGGCTTCGTGGAGATGGAGCAGCGCGTGGAAGGGCTGGTCGATCACTTCACCGGGCTGCACAATCCTGATTTTTCCAAGCTGGCGGAGGCTTGCGGGTTTGCCGGGTGGCATGTCGAGCAGGCTGGCGAGCTGGAGCCGGCGATGGATGCCTGGCTCAGTCACGAAGGGCCTGCCTTGCTCGATGTCCACGTCAATCAGATGGAACTTGTCATGCCGCCAAAGATCGAGGTTTCGCAGGTGGCAGCGACTGCCTTGTTTGGCGTTAAAGCGGTGCTAGACGGCAGGACCCGGGAGGTCGTAAACCTGCTGAGGAACAATTTCTTGCGATGACGTCCGTCGCAGCTAGTTTGATCGCGAAAATCAACGCGGCTCGCCGCGCAAATCAGGAAAAGCCATGATCCGCAAAGTTACATATGCCCTGCTCGCCCTTCCGGTGGTCCTCGCAATCTCCGCCTGCGGCGATCCCGAAGCGCAGCAGGAAGAGCAGCTCGAAACCGCCACGCTTGACGAGCCGGGCCTCGAAGATACCTCCGTCACTCCAGACGAGGCGCAATCTGAGGCGCTTACTCTGGCCGCACACCTTGCATCGGGCGAACTGGATAATGCCGAAGTGGCGACCACGCTCGAAGACCTCGATCGCCTGATCACCGCCAACATTGTCGAATTTCCCGAGGATATTCGCCCCGGTCTGACCGGGGACCTCGAGTCGGCGCATGCTGCTCTCACCGCCGAGGACATGGGCGCCCTGCAGGAAGCGGCCACCTCGATTGAGAACCGGCTGACCGAAGCGGCTCCTGCTTCCGACGAAGCCTCTGCCTCTGATGCCGAGTGAATGACAGGCGCGGCCCCGAGCTTGCGCGCCGCGGCGCAGCGCCGGGTTCGGGGCGCTCCTTCCCTCAGGCTTTGTAGCGCATAGGGAAGGTCCAAATGGGGCAGGGGTCTATGGTCTGGGCAAAAATCGGGGCAGCCTGTCTTCTGGCCTGTGTTGCCCTGGACCCGGCGCTTGCGTCGGGGGGGCTCCAGCAGAGCTTTCTCCAGCCGATGGGCCCGGTCGCCGAGGAACAATTCTCGCACCTGATACGGGTCGTCGGGATCACCATGATCGTGATCCTGCCCGTGCTGCTGGGCGTGCCCTTCATCCTCTGGCGCTATCGTTATTCCAAGCCGCGCGGCGATTACACGCCTGAATGGGAATTTTCGAAGAAGCTCGAATATGCCTTGTGGGGTGTGCCGGTGCTGGTGGTGGCGGTGCTGGCAAGCTGGCTCTGGTATTCCACCGATAAGCTTGACCCCTATGTGCCGCTTGGCCCCGATCCGCTGCAGGTGCAGGCTATCGGCCTCGATTGGAAATGGCTGTTCATTTACCCGGAAGAAGGCATCGCGACGGTCGATGAACTGGTGGTCCCCGTCGGGCGGCCGGTGGAAATAACGCTGACGACCGATACCGTCATGCAGAGCCTGCTGATCGCGCCGCTCACCGGGCAGATTTACGCGATGCCGGGGATGACGACGAAGCTCAATTTCTCCGCCACCCGCACTGGCGAGGCCGAGGGCGAGAACACGCAGTTCAACGGCGATGGGTTCGGCCGTCAGAAATTCACCGTGCGGGCATTGGCTCCGGCGGACTATGCATCATGGGTCGAGGGCGGCGGAGATGGCCTGACACTCGATGAAGGCACATATGCCACGCTGCGGCAGCAGTCGGTCTTGGCAGATGCTCGCGGTGATCTGGGGCTGGACAAGCGCGCCGAACCCATCGTCATGACGCTTGGCCAGAAGGGCATTTTCGAACAGATCGTTGCGAAGTATCACGGGGCTGCGGGCCCGCGCTGGGGCGGCACCGGCCTGCCGCAAGGCAACGCCACGGGAGGCGGAGAATGAGCGGGAACACCAGCCCGATCTTCGGCAACCTTAACTGGAACGTCACGCCCTACACCGATCTGTTGCAGCACGTGGACAGCAGCACGATCGTGGGCGCAGGTGCGGCCAGCGTGCTGGTGTTCGGAGCCATCGCCGGGGTGGCCTTGTTCACCTACATGCGCTGGTGGGGCCCGCTCTATCGCATTTGGCTGACCTCGCCCGACGCCAAGAAGATCGGCATCATGTACATCGCGCTCGCGCTCGTCATGCTGGCGCGCGGGATCATTGAAGGTTTCGTGATGCGCGCGCATCAGGCGACTGCGCTCGGCACGCTGGCGCAGCCGGAAGCTGGCCTTGTCGCGCCCGATCACTTCTCCCAGCTGTTCAGCACGCACGGGACGATCATGATCTTCTTCGTCGCGATGCCGCTGTTGATCGGCCTTATAAACTTCGTCCTGCCGCAACAGCTGGGCGCACGCGACATGGCCTTCCCGGTGCTGAATCAGGTCAGCCTGGGGCTGACCGCAGCGGGTGCAGCCCTCATCATGATTTCGCTGCTGGTGGGCCAGTTCGGAACCGGTGGCTGGACCATGTATCCGCCCTATACCGGGATCGATTTCAGCCCCGGCGAGGGCGTCGACTACTGGCTCTGGGCGATCCTGATCTCGGGCATGGGATCGACGCTGACGGGCATGAACTTCGCCGTTACGATCTTCAAGGAGCGCGCTCCGGGCATGCATTTCATGCGCATGCCGCTGTTCTGCTGGACCAGCCTGTGCGTCGCCATCATGCTGGTCTACGCGATGCCAGCGCTCACCGTGTCGAGCGCGATGCTGGCGCTTGATCGCTATGCCGGTTTCCACTTCTTCACCAATGCCGCTGGCGGCAACATGATGAATTATGCCAACATCTTCTGGATGTTCGGCCATCCGGAGGTCTACATCCTGATCCTCCCGGCCTTCGGCGTGTTCTCGGAAATCAGCTCCACCTTCTCGGGCAAGCGGCTTTACGGCTACACTTCGCTGGTGATCGCCAGCATGAGCATTGCGGTGATCAGCTTCACTGTGTGGCTGCACCACTTCTTCACCATGGGCCAAAGTGCGGGCGTGAACATCGCCTTCGGCATCGCCACGATGATCATCGGCATCCCGACCGGCGTGAAGATCTACGACTGGATGGCGACCATGTGGCGCGGCAGGGTGCGGATCACTACGCCGATCGTCTATCTGACCGGCTTCTTCCTGCTGTTCGTTATCGGCGGGCTGTCGGGTATCATCCTCGCCAATCCTTCGATCGACTATCAGGTCCACAACTCGACCTTCCTTGTCGCGCACTTCCACAATGTGATCATTCCCGGCGTGCTTTACGGCATGCTGGCGGGCATCCATTACTGGTTCCCCAAGGCCTTCGGCTTCCGCCTCAGTGAGACATGGGGGCGGCGCACTGCCTACCTGTTCGTCGGCGGTTTCATCTTCACGTTCATGCCGCTTTACGTGCTGGGCATGATGGGCTTCCCGCGCCGCTCGCCCACGTTCCAGAATCCCGAGTTTCTGCCCTGGATGTATGTTGCGGCGTTTGGCGGCGTGCTGATGATGTGCGCGCTTGCCAGCCTCATGTGGACCTTCTGGACCAGCTATCGCAACCGCACGGCTCTGGCGGTGCCCGGCGGTGATCCGTGGAACGGGTCAACGCTCGAATGGTCGTCGCCTGCGCCGGTGCCCGAATGGACATTCCCGCAAATTCCGCAGATTCAGGCGCGCGGTGACTGGGGCGAGGCGAAGCGGGCGGGTGACCCATGGAAAGGTCCCGAACGCTACACCGATATCGAAATGCCGGCGAACACGGCGCACGGGCTACTGATTGCGGGCGCTGCTTTCGCGCTCGGCTTTGCGATGGTGTGGCATATCTGGTGGCTCGCGATTTTGAGCTTCCTTGCCATTCCCGGCATGATCGCGCTGCGAGGAATGCGCGTGATCACGCCCAAGATCATTCCGGCCGCGGAAGTCGAGGAAGCCGATCGCCGGTTCCGCCAGCAGGTGGCAAGCCTTGCCTCGGCAACCCGCGCCGATGAAGAGACCGAGCGCAATCGCGGCGTGCCTGACCTTTCGGAGTTCGCAGGATGAGCGAGAAAAGCCTCTATCCCGGCCTGAACCTCGGCGGAACGCACGGAAAGGCGCACGAAAAGGCCGAATCCACCGTGTTCGGTTTCTGGGTGTTCCTGATGAGCGACCTCATCATTTTCGGCATCCTGTTCGCGTCCTACGCTTCCTATCTCAATCCCATGGGGATGGCCGGTGGGCCGGGGCCGAACGACCTGTTCGACATCACAAGCGTCGCGATCCAGACCGCGTTTCTCCTCTTCGGCGGCATTGCCTATGCCGGCGTTTCGCTGGGGCTGAAATACGAGCATGGCCGCGCGAAGCTGATCGGCTGGTTGCTCGTGTGTGCGGTGCTCGGCGCGGGCTTCCTGTTCTTCGAGGTGAAGGACTTCATCACCCAGGCGGGCGAGGGCGGCACACCGCAGGTAAGCGGCTGGCTCAGTTCCTATTGGGCGCTGGTGGGCCTGCACGGGTTCCACGTCTTTTCCGGCATCCTGTGGATCCTCGCGATGATCGGTCAGATCGCCACGCGCGGTGTCGACGATGCGGTGAAGATTCGTCTGTCGATGCTGGGCGTGTTCTGGCATTTCCTCGACCTCATCTGGGTCGGGATCTTTTCCTTCGTTTTCCTGGTGCCGCTCGCATGATCAAACCCAACACCGGAGAGCTCGATCCGCAGGAAAGCGCGGCCAGCGAGATCAAGAGCTATACCACGGGCTTTATCGCCAGCCTGCTGCTGACCGTGGGCGGCTTTGCTGCCGCGCTGTCTGATCTGCCGACGACCTGGAAGGTTGTCCTCATCTGTGTGGCGGCGCTGCTGCAGATCATCACGCACATGCGCAATTTCCTCCATCTCAGCTTCTCCGGCGGGCAGTCGCGCGAAGACCTTCTGCTGGTGCTGTTCTCGGCCATCCTGCTGACGATCATGGCGGGCGGCACCTGGTACATCATGTCCGACCTCAGCGGCCGCATGCATCAGACAATGGATAGCGTTGCGTCTGCTCAGTCCCAACCGCATTCGAGGTAGCGCAGCGCAAAGCCTGCCATCAACGCCGCGCCTTTCGGTAGCACGCTTTCGTCGACGATCATCCGGCTCGAATGGAGGCCGCAGCAGCCCTGCCAGTCGCTGCCCTCGGCTGCCACGCCGAGGAAAAACATCGCGCCCGGTATCTTTTGCAGCACATAGGAGAAGTCCTCCGCTCCCATGGTCGGGTGGCTGCGTTCTTCCCAGCTTTGCGCGCCGCCCAGTTCGGTCGCGACCTGTTCGCCCAGGCGCGCGGCGCGCGGGTCGTTCACCGTTACCGGGAAGCCCTCGATAATGCGCACCGTGGCCGTGCAGCCGTGGGCCAGTGCGACATGTTCGGCAAGATGCGCCACCGCTGCATGAAGCTCGGCGCGTCGCTCCGGCGAGAGGGTGCGCATGGTGCCGAGGAGCTGCGCCTCATCCGGGATCACGTTGTGCGCTGAGCCTGCCTCGATCTTGGCAATAGTGACCACGGTTGCTTCGCCAGCGTTGAAGCGGCGGGTCACCATCGTCTGCAAGGCGAGCACGATCTCGGCCGCGACCGGAACGGGGTCGATCGCATCGTGCGGCATCGAGGCATGGCCGCCCTTGCCCGAAACGGTGATTTCGAGCTGGTCGGCTGAAGCCAGCATCGGGCCGGCGCGGCCGATCAGCACGCCGTGCGGCGCATTGGGCCAGACGTGCAGCGCAAAGGCCGCCTCGGGCAGCGGATCGAGCAGGCCATCTTCGAGCATGTGGCGCGCGCCGTGGAACCCCTCTTCGCCCGGCTGGAACATGAAGCGGACCTCGCCCGCCAGTTCGTCCTGGCGCTTGGCCAGGAGCCGGGCCGCGCCTGCGAGCATGGCGGTGTGCGCATCGTGGCCGCAGGCGTGCATCCGGCCAGCGGCCTGCGACGCGAAGGGCAGGCCGGTCTGTTCGTCCATCGGCAGCGCATCCATGTCGCCCCGCAGCAACACACTGCGCCCCTCGCGCCCGCCCTTGAGCACGGCCACTGCACCGGTGCACGAGGTGCCGTCGCGCCATTCGAGCGGCAGGTCAGCCAGATCAGCCTTCACCTTGGCGAGCGTGAGCGGGGTTTCGAGCCCCAGCTCCGGTTCGGTATGGATGGCGCGCCGCAGGGTAACGATGCGGTCGCGCAGGGCTGTGGCATTGTCCATCAGGGTGTCTGTGAGCATGGTCGGGCTTTCGATTGGGGCAGGCGATTGTGCCTCTGTTAGCCATTAGAGCGCAACTGGCCGAGACGGGCAAATTCTGCTCCACGAGGCACAGAGCCTCCAAAATGGACCAAAGTGTTCGTGGATAAGAAATTGTCCTGAGCTTGTAGGGCGAATCACAGAGCTATAACGCTCTACGGCAATCCATGCGCGATGTGCTTATCTCTCCTTCGATCCTTTCAGCCGATTTTTCCCGGCTCGGGGAAGAGGTGCGCGCAATCGACGCGGCCGGCGCGGACTGGATCCATGTCGACGTGATGGACGGCCACTATGTGCCCAACCTCACGATCGGGCCTGCCGTGGTCAAAGCCCTGCGCCCGCACACGCAGAAAACCTTCGATGTGCACCTGATGGTCTCGCCGGTGGATCTGTGGATCGATCAGTTTGCCGAGGCCGGGGCTGATATCATCACTGTCCATCCCGAGGCGGGCCCGCATGTTCACCGCAGCGTGCAGGCGATCAAGGGCGCCGGGTGCAAGGCGGGTCTGGCGCTCAATCCCGGCACGCCGGCCAAGTTGCTCGACTATCTCTACGAAGAGATTGATCTCGTTCTGGTGATGAGCGTGAACCCCGGTTTTGGCGGGCAGAGTTTCATCTCCAGCCAGCTGCGCAAGATCGAGGCGATCCGGCAGACCATCGACAAGCGCGGCCTCGACGTGCTGGTCGAGGTCGATGGCGGGGTCAATGCGGAGACTGCACGCCAGTGCGCTGATGCCGGGGCCGATGTGCTGGTGGCCGGATCAGCGACGTTCAAGGGCGGGCCCGCGCAATATGCCGCCAACATTCTTGCGCTGAGGGGAGAATCAGCGTGAATGCAGAGCCTGCCGAACTCAAGTCCCGCCGCGCCAGCGCCAAGGACGGGCAGGCCGAGGAAAAGCAAGCGTCCAACGGGAAGGACGCTGCGCGCGCCATTCCGTTGCGCGACGCGGGGAGCGAGCCACTGGTGAGCAGCGAAGAGCCTGATCCCAAGCCCGTGCCGCAACGGTCGCTGGTTGTTACCGACATTACCCCGCCCGCAATCACCGCGGGCGAGCGATTAATGCGGATGGCCTACCGGTTCGGCATGTCGGGGCCGACCATCCTTTCGCCTTTCCGCAAGCCGGGCAAGCCGCGCCTGCTGGCCACGGTCGAATGCCCGCTCGATGGCGACCGGGTCGCGGGCATGGCGCTCAGGGCCGGGCACTTTCTCGTCTATGGGGTGAAGGCGCCGATTGCGCAGATCGACTTTTCGCCCGTTGCCAAGCTGACCCCGCCGTTTGAGCGGACCGTGCACGGTTTCTCGTGGCTGCGCGATCTGGAAAGCTGCGGCGCGCGGGCGCAATGCGCGCCGGTGGCCGAGCGGGTGCTGGCCGCCTGGCTCGATGCCAATGGGCAGCCGGGCAAGGGCGCGGCCTGGAAGGTCGAGAACGCTGGGCTGCGGTTACTCGCCTGGCTCGTCCATGCGCCGTTGGTGATGAGCGGGCAGGACAAGGCCCTGCGCAATCGCACGCTCGAAGCCTGCGAGGAAACCGCGCGCTGGCTCGACCGTCATGTTGGCCGCGCTGATGACCGGCTGGGCGAAGTCGCGGGCTGGTGCGCCATCACGGCGGCGGGGCTGCTGCTGCCCGATGGCAAGCCGCGTCGGCTGTTCGGCGAGGCGGGCCTTGTGCGTGCGCTTGGCGAGATGGTGGGTGACGATGGCGGGGTGCTGTCGCGCAGCCCGCTGGCGCAGATGCAGGCCATTGCCATGCTGGTTGATCTGCGGGCCTGTTATCGCGCCACGCGGCGTGATCCGCCCTCGGCGATTGAGGCGATGCTGGCCATGCTGGTGCCGCCGCTGCTGGCACTGATGCATTCGGACGGGGGCCTCGGCAGTTGGCAAGGCGCGCCCGCTGTCTCGGCGGAGCGGCTGGCCGCGCTCGTGGCCGCCAGCGGCGTGCGCACCCGGCCGCTGCGCGAGGTGCGCGGCTGGGGCTATCAGCGTGTCTTTGCCAAGCCCGCCACGCTCCAGCTTGACGCTTCGCCGCCGCCGCTTGCCAAGCATGCGCGCAGCGGCTGCGCTTCCACGCTGGCCTTCGAATACTCCTATGGAGCCCATCGCCTGATCGTGAACTGCGGCGGTGCGGGGATTGCTGGCGGACAGGTGCCGGTCCGGATCGAGCAGGGGCTGCGCGCCACGGCCGCGCACTCGACGATGGTGCTGGGCGATGCCAACTCCACTGCGGTGCTGATCAACGGCAAGCTCGGCGGCGGGGTCAACGAAGTCGAGATCGACCGGCGCACGATTGAGCTGGAATATGGCACGGCAACTCGGCTTGAGGCCAGCCACGATGGCTATTCCGCGCGCTTCGGGCTGCTGCACCGGCGCATCCTGACGCTGCGTGAAGACGGCTCGGAACTGCGCGGTGAGGATCTGCTGGTGCCCGCCGGAAGGCGCGGAAAGCGCGGAAAAGTGCCGTTCGCGATCCGCTTTCACCTCGGGCCTCAAGTTGAGTTGAGGGCGGCGAGCAACGACCGTAGCGCCGGGTTGGTGTTGCCTGATGGCAGCTATTGGCAGTTTGTCAGCGCCGATGCCGAGATCGAGGTCGATGAAAGCCTCTGGGTCGATGGCATGGGGCACCTTCATCCTGTACAGCAGCTGGTGATTCAGGGATTCGCCTCGCGCGGCGGCGGCCACTTTGCGTGGCTGCTGAAGAAAATGGGATAGCTTTTACATGACCGATGTTGCGATCAAACGGGCACTCCTCTCGGTGTCCGACAAGGAAGGCGTGGTTGATCTCGCGCGCAGCCTTTCAGACAAGGGTGTGGAGCTGGTTTCGACCGGCGGCACGGCCAAGGCGATCCGCGACGCGGGGCTGCCGGTGAAGGACATCTCCGAGCTGACCGGCTTTCCCGAAATGATGGATGGCCGCGTGAAGACGCTGCACCCGGTGGTCCACGGCGGGCTGCTGGCCGTGCGCGACAATGCCGAGCATGTCGCCGCAATGGAAGCGCATGGGATCGGCGCGATCGACCTGCTGGTGGTCAACCTCTACCCGTTCGAGCAAACCGTTGCCCGCGGCGGCACGCGCGAGGAGATCGTCGAGAACATCGACATCGGCGGCCCGGCCATGGTGCGCAGCTCGGCCAAGAACCACGACTTCGTCACCATCGTCACCGATCCGGCTGACTATCCTGAACTGCTTGCCGAGCTGGGAACGCTGGACGGCAAGACCAGCCTCGCCTTCCGCACGCGCATGGCGGGCAAGGCCTATGCCCGCACGGCGGCTTACGATTCGGCGATTTCGACCTGGTTCGCGCAGGGCGATGCCTACACCAACCCGCTCGGCCCCGAGGCGCTGAAGGCGACGCCCTTCCCTGAGAGCATGACGCTCGCCTTCGCCAAGCAGGACGAGCTGCGCTATGGCGAAAACCCGCACCAGAGCGCGGCGGTCTATGTCCCGCGCGGGCCTTCGACCAAGGGCATTCCGCAGGCGCGGCAGGTGCAGGGCAAGGAACTGTCCTACAACAATTTCAACGACGCCGATGCCGCGCTCGAACTGGTGAGCGAATTTGCTGGCGGTGATCCGGCCATCGCGATCATCAAGCATGCCAACCCCTGCGGCGTGGCGCAGGCGTCGAGCCTGCTTGAAGCTTGGCAGGCGGCGCTCGCTTGCGACAGCGTTTCGGCCTTCGGCGGTATCGTTGCCTGCAACCAGCCGCTCGATGGCGCGACCGCTACCGCGATCTGCGAGATCTTCACCGAGGTGGTGATCGCTCCGGGTGCTGACGAGGCGGCTCTGGCAGCCTTCTCGGCCAAGAAGAACCTGCGCCTCCTGCTGCTCGACGAGCTTCCGCAGGCCAATCGCCCCGGCATGCAGATGAAGACCATCGCCGGCGGCATGTTGCTGCAGTCGCGCGACAATGGCGACATCGGGCTTGATGACCTCAAGGTCGTCACCAAGCGCCAGCCTACGGCGCAAGAGCTGGCCGACAGCCTGTTCGCCTGGAAGGTGGCCAAACATGTGAAGTCGAACGCCATCATCTTCGCGAAGGATGGCGCAACGGCAGGCATCGGGGCGGGGCAGATGAACCGCCGCGATTCGGGCCGCATCGCCAATGTCCGCGCCAAGGAAGCAGCAGAGATCGCCGGTTGGAGCCAGTCGCGCACCACGGGCAGCGCCATGGCGTCAGACGCGTTCCTGCCCTTTGCTGACGGGATCGAGGTCGCGCTCGAAGCGGGTGCAAGCGTGGTGATCCAGCCCGGCGGCGCGATGCGCGACGAGGAAGTGATTGCGGCAGCCGACGCGGCGGGTCTTGCCATGGTGTTCACCGGGATGCGCCACTTCCGCCATTGAGGCGCGCGAGGATGTGCAGTGCGGTGAAGCGCCTTGCCGGTACGACGAAAACCGGCGCGCTTCACCGCATGTCAAGTTTGCAGGGCTTACATCAAGGGCAACGATTGAACGCAACTTGACCCCACGGACTGACCAATGGCCCTCTTCTCATCGGAACTCTATCGCAGCTTCTTTGTCGGCTTCGGCATTACTGCTATTGTGCTGGGAGCGCATATATTGCCGCTGCTTGGAGGAGCCTGATGAATTTTAAAGCCCTGCTGATCGGAGCCGCCCTGGCCGTAAGCGCCTGCACCGGCCCCGCCATCGCCGCGGAAGAGACGTTCGACGCACCGGTCGCCACGCGCCAGGCCAACGAGCGCGGGTTGCAGACCGCGATCCTCGCCGGTGGTTGCTTCTGGGGCATCGAGGCGGTGTTCAGCCACACGCGCGGCGTGACGAGCGCCGTATCGGGCTATCATGGCGGCAGCGCTGACGATGCAACCTATTCGCGCGTGTCGAGCGGGCGCACCGGCCATGCCGAATCGGTCAAGATCACCTACGATCCGACCGTGATCCGCTACGACCAGTTGCTGCAGATCCTGTTTTCCGTGGGCGCCGATCCCACCCTGCTGAACCGTCAGGGCCCCGATCACGGCACGCAGTATCGCGCCGCGATCGTGCCGACCACGCCTGAACAGCGCGCCGTGGCCACGGCCTACGTGCGCCAGATGAACCAGTCGGGCGTGTGGGACGAACCGATCGTGGTGAAGGTCGAGCGTGAACAGCAGTTCTACCCGGCGGAAACCTACCATCAGGACTTTGCCGACAAGAATCCCAATAACGCCTACATCCAGCGTTGGGATGCGCCCAAGGTGGAGGCGCTGCGCGAGAACTTCCCGAGATTCTACCGCCCCAGCTTCCGCAAGGGGTGATTGCTGCGCGGCAGATTGCCGAAGGCGTCGGGCGTGCCTATGTAGGTGACCATGGGAAAGCATGCGCACAAGGAACATAGCGGCGAATCGCTGATCGAGGAGGCCGGACGCGCCATCGTTCAGGCTGGCGAACAGTGGACCGCCATGCGGCAGGATGTGTTCCGCGCGCTTGCCGAACAAAGCCGGCCCGCTTCGGCCTATGACATCGCCGAACATGTCGGCACCATGCGCGGCAAGCGCGTGGCTGCGAACAGCGTGTACCGCATCCTCGACCTGTTCGTGCGCACCAACCTTGCCAACCGCATCGAGAGCGCCAACGCCTATCTCGTGAACAGCCATCCCGGCTGCCGCCACGATTGCATCTTCCTGATCTGCGACGATTGCGGGCAAGCCGATCACTTCGATGACGACAAGCTGACCGGCGCGCTGCGACAGGCGGGTACTAACGCTGGCTTTAGCCAGGTTCGCCCTGTGGTGGAGCTGCGCGGCCTGTGCGCCGAATGCGCCAGCTGACGGCCAACTGACTGCAATGTTTCTTGTTTGGTCGACTTGCGCGGCGGCAGCCGCTAAGCCGATGCCATGAGCAATCGCCCGCAAACTCCCCTGCTCGATACGGTCAATGTCCCGGCTGACCTGAGGCAGCTGAAGCCTGACCAGCTGCGCCAGTTCGCCGATGAACTGCGGCTGGAGATGATCGATGCAGTCGGTTCGACCGGCGGGCATCTTGGTTCAGGTCTTGGCGTGGTCGAGCTGACGGCGGCGATCCACTATGTCTTCAACACGCCCGAGGATCGGCTGATCTGGGATGTGGGCCACCAGGCCTATCCGCACAAGATCCTGACCGGGCGGCGTGACCGCATCCGCACCTTGCGCCAGGCCGGGGGGCTGTCGGGCTTCACCAAGCGCAGCGAGAGCGAATATGATCCGTTCGGCGCCGCGCATTCGTCCACCTCGATCAGCGCCGGGCTGGGCTTTGCCATTGCCAACAAGCTATCGGACCGTCCCGGCCGCGCCATCGCGGTGATCGGCGACGGCGCGATGAGCGCCGGCATGGCCTACGAGGCGATGAACAATGCCGAGCAGGCGGGCAACCGGCTGATCGTGATCCTCAACGACAACGACATGTCGATCGCGCCGCCGGTGGGCGGGCTGTCGGCCTATCTCGCGCGGATGGTGTCCTCCAGCGAGTATATGGGGCTGCGGTCGCTGGCCTCGAAGGTGGCGCGCAAGTTCTCGCGCCGGGTTCACCACGGGCTCGGCAAAGCGGAGGAATATGCCCGCGGCATGGCCACCGGCGGAACCCTGTTCGAGGAACTGGGATTCTACTATGTCGGCCCGATTGACGGGCACAATCTCGACCACCTGATCCCCGTGCTCGAAAACGTGCGCGATTCCGAACAGGGGCCGGTGTTGGTCCATGTCGTGACCCAGAAGGGCAAGGGGTATGAGCCGGCGGAAAATGCCGCCGACAAGTATCACGGGGTGCCCAAGTTCAACGTCGTCACCGGCGAGAAGGCCAAGAGCGCCGAGGGGCCGCCTGCCTATCAGAACGTGTTCGGCGAAACGCTGGCGAAGCTGGCGGATAGCGACGAGAAAATCGTCGCCATTACTGCGGCCATGCCTTCGGGCACTGGGGTCGACAAATTTGCCAAGGCGCATCCGACGCGCACATTCGATGTCGGCATTGCCGAACAACACGCGGTGACCTTCGCCGCGGGCCTTGCCGCGCAGGGGATGCGGCCGTTTGCGGCGATTTACTCGACCTTCCTTCAGCGCGCCTACGATCAAGTGGTGCACGATGTGGCGATCCAGAACCTGCCCGTGCGCTTCGCGATCGACCGTGCCGGGCTGGTCGGTGCCGATGGGGCGACCCATGCGGGCTCGTTCGACGTTACCTATCTCGCCAGCTTGCCCAATTTCGTGGTGATGGCGGCGGCTGATGAGGCCGAGCTGGTCCACATGACCTATACCGCCGCGCTCTATGACGATGGCCCGATTGCCTTCCGCTATCCGCGCGGCAACGGCGTGGGCGTGCCGCTTCCGGCTGAGCCGCAGCAACTGGAGATCGGCAAGGGCCGCGTGGTTCGCGGCGATGTCGACGGCGGCAAGGTGGCGATCCTGTCGCTCGGGCCGCGGCTGGCCGAGGCGCTCAAGGCTGCCGAGCAGCTCGATGCACGCGGCTTGGCAACGACGGTGGCCGATATGCGCTTCGTGAAGCCACTCGACGAAGAGCTGATCCGCAAGCTGATCGCTACGCATGAAGTGGTGGTGACGGTGGAAGAGGCGGCCTTTGGCGGCCTCGGCGCGCATGTGCTGACCATGGCAAGCGATGCCGGCTTGCTCGACGAGGGGCTGAAGATCCGCACCCTGCGCCTGCCTGATGTGTTCATCGATCACGATACGCCGGAGAAGCAGTACGACCAGGCCGGGCTTAACGCGCCGCAGATCGTCGATACGGTGTTAAGCGCGCTGCGGCACAACAGCGCGGGCGTGGAAGAGGCGCGGGCCTAGCCGGCTGCTTGACCTTACCGTATTAACGCACTAACACACTGCGATGACCTTCATCGCATCGCTTATCCTGCTTGGCGAAGTTTCTGCGGCTCTGGCTGCTCCGGTGCGTCATTACGAGCGCACCAACAGCGACGGCACGGAGATGGAGCGTGTGGTTGTCTTTGCGCGATCACCCGCGCAGGTCGAGGTGTTCAAGGGCCGCAATCGCTGCGCCGATGCGGCCTGGGTCACCGGGCTGCTCGATCCGGAGACTGGTCAGGCCGTAGAACTCATTGGCGGACGGCTTACTCCCGAGCTGACTCAGCACCGGATTGCCACGCTCGCACGGGACAACGATGGCGTGCTTGCGCTCAAGCTTGACCGAAACGGGGCCGATGCCAGCTTTTCGGCCCGCGTGGGCGAACGCTGGGTGTTGTACGATTTCGACTTCGCCGACCTGATTGCGCATCCGCCCGAACAGATTTTGCGCCGCGAAGATCTTCGCTTCGAGTTGCCGCACCTGATGCTTGGCGATGCGCCGAGCTTCACCAATCGCGGCGAACTCACGCTGACCTTTGCTGGCGAAATGCCGCGCGGTGGCCACCATGCCCTGCTCTATCTGGCCGGTGGCCCGGCGCTCGCGGGAGCGCAAGGCCGGTTCTGGTTCGATGCGGCAGATGGCCGCTTGATCGAAGCGCGGCTACCCATTCCCAACCACGCCGAATACCAGGACTTCGTGCTGAAGCTGGTGCGTGAAGAGCAGGGCGAGGAGGCGTGGCAGGCGCTCCTCGCCGAGCATTGGCGGGATTGCCCGGTTAGCCCCTGACCTCCGGGTGCACGCCTGCCGCCTGCGGCTCCCCGACCTCGCTGCCGCCGACCAGATCGTCGCCGACGTCATCGTCTTCCAGCGTATCGAGGTGCATCCAGCGCTTCACGATCGGGCTCACCAGCAGCACCGCTACGCCCACGCCGATCGCGATCATGCCGATATTCGAATAGATATCGAGCGTGGTCGCCTTGTCCATCGCGCCGCCTTCGCCGCCGGCTGCCTCGCCGATCTTGCCGGCCACGAAGCTGCCCACGGCCGTCATGTAGAACCAGGCACCCATGATCAGGCTGGCCATGAACGACGGGGCCAGCCGGTTCATCGCCGAGAGGCCCACCGGGCTGAGGCACAGTTCGCCGGTGGTGTGCAGCAGGTAGATCAGGAACAGGAAGATCACCGGCGTCATCGCCGCCATGCCCACGCTCTGCGCGCCCCAGGCGAAGACGAGGAAGCCCGCACCGACCTGGAACAGCGCCAGAGCGAACTTGGCAGGCGCCGAAGGCTCCAGCCCGCGCTTGCCGAGCCATTGCCACAAGCCGGCAAAGAGCGGGGCAAACAGGATGATGTAGATCGGGTTGATCGACTGGAACACCGATGCCGGGATGTTGCCGGTGTCGATATATTTGTCGGTGTAGAGGTTGAGGCTGCCCGGGGCTTGCTCGAACAGGCCCCAGAACAGCGGATTCAGCGCGATCAGGAACAGGATCGCGAAGATCCGCTCACGCGGGTGCTTGGGCAATTTGGTCGCCTGATAAAGCACGTAGCCAAGCAGGCTTACGCCGCACACGATCAGCAGAAGCTGAATGACGTCGCGATATTGCAGCAGGAACCACATTGCCGCGACCGCGCCGACACCGGCGGCATAGATCACCATTTCCTTCGCCTTGGGCAGAATTGCCGGGGCCTCGCCCGCGCCGCGCAGCGACGATTTGCCAAGCACGAAGACAATAAGGCCAAGGACCATGCCGATGCCCGAAAGGCCGAAGCCATATGCCCAGCCAAGCGTCTGGCCGAGATAGCCAACAAGAATAGAACCGGCGGCCGCGCCGACGTTAATGCCCATGTAGAAAATCGTATAGGCTGCGTCGCGGCGAACGTCGGTCTTGCGATAGAGCTGGCCCACCATCACCGAGATATTGGCTTTCAGGAAGCCCGAGCCGATGATGATCAGCGCCAGTGCCAGCCAGAACACGTTGATCGTGGGATCGGACTGGCCGCCGTTGCCTTCGAAAGCCATGAACAAGTGGCCGATTGCAAGGAGGACGCCGCCGAACAGCACTGCCTTGCGCTGGCCCAGATAACGGTCAGCCAGCCAGCCGCCGAGCACCGGCGTCACATAGACCATCGAGCCATAGGCACCGAGAATCAACGACCCTTCGCCCTCGGAGAAAAGCCAGTGCTGCACGAGGTAGAACACCAGGATGGCGCGCATGCCGTAGAAGCTGAAGCGCTCCCACATCTCGGCGAAGAACAGCATGTAGAGGCCCTTGGGGTGGCCGAAGGCCTCTGGCTGGCGCCGCATGGCAATGGCAATGCCCATCGACAGGAAAGCCGCGAGGATCACCGTCGCTATCGCGGCGACCCAATCGCCCTCGTTCCACAAAGCCAGCTCTTTCATGCAGGTCCTCGATTATAGTTGGCCAAACGCGCACCCTAGCGGCAGAATACCACATGTGAAGCGCAAAAGGTTGCAATGGAAACCGGCTGCCCGCAGCGCGGCTTGACCCGCGCCGCTGTATTATGGCAGTGATGCACCTGCCATGAGCGATACTCGTCCCGTCTATATGCGCCTGCGCGACCGCATCGCCGCCGCCATTATCGACGGTGTCTATCCCGAGGGAGAGATGCTGCCTTCGGTGCGAGCCTTCGCGGCTGAGCAGGGGGCCAACCCTTTGACCGTGGCCAAGGCCTATCAGCAGTTTCAGGCCGATGGGCTGGTCCGCGTGCAGCGCGGGGTGGGCATCTTCGTGTGCGAAGGCGCGGCAAGCCAATTGCGTGAGCGTGAGCGCGCCGCCTTCCTGCGCGATGAGTGGCCCGAGCTATGCCAGCGGCTCAAGCGGCTGGGTCTGCGCATGGAAGACCTGTTAACGCCGGGATAGGCCAAGCCCCGGGATTGGGCGAAGAATATTGCACTACGTCAAGTTCTCTGGCAGTTATTCGGTAAGCTGATGCAGGGCCGCAAACGCGGATCACTGCTGGCAGAACAAAGCCTTCGTTTCGCACGTCACACACAAGAGGTCCTGATGATCCGGTCTGAACTCCTGCAATCTCTCTCTGAGGATAATCCGGATCTGCGCGCCGAAGAGGTGGAGCAGGTGGTTGACCTGTTCTTCGACGAGATCTCTCAGCGCCTGTCCGAAGGTGGACGGGTCGAACTGCGCGGCTTCGGCACCTTTTCCACGCGCCAGCGCGATGCCCGCAGCGGCCGCAACCCGCGCACCGGCGACAGTGTCGACGTGCCGGCCAAGAAGGTGCCCTATTTCAAGCCGGGCAAGGAAATCCGCGAGCGTTTGAACGCCGACTGATCTTTAGCCGCTTGCAGGCAGAAAAAGGGGGCGCGAACCACTAGCGGTTCGCGCCCCCTTTTTCTGTGTTTGGCGGCTGCCCCTCTCGAAGAGGGGCAGCGCACCAGGATCAGAACTTGCGTCCGACCGACAGCGACCACGTGCGCGGCATGCCGGGCTGTGCGGTCACGAGGCCGAGCGAGGTGGTGACGTCGCTGACGGTCAGGAAGTAGTACTTGTCGAACACGTTCTGAACTTCGAGAGCGACATTCCAGTTCTCGTCCGCAGTGGTGAAGCCGAGCCTGGCGTTGCCGAGGAAGTAGCTGTCGATCTTCGACCACGAGGTGTTGAAGCTATCGGTGAAGATCTCCGACTGATAGGCCCCGTCGAAACGGGCCATCAGCGTACCGGCATCGATTTCGTAATCGTACTGGATGCCGAAGCTGTAGGTCCATTCAGGCGTATAGGGCGTCACTTCGGTGCCGGTCAGGCCCGAGGTGCCGACATCGGTATACTCGAAGTCGATGTACGACAGCCCGCCGTCGAGCGAGAGGCCGTCGACCGGGAAGGCCGACATTTCAAGCTCGAAGCCCTTCACGTCTGCCGAGCCGACGTTGTTCGGCTGGAGGCAGGGCGAACCCGGGCAAGCCGAGAGCTGCAGGATGATGTCGTTGTACTTGTTGAAGAAGGCTGCACCATTCAGGCGGAGGCGGCGATCCAGAAGGTCGGACTTGAAGCCGATTTCATAGGTCGTGATCGTCTCCGGGTTGAACGACTTGAGCTGGTTACACGGGGCGGGAATGACGTTCCCGTTGCCATCCTTGGGCAAGTCGGCGCATTCACCCGCCGACGGGCCGAAGAACGGACGCGGATTCACGCCGCCGCCCTTGAAGCCGGTCGAGACCGAAGCATAGGCCAGGAAGCTGTCGGAGAAGCGGTAGTCCGCCGCCAGGCGCCAGTCCCAGCGATCGCCTTCGAAGGAGTCCGACACGTCGAACAGGCCGACCAGCAGGCAGTTGGGCGTGTTGCCAACCCCGGTCGGACCGGCCGTCGGTGCGCCGACGAAGAACTCGCAGGCCGGCGGGATCACATCCAGCACGCCATCGGCATTGGTATCGAAGGGCACGGTGCCGTCCGGGTTTGACCGGAAGTAGGTGTAGACCTTCTTGTCCTTCGTGTAGCGGATGCCGCCGGTGAAGCTGAGCATGTCGGTCGGGTGGAGGGTCAGCGTACCGAACCCTGCCTTGGTCGTGCTCGGCGTGGTGTCCGGGCCGTGGATGAAGTCGATACCGGCGTAGTTCAGGTCAACACGGGCGGTGTATTGACCGTCCTGGTCGAGATAGTAGCCACCCACGGTGCCTTCGATCAGGCCATCGGCCAGCTCGAAGTTGGCGCGGACTTCCTGGCTCCACGCGCGGTGGTTCAGCTGGTTGTCGAGCTGTGCAACCGGGATCGGCGTGGCATCCTGATCTTCACCCCAGTTCGACTGGTATTCGCGCCACGAACCGATCCACACCAGTTGCAGGTTGTCGGTGGCGTCGAACGTGATGTTCCCATGCACGCCCCAGCCGACGAGTTCGCTGATCGGCCGTGCCGCGTAGGGCTTGTAAGGGGCCTGCGAGGTGGGCTGGCGCGCGTCGAGGAAGTTGCCATAGTTGATGTAGCGCGGATCGCCAAAGGTACTGCCGATGGTGTCGCAGCTGTAGGGGCCGGAGGGCACGAAGGCGCACGAGCCGGGTACGGCGTTGCCATCCTTGCCGATCAGCCAGGGCAGCGCTGGCGGCGGGCCGGCGACGGGCAGTGCACCGTTGCTAACCGCGGGGTTCTGCGAGAACGGATCGAATGTTTCCGGGGTGGCAGATACCGCGCCCATCGCGAGGAGAACCTGCGGCCCGGCTTCGCCCTTGTCGGACGAATAGTCACCCGAGACGTTGACCTCCAACCGATCGGTCGGGATCCAGCGCAGCGCGATGCGGCCGGCCACGGTCGAACCGCCGCCGAGTGTCTCGCTGCCTTCGTTGTCGCGGCCGCGCACATTGTTGCTCTGCACGTTCGAGTTCGGGTGGGTCTGCCCATAGTCGAGGCGCGTGATGTAACCGTCGACGCTGCGCCCGATGCCGGACACGCGGGCGAAGAGATTGTCGGTAATCGCGAAGTCGGCCATGCCGCGAGCTTCGATGCGGTTATACGAACCGTAGGTCGCGCGGAACGAGCCGCTGTTGTCGCCTTGCGGACGCGCGCTGAACAGCTTGATGGAACCACCGATGGAGTTCTTGCCGGCGAGCGTGCCCTGCGGGCCGCGCAGGACTTCGATCCGGTCGAGATCCATCAGGTCGAGCAGCGAACTCGAAAGCGTCGGGATGAAGACGTCGTCGACATAGACGCCCACACCCGGATCGAGCGCATAGTTGAAGTCGACCTGGCCCACGCCGCGGATGAACGCGATCAGGCCGTTGCCGCCGCCTTGCGGCTGCGCTTTCAAGGTGACGTTCGGTGCCTGTGCGGCGACCTGCGCGATATCGGTCTGCCCGCGTGCTTCCAGCATTTCGGAGTTGACCGCGGTGATCGCGATTGGTGTGTCTTGCAAATTGGCTTCGCGGAATTCGGCGGTCACGACGATCGTATTTGTACGTGCACCGCTATCTTCGTCTTGCGCGAAGGCTGGTGTTGCCATCCCGGCCATAATGGCCAGCGACGACGCAACGCAGAGCGACTTGAACTTCATCAGGCATCCTCCCCAGGTGCGAGGGCCGCAATTGGCCCTCCAATGTGATGTTCTGCCCTCGGTCGCTTTTAGAAGCAGTCCGACAACAGACTAGGTGGGAGAAAGTGCCAAGCGGGTGCTTTTTATGTGCACCCTGCCTGTTTCAGTCATCTCTCCCGCAAACCTGCTTAGACGGTCTGTCAATCCAATCAAGTCAGCTTGGTAATAGTTCTATCTTGGGCAACCATATGTCGTAATTTGGCAACAGCCAAAGCTTGTTAAGCTTTCTAACTATTACACAAGCCAAGTCTTGCCCAGTTGGCCCTCCCGCGCCATGCTTTGCACAAGGCCGCGAGAAAAGGCGGCCATGGGAGAGTGTATATGACGCAGGCTGGCGGTGCCGCCCACGGGCGGTTGGGCGGCTATGAGCTGAGGGTTCTGCTGCTGCTCGGGCTGGCTTACGGGTTTGCCTATTTCGATCGCATGGCGATGACCTTCCTCGGTCCGCTGGTGAAGGCCGATCTGGGGCTCAGCAACGAGGAGCTGGGCTGGCTCGGCTCGGGCTTGTCGCTGACCTGGGCGCTGGGAGCCTACTTCGTTGGCCGCTGGTCCGACCGGATCGGCAAGCGCAAGCCGTTCCTGCTGGCGGCGCTGGTGATCTTCTCGCTGTGTTCGGTCTTTTCCGGCCTGGCCTGGAGCTTCGGTTCGCTGCTGGTGAGCCGGATCGTGATGGGCGCGGCGGAAGGGCCGTTCCTGCCGATCTGCCTCGCGATCATGGTCGCCGCCTCGGCCGACAGCCGCAAGGGGCTGAACGCAGGCGTGGTGCAGAACGTGTTTGGCTCGATCATCGGCACTGCGCTGGCGCCGGTGGTGTTGATCATGATTGCCCAAGCGTTCGACTGGCGCGCGGCGTTCTTCCTCTCAGGGATTCCGGGGCTGGTGCTGGCGCTGCTGATCTGGCGCTTCATCCGTGAGCCGATGGAAGAGCAGCCCGCGACCGAGCCTGCCGTGAAAGAACCGTTTGGCGCGATGATTGCCTCCGAGCTGCGTGAGATGCGCGGCCTGATGGCCACGCGCAACATCGCGCTGTGTTCGCTGGTGAGCGTGTTCGGGGTGGGCACCGTGGTGATCGGCTCGATCTTCATGCCGCTCTATCTCGACGGGCCGCGCGACATCGAGCCGGCCACCTGGAGCCGGATCATGTCGGTGATCGGGTTCTCGCCCGCCGTCGGCGCGGTGAGCGCGGGGCTATTGTCCGAGCGGGTCGGCCGCAAGCTGGCGCTGGTGCTGTTCTGCGCGCTGTTCGCCATCGCGCCGGCTGCGCTGCTGTGGCTTGAGGCCTCGCCGGTGGTGCTGGCCATGGCGCTGTTTGTGAGCTGGATGGGGCTGGGCTCGTTTCCGCTGTTCATGGGGGTCATCCCCGCCGAGACGCTGGGCCACGCGCGCGCGGCGACAGCGATGGGCGCGGTGGTGGCCGTGGGTGAGATCTTCGGCGGGTTCGCCTTGCCGCCGCTGACCGGGCGGCTGGCTGACAGCTTCTCGCTCGACTTCGCGCTCTATGCCCAGCTCATCTGCGGGGTGCTGGCGGCGTTGGCGGCGCTGTTCGTGGCCGAGACCAACCCGCGCTTTGTGAAGCGCTGATCAGGCCTTGCGCGGGGGCTCCAGTCTGCGCGCGAAATTGAAGGTCAGCGCCGAGAGCACCGAGGTGACCGCAACGATGGCGCAGACCGAGCCGATGGTCAGCGTCATCGGCCACGAAAATCCGGCGAGGTGGAGCGTGCCGGTGTCGCGCGTCGCCAGCAGCAGGCCGCCAATGTAAGGGCCGCCCACAGCGCCAATGCGTCCGGCGGTGGTGGCAAAGCCCACTCCGGTGGCGCGCAGCTGCGGCGGGAAGGCGAAGGCAATCGTCAGCCAGTTGGTGGTTGACGAGCCGAACAGCGCCGCGCCGATAAACGGGGCCAGCCACAGCACCGTGGCGGGCGTGCCAATGGCCTGCCCGAACAGCGCGATCAGCCCGCCCATGCCAAGCATCGTCAACCACATGATCGGGCGCGTGCCGAACCGTCCGCACAGATATCCCGCGGTAAGGCCGCCGATGATCCCGCCGTAGGAGAAGTATTGCGAATAGCGCGCGCCCAGCACCGCATCGCCCGAGGCCTCGGCAATCAGCGGGGGTGCCCACTGGATGATGAAATACCACCCGAACATGTTAAGCGCATGGGCGAGGAACAGCTTGAGCAGCTCGCGCACGTGCACCTTTTGGCGGATTTCGCGCAGCACCGCGCCGTGTGATCCGGGCGGTTTGGGCGGTAGTTCGGCGAGTTCGGCAATGCCCATCCGCCGCAGCACCCCGTTGGCCTTGACGAGCGCGCCCTTGGGCTGGCGATTGAGCAGGAAATCGAGGCTTTCGGTCATCAGCAGGATCGCGAGCGGCAGCAGCAGAGCGGACAGCGCTGCGCCGACCCAGAAGATCGCCCGCCAGTCGAAATTGTCGAGCGCGCTGGCGGCGACAAAGGCTCCGATGATCGTGCCCACCGGGTAGGCCGAGGCCACCACGCTGCCCGAAAACTCCCGCCGCCGGAAGCTCGCATATTCGAGCGCGAGCATCCCCACCGTGCTCGTCATCCCGCCAATCCCGAGGCCGGTGACGAGGCGGCCCGCCACCATCGGCCAGTAGCCCCCGGAAAGTGCGCAGACCATCATTCCGCAGCTCATCAATACAAGGCAGGTGAGAATTGCCGGACGTCGTCCCCACTGGTCGGCCACCGGCGAAACGGCGAGCGCGCCCAGTGCCATCCCGGCCAGATGCGTCGCCAGCAAGGTGCCCAGCTGCGCATCGGACAGGCCCCAGGCGGCCTTCAGCGAGGAGCCTGCCAGTGAGATCGCGAGGATGTCGTATCCGTCGATCATGTTCACCAGCACGCAGACCGCCACCACGAGGTATTGCGGCAGCTTCATCGTCCGCTCGCCGAGCACGTGGCGGGGATCGTCTGCGGGCAGCACGACGGATGCGCCCGGCTGGGGTGTGGCCATGGTCTCTCCTCTCGCGCCGCTCGACGGCGGCTTGGGCTTGAGGCTATGGTGCAAGCCCGAAGGCGTCAAAACAAAACGAGAGGATGGGCCTGGCATGACGAATGAAGCGGCGCAGCCCCGCGATGTCGAAGCGCGCCTGCGCCACGTCAAGCGCGGCGAGAAGGCGACCTTTTACGCCGGCGACCGCGAGCGCAGCTATTGGCCCGGCGAGGAGCACGCGGTCATCATTCACGATATGCGCCCGATCCGCGCAGAGCTTGCGCTAGACCGCAATGGCTTCGTGCTGCTCGACGAGCCGACCGACGTCACCGACTTTGCCAATTCGGATGAGAAGGCGCGTTATTGTCGCCAGTGCGAAGAGGTGGTGCAGCGGCTCACCGGTGCGGACAAGGTGGTGAGCTTTGGCCCCATCGTGCGCACCAGCGCTGCGGGCACGCATGGCCATAACCAGCCTGCCTTCGGCGCTCATGTCGATTACGGCGCGCGCACCGTGGCCGACTATACCTTCGACCTCCTGCCACGCGAAGAGGCCGAGGAGCGGCTGGCGCGGCGGCATATTCTGATCAATGTCTGGCGGCCGCTCGCGCCGGTTGAATCGACGCCCTTTGCCGTCGCCGATGCCAGCACTATCCGCCGCGAAGACCTGTTTGATAGCGAGGTCATCGGCGGTTTGGGCGGGATTGATCGCTCGCTCTGGGGCTTCAACCTGGCCCATGCGCCGGGGCAGCGGTGGTATTGGGCACCTGAGATGCAGCCGCACGAACTGCTCGCCTTCAAGCTGTTCGACAGCGAGGCCGATGCCGTGCAGTTCACCGCGCACACCGCCTTCGAGGATCCGGGCGCGCCCGCCGATGCCGCGCCGCGCCAGTCGATCGAACTGCGGACCATCGCCTATCTCTGACCTTGCGCTGCAATCGCGCGAGCGGCCCATTGCCACAGGCCTTTCGCGCCCGTAGTCCTAACAACCGTTAGAGTCGCAAGCACTCAACATGGGAGAAATTGCCGGTGGGTTATCAGGACTACGATCGCAGCATCGAAGCGCGCGGCGGTAGCTATCGCCTGCAGGGCCGCTGTGACGAGAAGTTTGCCCACGTGTTCGATGCCTTCGTGCAGAATTTCGAACAGGAAGAAGAACTGGGCGCAGGCTGTTCGGCGGTGATTGACGGCGAGACCGTGGTCGACCTGTGGGGCGGCTGGGCCGATGCCGGGCGCAACCGCGAGTGGGATGCCCATTCCACCGTCTGCATGATGAGCACGGCCAAGGGCGTGACCGGGATCGCTTTCAACATGCTCGTTGATCAGGGCCTGATCGATATCGACAAGCCGGTGGCGCATTACTGGCCCGAGTTCGCGCAGAACGGGAAAGAGGATATCCTCGTGCGCTGGTGCCTCGATCACCGCGCGGCAATCCCTGTGCTAACCACTGATGTGCTGTGGCCGGGCGCTTTCCTCGAATATGGGCCCTATATCAAGGCGCTCGAAGTGCAGGAGCCGCTGTGGGAGACGGGTACGCGCGCGGCCTATCACGTGCACAATCAGGGCTTTCTGCTGGGCGAGATCATGCGCCGGGTGACCGGGCTGACGGTCGGCCCGTTCCTGCGCCGGCATGTCACCGGGCGGATCGGCGCGGAGTACTATATCGGCGGGATGGACGCAGACGAGCAGAGCCATGTCGCCGAGGTGCTGCCCAACACCAAGGCGCGGCTGTTCGCGGCGAAGGACACCGCCATGCCCGAAAAGCCGACCACCCCCGAAGGCTGGCAGGATGGGGCGGTGCTGCGCAAGTTCGCTTTCTTGCAGAACCCCGACGAGCCGTGGCACACCACGATGAACTCGCCGATCTGGCGCACCTGCGAGATCGCCAGCGGTTCGGGCCACGGCAATGCGCGCGGCGTGGCGCGCATCTATGGCGCGGCGACGGGCGAGGTCGACGGCGTGTCGCTGCTGAGCAACTCCGCGCTGGAGGCCATGATTACCGAGCAGCATCACCAGGTAGAGCTGTTGCAGGACCGGCCCTATCATCAGGCGCTTGGTGTGCTGCTGAACACGCCCGAGGCCGTTTACATGGGGCCGAACAGGCGCAGCTTTGGCCACCACGGTCTTGGCGGCTCGATCGGCTTTGGCGATCCTGATGCGAAACTCGGTTTTTCCTATTGCTGCAACCAGATGCATGCTGTGGGCGACAATGGCCCACGCGCAAGGCGGCTGATCGATGCCGTCTATGCCGCCCTCTGACGAAAGGATTACGATGACCGACAAGAAAAGCGCGCCCGAGATGACCGGACAGGAGATGTTCGATCAGGGCATGGCGATCCGCCGCAAGGTGCTGGGCGACGACTATGTCGACAAGGCGCTGGCGAAAAGCGGGCCGTTCAACGAGCCGTTGCAGGAGCTGGTCACCACCTATTGCTGGGGCTGGAACTGGGGCCGCGAAGGCCTGCCCTTGCGCGACCGCAGCCTGATCAACCTGGCGATGATCGCCGTGCTCGGCCGCGAGAACGAGCTGAAGATCCATATCCGCGGCGCGCTCAACAACGGGCTGTCGAAGGAGGAAATTCGCGAGGTGCTGCTGCAGGTCGGCATCTATGCGGGCATCCCGGCGGCGGTGGATTCGTTCCGTATCGCCAACGAGGCTTTTGCCGCGATCGAAGCCGAAGAGGCCGAGTGATGGACGCGGCCACGCGCCTCCTGATCGAGCATGAATGCGGCAAGCTGCCACTGCTGTTCGCGAAATATGCCGACAATGGCGACCATGCGGCGCTGGCCGAGCTGTTCATGACTGACGGCACCTATGACCGTCCGTTCAGCCCCGGCTACCCGTTCCATGGCCGTGACCGCATTCAGGCGATATTCCGCGACCGTCCGCCGATCCTCGTGCGCCATCTGGTGACGAACGTGCTGGTCGAAGTGACGGGCGAAACCACCGCGCGCGGCAGCAGCTACCTCATCATGATGAGCAACCACGATCATGTAACCCCGCCGCAGAAGTCGAATGGCATTTTCGTCGGCGGGTTTGACGATGAGTACAGGCTCGACGGCGACACATGGCGCTTCGCCAGCCGCAAGGGTCACCTCGCGCTGCACGAGGGCGGAGCGATACCCAACTTCCCGCCGCCATCCGACGAGGCGCGCGGGCTGAGCTAACCACCATCCACGGGAGAGGATGACAATGACGGTAACGGCCGCAAACGCGAACGAACAACTGGTGCTCGATTTCTTCGAAGTGCTGTCCTCGGGCGACCTCGAGAAGCTGCGCGCGTTCTATCACGAGCATTCAGTGTGGGAGCCCAAGGTCAAGGAGATCGCCGGGGCCGGCAAGCACATCGGGATGGACATCATCGACAAGTTCCTCGCCCCGGTGCGCGGAATGTTCGAGCCGGGCGATCCCAAGATCCACGTGCAGAACATGTTTTCGGCGGGGCCGTTCGTCTGTGTGGAAAGCAATTCCACCGGCAAGACCCTGGACGGCCTCGTTTACGACAACGACTATTGCTGGGTGTTCGAGGTCTCGAACGGCAAGATCGACGCGATGCGCGAGTATATGGACAGCCTCTACACCGCCAAGCTGTTCGGGATGGAGTGATGGCGCGTTTTGCCAAAAGGTTTGAGGGCCAGCCGATCCTGATTTCGGGCGCCGGGCGCGGCCTGGGCGAGGGCATTGCGAAACACCTCGCGGCCGAGGGCGCTATCGTCGGCGTGGCCGACATCAACGGCGAAAGCGCGCTGGCCGTGGCTGAGGCGATCCTTGCCGAGGGTGGCAAGGCCTTCAGCTACGGTGCGGATTGCGGCAGCCGCGAGGCGTTCTTCCAGCTGGCGGAAGACTTCGCCGCTGACGCCGGGCCGCTGCGCGCGGTGATCAACAACGCCTCGGTGCTGGTTTACGAGCCGATCGAGGCGGTGACCGAAGAGACGCTCGACCGGATGCTATCGGCGGGGCTCAAAAGCGTGTTCTGGGGCGTGCAGGCCTTCCTTGCCCACCGCGATGAGAATGCTCCGGGTACGATCCTCAATTACTCCTCGCCGGTGGCCTATCGCGGGCGGCCCAATACCGGCGCCTATACCACGATCAAGGCGGGAATTGCGGGCCTGACCAAGGTACTGGCGGGAGAACTTGGCCCGCGTGGGGTTCGGGTCAATGCGATTGCTCCCGGCTCGGTGCCCACGCCTGCGACCGAGGGCTTTGTCACCCCCGAGCAATACGAACAGCGCGCGAAGAACATTCCGCTCCGGCGCAACGGCACGCCGATGGACGTGGCGCAGGCGGTGGCCTTCCTGCTCAGCGACGAGGCTGCCTTCATCAACGGAGCGATGCTCGCCGTCGACGGCGGCATCATCGCGGCGGGGTGATTGTGATCAGGGAGAGAGACACGTGAAAATCTGGCAGGAACGCCTCGACCACCTCAAAAGCGTGATCGAAGCCGACATCGCGAACGACGACTATTTCGGCGTCGTGCTGCGCGTGGCGCGCGGCGGGGCCATCGTGTTCGACGAGGCTATCGGCCATGCCTATGCCGGCGGCGAACGGCCGCTGACAAAGGACGACGTGTTTTCGCTGTTCTCGGTGACGAAAGCCTTCACCAATGTCCTCATCATGCGCGCCATCGAGGAGGGCCGTTTCGCGCTCACCACCAAGGTGAAGGATGTACTGCCCGAGTTCACTGGCAAGCCGCGTGAGGATGCCACTTTCTTCCACCTCATTACCCATCAGGCCGGGATGCCCGGCGTGTGGAGCCCGAAGCCGGGCATGTTCCTCGACCGGCTGCAGGAGCTGTTCGACGAAAGCATCGCCCATGTTCACGGCACCAGCCAGCCGGGCGAAAAGAGCGACTATTCGCCGCTGGTGAACCATGTGCTGATGGGCATGGCGCTGGTGCGCACCGATCCCAAGGGCCGCAACTACCAGACATTGCTGCACGAAGACCTGTTCGCGCCGCTCGGCATGGACTCGACCGCGATGGGTCTGCGCAAGGATCTGGACGCGCGCCACGTGCGCCCCGACATGCGCGGCACGGTCCCGATCAAGCACCTCTCGCGCAATATCGCGGGCGACCATGCGCTGTTCGAAGACCCCGAGGTCGAGGCCCCGCATGTCGGCTGCGCGAGCACCTGCGGTGACCTGTGGCGCTTTGCCGAGATGCTGCGGCGGGAGGGCGAGCTGGACGGCGCGCGCATCCTCAGCCCGCGCATGGTGCGGCTGGCGCGCAAGGTGCAGACGGGCGACAAGCCGAACGAACTCTATAAAGGCGTGGCCCTGCGCGCCGGGTGGAAAGTCCCGCCGGCCAATCAGGGGCTGGGCTTTCAGGTGCGCGGCACGGGCGTGTTCCAGCACCTGTTCGGCCAGCTCGCCAGCCCGGAGACCTTCGGCAACTATGGCGCGGGCAGCACGATGTTCTGGATCGATCCCGAGGCCGACGTCACCTTCTCCTTCCTCAGCGCGGGGGTGATGACGCAGGCGGCGAATATCGAGCGCTGCGGCAAGCTTTCCGATATCGCGCTGAGTGCCATGCTGTGACGGACCTTCAAACACACCCACTCACCCTGAGCCTGTCGAAGGGCAGCCACAACCGTAGCCCAGCCGTGGGGCGACCCTTCGCGCATATCCTTCGACAAGCTCAGGATGAGCGGGGGCTGGGAGTAGATCTATGAGTGACGCAGACATCATCGTAATCGGCGCAGGCCACAACGGCCTCGTCGCAGGGGCCTATCTCGCCGTGGCGGGCAAGCGCGTGCTGGTGCTCGAACGCAACGCATGGCTCGGCGGCGGGGTGGTCAGCCGCGAGCTGACCGAGCCCGGCTTCCTGCACGACCAGCACTCGATGAGCCACATCTTCATCCAGGGCAATCCGCTGCTTTTGAACGACGATCTTGGCCTCAAGCGCAAGTATGGCCTGCGCTATGTCTTCCCTGACGTGCCGATGATGAGTGTGTGGGAGGATGGCACCACCCTGCCGCTCCATCGTGATCCGGCCAAAAGCGCGGCTGCCATCGCGCACTTCAGCCAGAAGGACGCCGATACCTTCCTCAGGATGAGCCAGCAGGCCGCACAATGGCTGCCGATGATTCAGGCCGGGCTCTACTCGCCGCCGATGCCGGTGGGCGCGCAGGCGGCGATGATGGACCAGAGCGCCGAGGGGCAGGAGATCATGCGCGCCATGGCCGTCTCCACCTTCGACCTGATGGAAGAGCTGTTCGAGCACGACAAGGTGAAGGCGCATTTCGGCCGCGTGGCGGGCGAGAACCTTGTCAGCCCCGATGAAAAGGCGACCGGGATCGGCGCTTACGTGTTCCTCGGCTTCCTCGAAAAGTTTGGGTTTGGGGTGCCGGTGGGCGGCTCGGGCAGCCTCACCAATGCGCTGGTGGCTTGCATCGAGGACCACGGCGGCGCGGTGCGCACCGGCGCAGAGGTGCGCGAGGTCTTCACCGACGGCGCGCGGGCCTCGGGCGTGGTGCTCGACAGCGGCGAGCGGCTCACCTGCGCCGATGGCGTGATCGGCGCGCTGCATCCGCATATTCTGCCCGATGTGGTGCCGAGCCTGCCTGCCGAAGTGGCGCGCAAGGCGAAGCGTACGCACATCACCGATGCCGCCTGTTTCACCGTCCACGCCGCGCTCGATGCGCCCTTGCAGTTCAAGGCGAAGAACGCCGACGGCAGCGATCTGTCCGCCGTGATGTATGAGCTGATGCCCGACAGCTACGAGGACATGCGCCGCGCCTTCGACGAGCTGCGCTATGGCAATTTCAGCTCAACCCCGCTGGTGGGCGTGGGCCAGTTGCCGCAGCACGATCCCTCGCGTTGTCCCGATGGCAAGAGCATCTTCCACGCCTGGGACTACGTGCCGTACAGCCGCAAAGATGGCCGCGACTGGGACGAGGCCAAGGGCGAATTCGCCGAGAAAATGATCGCGCGGATGGGCGACTTTATCGACAACGTGCCCGAGGCGGTGCTGAGCTATCACTGCGACAGTCCGGTCGACATGGAGCGCACCAGCCCCAGCTTCTTGCGCGGCGACCTCCACGGCATTGCCACCACCACCTACCAATCGGGCCGCCACCGGCCCACGCCTGATCTCGGCGGCTATACCGTGCCGGGGGTCGAGCGGCTCTATCTGGTCGGCCCGTTCCAGCATCCGGGCGGCGGCGTGTTCGGCGCCGGGCGCGCCACGGCCATGGTGATGGCGGAGGACCTGGGCATCGATTTCGACGGGATTGCCGTAGCATGAAAATCCGCGCCGCAGACAAAAGCGAGCTGATGGAAATCAGCAAGATCGAGGTGAAGGGCGAGGATCTGGTGCTCAAGGGCAAGGTCTATGGCGCCATGCCGATGACCGCCGTGATCACACCCGAGGAAGCGCGCAAGTTCGGCAAGATGCTGACGCCGAAGCTGGTGTGGTTCCTGCTCACAATGCCATTTCGGAAAGGAGCCAAGTGATGCGCCACAAGGACAAGTCCATCATCGTTACCGGTGCGGCAGGGGCCATCGGCTTTGCCACCAGCGAAATCCTTTGCCGTGAAGGCGCAGAGGTGATGCTGGTCGATATCGCTGCCGACAAGCTGGAACAGTGCGTCGCCGAATTGCAGGGCGAGGGCTACAAGGCGCACGCCCATGTCGCCGACTGCGCCGATGATGCGGCGGTCGAAGCCTACGCCAAGGCGGCGCACGAAAAATTCGGCAAGATCGACGGCTTCTTCAACAACGCCGGGATCGAAGGCGAACTGGCCCCCACCCACGAATACGATATCGGCTGGTTCGACAAGGTTCTGCACGTGAACCTGCGCGGCATGTTCCTCGGCCTGCGTTTCGTGCTGCCCTACATGGTGGAAGCGGGCAGCGGCGCGGTGGTGAACACCGCCAGCATCGGTTCCGAGCGTGGGCTGGCCGGGGCCTGTGCCTACAACGCGGCCAAGCACGGCGCGGTCGGCCTCACGCGCACGGCAGCTTCGGAAGTGGCACAGAAGGGCGTGCGGGTGAACTGCGTGATGCCCGGCGTCATCGAAACCCCGCTGCTGGTCGGCATGCTCGAACAGATGTTCGACAGCGTGGAGGCAGGCATGCAGAAGCTCGGCCAGACCGCGACGCTCAACCGTGTGGGCCAGCCGCGCGAGGTGGGCGATGTGGTCTCGTTCCTGCTCAGCGAGGAGGCCAGCTACGTCAACGGCGCGAAGTGGGAAATCGATGGCGGCGCGCTGGCCACGATCCGGAACGATATCTAAGGGCCAGCGTAGAGACCTGTCGAAGGGAAACGACGCTGCGCAAAGTCCTCACTATTCTCGCCGTGCTGAGCCTTGTGGCGGGATCGCAGGCGCAGGCGCAGGTGGCGCGCTCGCCCCAGCCTGCACCTGCCCCGGTCGTCCGGCCGATGCCATTCGAGGCGGACATCCGTGCCTTCGAACTGGTGGACGCAGCCTTTCCTCCGCCGCCCTGCGCAACGCTGTTCGTCGGTTCGTCCTCGATCCGGCTCTGGCGGAACCTGGCTGACGATTTCCCCGACCGCCGGGTGATCAATCGCGGGTTCGGTGGGTCGACCATCGCCGATACGCTCCGCTACTTTGATCGCATCGTTGCGCCCTATGCCCCGCGCGCCATCGTGTTCTACGCCGGGGAGAACGATCTTGCCGCGGGCAAGAGCCCGCAGCAGGTGTTCGCGGATCTTCAGGCCCTGCTGAAGCTGAAGCGCGAGCGGCTGGGCGACACTCCTATGTGGGTCCTGTCGCTGAAGCCCTCGCCTGCGCGCTGGGCGCAGCGCGATGCGCAGCTGGCGTTCAACACCATGGCGCGCGAGCTTGCGCTGGCGGAAGACGACATGGCCTATATCGACGTGGCCTCGCCCATGCTGACCCCCGCCGGCATGCCGAAGGACATCTACGGCCCCGATCACCTGCACATGCGCCCCTCAGGCTACCGCATCTGGACCGCCGTGGTGCGCTCAGCCCTGCAGGATGTGCCGCCGCCTGCCCGCTGCCAATCACGATAGTCAGGAACCAGCACGCCTGATCAGGGGTTTATTCCGCAAAGACCCCTAGTCAGGAGAATATCAATGATCGGCAAGATTATCGGCGGCTTTGCAGGCGCCAAGCTCGCGGAAAAGACTTCTAACCTCGGCGGCACGGGCGGTGCGCTGCTCGGCGCGGCGGCTGTTGGCGTGGCGCGCCGCCTATCGCTTCCGGCGCTTCTGGCGCTCGGGGCGGGCGGCTATGCCTACAAGAAGTACTCTGAGCGCAAGGAAAAGACGCCTGAGGAAAAGGCCCGCGAAAAGGTCGCCGCTGCGGCAGTGTGATTGCGGGTTGGAGGAGGCTCAGGCCGGCCTTTCGGGGTCGAGCCCGGCGGCTTCCTCCACCACCTTGGCGATGGCGGTAAAATCCGCCTCGCCGCCCTCGCGCGCCAGTGTGCGTTCGAGATAGTCGGCGACGACATGGCCGAGCGGCAAGGGAACCTGCGCCGCTTCGGCCTCGTCGAGCAACAGGCGCGTGTCTTTCAGGCTCAGCGCGGCAGCGAAGCCGAAATCGAATGTGCGCGGCAGGACCGACTTGGGCCACTTGTCGCGCGTAGCCGAATTGATGCCGGTCGACTGGTTGAGCACCTCGATCATTCTGGCCGGATCAAGCCCCGCCTTGATCCCGAAGGCCATGCCCTCCGCCGTGACCCCGATGGCGACCGCGCCAAGCAGGTTGTTGACCAGCTTCATCGTCTGTCCGGCTCCGGGCGTTTCCCCCATGAAGATAGGCTTGCCAAACCGCATCAGGAGCGGTTCGAGTGTCGGATAAAGCGCTGCTGGTCCGCCCACCATCAGCGACAGCGTGCCGTCATGCGCCTTGGCGATCCCGCCCGAAACGGGCGCATCGAAGCTGGCGACCCCCTTGGGTGCAAGCAAGGCATCGAGTTCCACCGCGAGCTGCGGCCCGGAGGTCGAAAGATCGCACAGGATCGCCGGACTGCCGCCGCTGACGATCTCCGCGACGGCCTCGCGCACGATCGGCGGCGTGGGCAGGCTGGTGAAGACCACGTCACACTGCGCGCCGAGCGCCGCTGCGCTTTCCGCAGCTTCCGCACCTTTCGCCACCAGCGCGGCGACGGCATCGGGGGCGATATCATGGACCAGCAGGCGGTCGACATGTCCGATCAGCCGCGCCGCCATGCCAGCGCCCATCCGGCCCAGTCCCAAGAATCCAACGGTGGTCATGCTTGCTCCGATAAGGCTGTTGCGATGGGGGTGTGCGGCGCCAGATCCACCCGCGCGATGTCGTTTTCCGAGGGGAAGCAGCGCAGCACCAGCGGATCGTGGCCCGGAACGACATGGTCGAGCGATTGCCCCGCCAGCTCCATCAGCCGTTTCTGCGCAGCGCAATAGGCGGCCTCGTCGACGAAAATGGGGAAGGGAATTGCGCGGGTGATATTGGCGTAAAGATGCGCCGCATCGCTCGCCAGCACTACGGGCCCGCGCGCAGTGTCGCAGACGACCGCCTGCAACCCGGCGGTGTGTCCGGTGAGCTGCACCAGCGCGATACCCGGCGCAAACGCGCTGTCGCCATCGTGGAACACGACGTGGTCGGCATAGAGCTTGCGCACCAGCTGCGCGACCGGCTCACCATCGAAGGGCGCGCGGGTCGGCTCGTCGAGAATCTGGCGGCTGGTGGCAAAGGCCAGTTCGGCGTCCTGCACGTGGAAGTGCGCATTGGGGAAGGTGCTCAGGCTGCCGGCGTGGTCATAGTGCAAATGGGTCAGGATCACGTCCTCGACCAGCAGCGGATCGATCCCCGCCGCGCGCAGCCCTTCGCTGACCGGTCGGACCATCTGCCGCCCGCGCGCAACCGCCGCCTCCTCGCCGAAACCTGTGTCGACGATAACCGGCGGTGCGCCAGTGCGGTGGATCGCCCAGACGAAGTAGTCGAGCGGCATCGGCAGATCGTGATCGTCGACCGGCGCTGCGAAATTGGCCGAGGCCTCCCGCTCGTGCCGGGCATAGCGGATGGCGTCGATACGGGTGACCTGCGCGCTCAAGTGAAGGTGAGCCTCACCGGCTGCTTGATCGGGCCATGGCCGACCGTGGTCATCCACGGCTCGTAGTCGCCCGCGAGTTCGAACGCCTCGACCTCGCGCACCAGCGTGCCGAGGAACGCCTGCGCCTCGGTCTGCGCGAGCATCCGTCCGACGCAGCCGTGCACCCCATAGCCCCAGCCGAGCGAATGCCTGGTATCGCGCTCGATGCGGTATTCGTCCGGTGCGTCCCAGAAACGCGGATCGCGGTTGGCGGCGGCGAACATGAGCCCGCAGCGGGTGTCTGCCGGGACCACGTAGTCGTCAATCGCGACATCGACCATGGCGATCCGGCCCGCCATGCGGCTGGGCGAATCCCACCGCAGCGATTCGTCGAAGGCGCTGCGCAGCAGCTTTGGATTGGCGCGCAGCTTGGCATATTCCCCGGGGAACATGGCCCAGGCGCGGATCGCATTGGCCATGGTGAGATAGGTGGTGTCGGCCCCGGCGCTGAGCACGGTTTGCAGCAGCAGCTTGGCCTCGTCCTCGGTCACTTGGTCCGCGTCGGCGGCGGCGAAGATGCTGGCGCCAATGCCATCGGGGTCGAGCGCCTCGCGGTCGCAGGCCGTGCCGAGCCATTCGACCACGGCGGAGAAATCGTGATCCATCGCCTCGTCAAACAGCTCTCCCGGCGGGCCCATCGTGGCCCAGACCATCTGCGAGAAGCCGTGCATGTGGTGACGGCCCTCCTTGGGCAGGCCGAGCACCTCGGGCAGGATGTCGAAGATCCAGGCCTGGGTGATCTCGCCCACGGCGTCGACAGCCTCGCCTTCCCGCTCGCGCAGCTTGCCGACGAACTGGTCCGCCGAGGCCTGGAAGATCGCCTTGGTCCGCTCCAGCGCGCGCGGGCTGAGCGCATCGGAGACCACCTTGCGCACCTGCGTGTGGCGGGGCGGATCGTCGGTCAGCAGGATTTCGGGCCGCGGCGAATTGGGATCGTGCCAGGGGCGGCTGGTGGAGGAAAAGGTCTTCCAATCGAGCAGCCCGCTGGTCACGTGCTCGTGCCGCGCGATCATGCAGGTGCCGTCGTGCAGCCGCACCACGGGGGCGAATTCGCGTAGGGCATCGTCCACCGCGCGCGCATCGCGCACCGCCGCGGGGGTGAAGATATCGAGCGGGTAGTCGGGGATTTCCTTAGTCATCGGGCGTCTACCCCCAATCCCCGGAACCACACCTTGCCATCCTTGCCCGTCTCGAAGTGCCCGGCGGTCGGTTCGGCGAAGTGCGCGCCGACGATCAGCGTGCCGCTGTCCTTGTATTGGTCCACGAAGGCAACGCGGGTGGCACGGCCGGCATCCTTGTCCATGTCGAAGGTCGCGTCGCGGTGCGGCATCGCGCATTGCATCGGATGGTGCATCAGGTCGCCGGTGATGACTGCGCGCTCGCCCTTGCTCTCGATCCGGACATGGATGTGTCCCGGGGTGTGGCCGTGGCTCGGCTCGCAGCTGAGTTCGGGGCAGATCACGTGGTCGGTATCGATAAAGTCCGCCAGGCCAAGCGCCACGATCGGGTCGACACATTCGACCAGGTGGCCGTCCGAATGCACGCCATCGTGGCGGATCACCTTCTGCCAGGCGTCGTATTCGGTCTTGCCGAACAGGTAGCGGGCGTTGGGGAAGGTCGGCTTGTATTCTCCCGTTTCGGGGTCTTTGTACGTGTTCCAGCCGACATGATCGAAGTGCAGGTGGGTGCAGAACACCACGTCCACCTCATCGCGCGTAATACCGAGGCTTTCGAGGTCTTCGAGGAAGCCTTCCGGCAGGTCGCAGAACACGTCGAAGTCGCGCTCCCGCCCGGCGCCGATGCACGAATCGACCACGATCACCTTGTCGGGCGTCTGCACCACGAAGCCCTGGAAGTTCATCCGCTGCTGGCCCTCCGGCGTGGCATAGTGCGGGTGCAGCCAGTCGAGCGCGATCACCTCTTCAGGGGTCGCGTCGGGCATGGTCATGTGGATGTCGTCGCGGAAGTCCCACAGCTCGACGATGCGGCTGATTTTCACATCGCCGACCGTCCAGGTCTTCACATGGTCTGCGGCCATTGTCCTCTCCTCAGGCTGCCACGGCCGTGTTCGGCTTGTAGCGTGCTACACTCTCCTCCGGCAGCTGCGCCGGTGTCAACTGCGCTTTGCCCAGCACGAAGTCGGCGCACTTCTCGCCGATCATAACGCAGGGCGCATTGGTGTTGCCGCCGATCACCAGCGGCATGACGCTGGCATCGGCCACGCGCAGCCCCGCGATTCCGTGCAGGCGCAGCTGCGGATCGACCACGGCGCTGGTGTCATCGGCTGCCCCCATCTTGCAGGTGCCGACCGGGTGGTGAACCGTATAACCCGTCTCGCGGATATAGGCATCCCACTGCTCGTCGCTCTGGCATTCAGGGCCGGGCGCGACTTCGGTGCCATCGTATTTCGCGAAAGGCTGGCTGGCGAAGGCCGTGCGGGCGATCTTCAGCGCGCGGATCAGCGGCTGGATATCGTCGGGGTGTTCGAGCAGGTGCGGGTCGATCAGCGGGGCCTCGGCGGGGTCGGCGCTGGCGAGCGTGATGGCGCCCCGGCTCTTGGGATAAAGCGCCACCGGGCTGATCGCATAGCCATGGCCGACCGGGAACGGCACGCCCTTCATCGTCAGCCGCTTGGCGGGCTGGAACACGAACTGCACATCGGGCCTGGCGAGGCCCGGATCGGTGCGGAGGAAGGCCACGCTTTCGAACACGTTGCCCGCCAGCGGCCCCCTGCGGGTGAGCAGGTAGTTGAAAAACTGGAACACATTGCGCGGCATGGCCCGCCAGCTGATGCCGTAGGAGGTCATGTCACCCGTCTCCATGTGGATCGGGCTGGCGACGTGGTCCTGATAGTTCTGGCCCACGCCCGGCAGATCGTGGACCACCTCAATGCCGTGCGCCTTCAGATGCGCGGCGGGGCCGATGCCGCTGAGCATCAGGATATGCGGGCTCTGCACCGCGCCTGCGCTGAGGATCACCTCGTGGCGTGCGCGCAGCACCCGGCCATCGGTCAGCTCGACGCCCACGGCGCGCCTGTCCTCAACCACGATCCGCGCCACGCGGGCGTCGACCTGCAGGTGAATATTGCCGCGCTCCATCGCCGGGCGGAGCATATTCTTGGCCGTGCTCTCGCGCTGGCCGTCCCGGATCAGGCCCTGGCGGCGGCCATAGCCTTCGGGGTTCGGCCCGTTGAAATCGGGACAGGCGGGAAACTGCTGCTCGGCCAGCGCGGCCATAAAGTCGTAATTGAGCGGGTTCGGCCCCTCGACCATCTTGGCGTTGATCGGGCCGTTTACGCCGTGGAACACGCTCTCGGGATAGTCCTCGTTATGCTCGGTGCGGGTGAAGTAGGGCAGCACCTCGGCATAGGACCAGCCTGTGCAGCCCGCGTCGGCCCAGTCGTCATAGTCGGTGGGGTGGCCGCGAAAGTAGACCATGCCGTTGATCGAGCCCGAGCCGCCGATGACCTTGCCGCGCGGGACGCCGATTTTCCGGCCCGCCATGCCGGGCTGGGGGACGGTTTCGAACCCCCAGTTGGTGGCCTTGCGCCCGATGGCGGCGGCGACGAAGCTCGGCACGTGGATGAACGGATGGCTGTCATGCCCGCCCGCTTCGAGCACGCAGACGGTTTTGGAGGTGTCCTCGCCCAACCGCGCGGCCACGCAGGCGCCGGACGAGCCTGCGCCAATGACGATATAGTCGAATTCGCCTGCCAGCATTGTTGTACTCTCCCGTGGCGTATGGTGCCAGCGGGGGAGGTGATTGCAAGGCTAATTGTGTTGGGCGTTAGGGTTGGGGAGTGTGCCATCATATATTGTGCGCCAAAGCTCGCTGGCACTCCGAGACCATTCATCGTCGGCAAAATCCCAACCTATTTCACTTCCCTCAAAAGCCAAGCTCGCTTTGTCTGAGAGCGCCCGCAAATCTGATAATATTTGGGTCACGTCAGAGAATACGGGCCGCTCTCTCTCCTCATCAAATGTTAGATTGTGCGCAAGAAACTCGTCTCGAAAATTACGAAGCCGTTTGGCAACATCTGAATTCGCCAATTCAGATGTTTCGCGCTCAAGTTCGGACATTGCTGTTTCTGCTGATAATTGATTTTTGTCAGCGAGAAATCCGTCTTCAAGCCAATTCCGAGCTCGATCCACCAGTTCATCGCGAACACCGTCGAGGTTCATTAGCTCGACCATAACTGGGAAGGAGACTCTGTTTGTTTTTAGCGCTGTTGAGCGACCGACGCTGTCGAGCGCTCGAATGGCGATCATAATTGCTTCGTGAAGTGTTGCTGAGGCGAAAAGGTTAACCGTTTTTGCAGCGTCTTTTTTGGGTAAAGGTATTGAACGAAGCGGGTTGTCCTTCGAATTGAAAGATTGCCACGTGGTCCATAATGCATTCGCTCTGTAGAGAGAGCCATTCCGCAAGAGTTGGTTATAGGTTTGCAGTTTATCTGCCACTGAACTCGCGTTGTAGTTCACTTTCTCACTCCCCATCATACTCAATCGCCCCAGCCGCAGCCCCGCTCATCACAAACCCGATAGGCCGCTCGGCCTCTTCGGTCAGGTGCCCGATCAGCCCGCCGGTCCGGCATAACAAACCGATCCCCTTCAGCGCCGCGACCGGCCAGCCCAGATCGAGCATGATCGCGGGGATCGGGCCGTTGACGTTCACCGGCAGCGCGCGGCCAATCGTCTCGGGCAGGGCCGCCTGCAAGGCGCGCATCATCGCCACGTGCTCGCCGCTCGCGCCGCGTTCGTCGGCGAGCTTGAGCAGCAGGTTCGCGCGCGGGTCGCCTTCGGAGTGTTGCGGGTGGCCGAAGCCGGGGACGGCTTTCGTATGCTCGCGCCACTTGGCGATCTGGCGCTTGGCCACGGCGTCCACCGCATCGCCGCTGGCGCGCTGGTCCTTCACGCAGTCGTGGTAGAACTTGCCCGCCACCTCCGCGCTGCCCAGCACCACCGAGCCGCAGCCCAAGAGTCCCGCCGCGACGGCGCCCTGCACTGCCTCGGGCGCAGCGGCCAGCGTCATCCGCGCGGCCACCACCGAGGGCACCAGCCCATGCTCGGCCAGCGCGCAGAGCACGGCGTTGAGGAAGAAGCTCTGGTTTTCGTCAGGCTCCTCGCCCGTCACCAGCAGCCAGAAGTATGACGAGAAATCGAACTTGCCGATGATGTCATCGCACAAGCTCCGCCCGCGCACAGTAATGCTGTCTGCATCTGATGTGCAGATCGCACTGAAGGGCTGGTCCTGTTTTCCGATGCGCATTTCTTGTCTCTCCCTTGCACCAAGCCCACCCTGCTGCGACTAACCTTGCCTGCGGCTCGGCAAGTCTCGCTCCCCTCCCGCTTGCGGGAGGG